>QDKV01005312.1_pt1 | contig 50584 bp, 64 predicted proteins | sample 1861101 | NCBI WGS metagenome assembly QDKV01 (sample SAMN04275158, study PRJNA302643) | Fungus metagenome, whole genome shotgun sequencing project. | isolation source: fruitbody | host: Mallocybe terrigena | place: Sweden | collected 2013
ATCAGCACATGCAACACTGCCACCAGGTTGTCGGAGCTACAACTACAAAACAGGTTTTCCAAAATTTACTGATGTAACTTCCATTTCTACGCGAGCTTTTGCTTGCCCGCCCCTCGCTTATGGCCAGCCCATTCGCATTCGTCACCCTCGTTTCTTCAGACAGCTACCTCCCAGGCGCTCTCGCTCAGGTCGCTGCGATTAGGGACCTTCATCCGTCTCCAAAACAACCAGACTTTCAAACCGTCTGCCTAGTTACCCCAGAGTCTCTTGATGTCGCCACCGTCAAACATCTTAGGAAAGAGTTTGATCTCGTCGTAGGCGTCGAAATTTTAGAGCAAGAGAATCAAAAAGCCTTGCAATTACTCGGTATGTCGCGTCTATATGCGCATATATGCGTCCTTTTTATCCCTTTTTCCCTTTATAGGCAGGCCAGACCTCACCACTGTCCTTACAAAGTTGCATATTTTTCGTCTCACTCAGTTTCAAAAAATTATCTTTCTCGACGCAGATGTTCTTCCAATTCGCCCTATTTCCCATCTTTTCAACCTTCCTCATGAATTCTCTGCCGCTCCAGATGTCGGTTGGCCAGACATCTTCAACTCTGGTGTCCTTGTCGCTACCCCAGGTGACGACAAGTTTAACGAACTTCATAATTTGATAAAGACAAAACCTTCCTGGGACGGAGGCGATCAAGGCATCCTCAACGAATGGCGCGGCGAAAATTGGAACAGGCTAAGTTTTACCTATAACACCACCCCTACCGCCGCATACACGTACGTTTTACCCGCATTCAAGACATTTTTGCTTATCCTCTTCATAGATATGCCCCCGCCTATGAGCGTTTCGGTTCTCAGATCTCTGCCCTTCATTTCATCGGTTTCAATAAACCTTGGAACGAGCTTCCCTATCGCCCTCCTTTCGCCGGTCGGCAGTCTGAGCCTTCTGATGTTCCTCAGCGTGCATACGATTACGATTCTTTAGTTGATCGTTGGTTCGACGTGTATGATCGACATTATCGCGCGAATGCCCCCGAATCTCGAGCACAATTCGAAGTCAAACCCTACCCCTCTGCTTGGGACCAATCCATGGGATCTCGTCGACCTGTTACGCCTCCAAACACTTTTGATATGGACGAGCTCAAACGGCTAGCTATAGCAGGTCTCAATACCTCAAGTCCCGGTAGCCATCCTGGCAAGGGTATATATCACAGCATGCCTCTTGAAGGACGCATCGACTTAATGCGTCCTCGAAAGCCTGTGAAGGAGGACGAGGCAAAAGTTGAACCCATAGTTCAACTACCTCCTCTACCACCGTTTCATATTCCTCCTGAGGATTGGGATGGGTTCCCAAGTGAATATTTCAGCTACGATGAAGCATTATCAACTCCGCAAGCTCGACAGCTACATTTAAATGAGCATGGTAGGTGGCAAAAATTGCCCATCCCCGCTCCACACGAGGTTCCATCTGGTCCACATATGGGCATGGTCCCTCTCCCTTTCACGCCGACCCCATTACCTGCCTTTGGAAGAACGCCATCTGACTTTTACGCTAGTGAGAGCGAGTCTGAAGGCCTTTTGCTTGCTCGTCCTCTGTCCCGTCCTCCTTCGACTGCGGCTCTCTACCACCATTTCCCGCATCAGCATGGTCATTCCGGTGATTCTCCTACTCATCTACATTCTCATCAACTCCACCAACCTCCGGTGTTTGACGAGAAACGAGGGCCCCATTTCCACAAGGGGCAACACGAAGCACATGGAGATAAACCGCCTTCACCAGGGACTGATCAACATCTCCATCCAACCCAACTGCAAATACCATTTCAAGACACACCTCCTCAGGTTCAAGTGCCCCAGCGCACCACGTCTCCTCCTTTGTTACCATGGAACCCTGCCTTAGAGCCACCCCCAAATACTGTTCCGCCTAACGCTTTTCCACCTGATACCTACTTTGCCAACGTCTGGGATCAGACGCTTTCCAAGCAAAATTATTCAACAATTTATGGCACTTCTTCTCCGGATTCTAGTCGATTGTTCCAGCCTCCACCTACACCAGCTATTCCCGTTTCTTTGATCAGGCAGGGCCATTATCGTAATGTCACCGGCGACAATCAAGATGTTACACCAAGTCCAGACCGGCATAAGGTTAAAGGTATCTTCCCATGGGAGGTGAAACCACGGCCTTTGCCTGGACGCGTCTTTCCTGATTCGGACGCGCCTTCTCCTTCATTGTTCTTGAGCCCTGGTAGTCAAACATCCACTACTGATCCAAGTACACCTGAGATGAGAGGGCTGGGCATTCCGAGTCGCACTGTGCGAGGCGCATCCCTCTCTCCAATTCATAGCCTACAAACCTCATTGGTCTTTGCGAACGCATGGGACAACGTTCCTAGCATTCAGAAATATGCTACAAAGCTTGTGAAACCGCCTCCCCCGCCTCTTGCGCCTGCGTTTGAGGATGAGGTATATCGGAGAGGGCGGAGGAAGAGTCGAGACGAACATTCGGTAAGTAGTCGGGACGGGGACGATGAAGATAATGCAGATGATGAAGACGAAGGGGAGCCGGTTGCCCCATCAGCTACGAAATGGGATGATGAAGACAGTGAGGGAGAGACGGCTAAGATGCGGTCGAGGCGTGGTTCAGTAGTAAGCGCAACGTTGAAGCCTACAGGACCAACAGCGGCGGGGCCAGGGGCGAAGAAGACAAAAAGGTATAGAGATCAAGGTGTGCAGACAACTGTTATCGAGAAACGGACCCAAGGTATTCAGGTCGATCTTCCACTAAATCCAGACAGAAACCAACATCAAAAAAGAACATCTATGTTGGAGAAGAGGCATTGGGCAAGTGATTTGCCTCCGGGACCTGGAGGAACCATGGTGCCCCAGCCTGGGCACAAGAAGTCGCCGAGTGTGTCGCCGCCTTCGCAATCGCCAGTGAAAACAATGAGGGAGTTTTTGACTCCGCCGTCAGGAACGAAAGTGGGGGATTTCAAAAATTTGTTGAAGCCCTCGATAAGGTCGATGAGTTTTTCGACTGTGACTGGAGCAGCGTTGCCGCCGCCGCCACCACCACCTGGTTCCACTCGAAGTCGAGCGTCGTCTCTGAGGTCATCGACATCCTCTATTATGCGTCAGAACTCGAACGATTCATCTGTCGGGTCTCCTGCATCGTCTATTGGGCCGTTGTCACCTCTTGACATGCATGCGACACTCCCACAGTTTAGGAAGGGCGGGAGAGTTTGGGACCCAGCTAGAGGAGTCGAATTATTCAAGAAAGGGTCAGAGGATGTTTTGGCGAAGTTTTTGAGTATGGCGGCGTTTGCTGAAGAAGCGCATTGAATTGATACTATAACTTTAACACCGGGATGGATACTTGGTTCACACCGTGGCTGGTGGTCGTTTCCTTATTTTCATTTTACTCTTATTTTTTATCTTTACAGTTCTGCATATGATTATCAGTTTCATTTTTTTCCCCTTTCTGGCGAATCACTTTCTCATCTCTGAGCTCCCTCTCACACCCATTTTCGTTCTCGTCTAGACAGCATCGCTTCAGCCTTACACACATACCCCCTATGATGTTTTTCAGCAAGAACATCCTGTCCATCATTTCCAAGCTGATTGTTTTGGACCATTTGCGCCTCCCTTTTTTCCCGACGTTTTTCGTTTTAGTCGCATTTTGATGTTTCTAAACGTGTTGTTTGTATTACCTCTCGTGTATGCATGATGCATGAACATTGCTCTATTATCAAAACACCTCAAGATATTATTTATGTCTATAAAATACGTGCCTCAAAATTTGTCTTTGAAAAGTCTTTATTAGAGCTCGAGTGTACTCCAGTGCAACTCTTTGCAACATATCTCAAGGGAGAACTGCCAGTGCTTTGACAACACTCCCCTTCTGTGAACGATGCCTATTTCCCACTCGGCCTAGCTCAATATTGAAAAGGCCTTCATACATTGACACTGGTGTTGAGGCTGCAAGATGAAGGTCAAAGCTGGGGTGGAGAATCAGACCGTGGCTGAGGCGCCAATTACACAATGCGCATCATCATGATAGGTGCTATGATGTCATCACACAGCTGTGGATTGGGAAAAGTATAAGAGCTAGGTCGTCGCTCCTCTTCCTCCAATCAAAAGTTCCAGTAAATGTCTTCTCAAAATACTGTTCCTACAAACACAGGGAGAATTTTTAATGTCGACGAAGTAACAGGGAAAGAGTACGTGTTTCTTTTTCGAATGAGTTGCATTGCATGGCTCTCTGACTTGTTGACCCATAGACATTCTGCGCTAGAGACCACGGCTGCAGAGGCTGAGCTCAATGCTCCTAATAGGGTGGAAGCTATGCATGTTTCCGATAATGCAGAGCGTGCAAAGGACGCTGCCAGTCAGGCTGCTGCAGTTGCCAAGGTATTTCTTTCAACGACATGATTGCCTTAACTGACTCTTCCATTGTAGACTCTAGGGTCTGACATCACTGGTGAATCTACTACGGCCGCTGGACAATTCAAGGCTGATGCTTCAAGGACGACTGGTGCTGCTGTTGCTGAGGGGAAACGCGACGTCGAAGAAGCCAAAGCAGTCGGCGCGGAGTATATGGAGCAAGTGAAAAGTCTGGCTAGTAGTGCTATTGAAACTGCACAGGTTTGTTAACGTTTTTCTAGAAAGGCCCAGTCGGCTGATGTTAGTGGGCAAAACAGAATTATTTACCTGCCGGGTTTGGTGGCAAGCCTACCGATTCGATAGCCGCCGCGACGAGCAAAGAGGCACCAAGCACAGTCAAGGATACTGCCGCCAATTTGTATGCAACGGCCGTCGCAACTGCTGAACCTCAAGTCAACAGGTTGAGTGGTACTGCTCAATCGGTGACTGAAGCCGCACAGCCTCACATCGAAAGTGCAAAGGGTACTGCACCATCTGCAGCCGAAACTGCTCAACCTCATATCGAGAGTGCGAAGGGTACTGCTCAATCTGCAGTCGAAGCAGCCCGGCCACACATTGAGCGGGCAAAGGCGGCCGCACAACCGCATTTGGAGAGCGCGAAGCAGTCGGCGCAGGCTGCTGTTGACGCTGTGCAGCCGTATGTTGGGGAGGCGAAGGCAGCGGTGCAGAGTACGGTGGGTGTTGGTGCCAATGCAGTGGAGGGACCTGCGTTAGTTGGGCAGAAGATTAATGAGTCGGAGGGTGGTATGAGAGCACCATTGGAGAGTGGTCCACATAGTATGGAATCGCCTTACCCCAAGACGACGTCGAAGCCGGCCGCACCTGAGATCGCAGCGAGTAAGGAATCGCCTGTGCCTAGCCGCAACTAGACGTATGCAGTATACATAATTTGAGTATGTGTTGTTATCGTAATATGATCCATTTGTGATCTGAATTGATGAAATGGTATTCTCGGCCATGGATAAGGTATCTAAGTGCCAAGAACGGCCTGCCTCCTGCCCCCACAATCTAATACTCATATGGCGAGTTTTTCTACACATTTCATATACGTGCAAGCTAAGAGGAGTTCTGGCAATAGGATTCTTTCATCAACTTGGCCAAGCAAGGCTATAGCACCTATCAGGGTTCTCAGTGTAAGCAGTCTGGTTCATCCCCTATGTTCCTCGCATCGCAAAGTCTGCGATCGTGAAGATCGATGTTGATTATATGAACTAGCTGATGTGAAAAAGACTGGGGGAGCCGAGTACAACACTCCTCATCACTCTGGGCAGAGTGGCTCTAAGAAAAATGATGATTCTGACGATGAAGGTCCTAAGAGTAAGTGATCGGTGCTAATTTCGTTGATAAAAGAGTAAAGGTTGTTTGAACGATCTCAATTTGACAGTCGATAAGGAAGAGGCTGTCCGTGCTGCAAAAGCGCACGGATCTGGAGATTCTGATCTCTTCTCCACTGCTTTGGGCTTCTTGGGTCAACAAAAGGTAAGGGGTGTGATCAGCATACATCATGATCGTTTCGGTTGACATCGTTTTTCATTCTTCGATAGCAAAAGCATTCTGAGCCTGTTGACGAGGATGAAGTTATCAGAGCGCACAAGAAGGTTTATGAAAGCGATGATAAAGACAAAGGGGGTCTGAGCGCTAATGCCATCGGGAGCGCCGCCGCTCTTCAGGTACGCTTTGCCATTCGATGCTTCGTCCTTACCCCCGTCTTTCATTGGCGAACGATGATCTGTTAATCTATCTAATCTTTCTATTTTATCTAGGTTCTCAAACAATTCACCTCTGGCTCGTCCTCGTCCTCCAAGAAATCCGAATCGGGAGGCAACAATCAGACCATGCTGATCAGCATGGCGATGGCGGAGGCGACGAAGTTATTTGACAAGTCCGGCGGAAAGGCTTCAGGCAACAAGCAGGATGCGGTGAATGGCGCTGCCTTGACAGTGATGAAGTTGCTCGTGCAGTCGAAGTTTGGTGGTGGTCCAATTGGAGGAGGGAAAAAAGATTCAGGAGGGCTTGGTGGTCTCCTTTCTCTTGTGAGTCTACGCCATTTCGTGCTGTGGTGCTGGATGATTTACGACAACAGGCGAGTAAATTCACATGAGCCTTCATATAATCAGTGTTCCAAAGTTATTGCAATTTTCTCTTTCAGCGTCTTTTGTACCATTGCCTTCTATTTGAAAAAAAAAAATCCGATTTGACATAGTGATATTGATGGAAAACATCGCCAAGCCAAGCATTATGTACTAATTGCGCCTGATGTCATACTAGGTTGCTGAATATTTTCGATAAGCAAGATTAACATGCCAAAAATAATACACCAAGGTTGAAGGGATGAAAAATGAAAGAAACACCATGAATTTCGTTGAGGTTGTTTGAACGATCTCAATTTGACAGTCGATAAGGAAGCCTCTGTCCGTGCTGCAAAGGCGCACGGATCTGGAGATTCTGATCTCTTCTCCACTGCTTTGGGCTTCTTGGGCCAACACAAGGTACGTATGATCATCATGATCGTTTCGATTGACATAGTTTTTATGTTCTTCAATAGCAAAAGCATTCTGAGCCTGTTGATGAGGATGAAGTTATCAGAGCGCACAAGAATGTTTATGAAAACGACGATAAAGACAAAGGTGGTTTGAGCGCTAATGTCATTGGGAGCGCTGCCGCTCTTCAGGTACGCTTTGTTTTTCAACGCTCGTTTTCGCTTTCAAACCATCATCGGCGAACGATGATACGTTGATCCATCTGATTCACCAGGTCCTCAAACAATTCACATCGGGCTCATCCTCGTCTAAGAAGTCCGAATCAGGAGGCAATACGCAGACCATGCTGATTAGCATGGCGATGGCGGAGGCGACGAAGATGTTTGATAAGTCTGGTGGGAAGGCCTCAGGCGATAAACAGGATGCGGTGAATGGTGCTGCGTTGACGGTGATGAAGTTGCTCGTGCAGTCTCAGTTTAGTGGTGGTCCACTTGGAGGAGGGAAAAAAGATTCGGGCGAACTTGGTGGTCTGCTATCGCTTGTGGGTTCGCTTTTCTCACCTGAGTATCTGTCAGCTGATTTTCGAACAGGCGAGTAAGTTTACATGATATGTTGTATTTTACAAGATGTTTGCACTGCTTCCGATCGTCTACTAGTAATCGATGCTGTCCTTGCAATTGCGCTGCAAGCTTCTCTGGTGTTTTAAATCTTCTGTACACGTCAAGTACAACAAAGCTTTAAGGTACAGAGTCTCAAAGCTCGAAAGGGCTTCCGGTATGCTCCAAGGCGGAAGAGCGATGGGTTCTGAGTAGTTCTCTACGATTCGAGTTCAATATCTGGCACTACGTGTATACAGGTCAAATTCAATCTCGTCTGAACAGGTTTACAATATGAACAGCATGGGTATTACAAATAATAATAATGTGATATTCTACATTGCATTTATGGAAAGCTCGAACACACAAAAAGCGAGTATGGCATAAAAAAAGGACGATGGCTATTGTCCATACGAGAAAGGAAAATTGAGAAACGATGACGACGGTGATAAAGGAAAGAACGCGGATTCTTTACTCGATTCTGATTCTATCGTCTGAAGGTACAATCCACTCAGGAAGTGTCGAGAATCGAGTTCAAACAAATCCAAGATGTGTGGATCATTTGGGTTTGTGGGTGACAAGGGCGGCGTTACTGGCATAGATGACAAACTAGAAGCAGATGAGAGCCTACTTCGCGGGGAATTTGTACCCCAGTACGAATCAGTTTCATAACAAGATTCGAGGTTACTTGTCCCATGTGAAGGCGACTTCCATGTGGGAAGCCGCATTGGCAGTGGTGGTATTTTTCTTGCTTTTGGAACAGCGGTCCCAACATGGATTGATTGAAAAGTAGGAGACGATAAACCAACAACACTAGGAGAGTAGGCCATAGGAGGACCATTTCGAACCAAAGCTGGAAGGGGGGCAGGATAAGGACGGACAACAGTTGCAGAGAACCATTGCTTTGTTTCTGGGCGGTCTCGTTCGTTCTTTTTCTTAGGCGCGGACTCTCGCATATGCAATTTAGAAGCAAACATCAGACTGAGTTCGTCGATATCAATAAGGGTTGGTGGTGTATCCCTTCTATCGGATGTTTGAACGCATTCCCATGACGGAGGAGGAAAAGTAAATCGACCGTTTTGAGTTGGAAAAGGATCATCGACGTTTTGCGGAGGGTATTTCGTTGGATATGCATGATCTGGAGCAGAAAGGGAGAAAGGGCAACTGGATGGAAAGGGTGTTGGCTGAACCTGAAAATCAAATTTAATTCGTGCAGACGTTTCGTCTACATTAACCAGTACCTCTTCCTCTTCTGTGTAAGGATCCTGATCACTGGTATCAAAATCCAAATTCGACTTGTCTTGAACAAAAATTTTATCGAACAGGATTTCAATGAGCTTGCTACATGAGTTAGGCGGCCGTTTGTTCAGGCGTTTCCCGCTCTGCTTAGCACGATTACGGTGATTTTGGAACTGTATTTTTTCTTTCTGTTAATGATGGATAGGCATTGGGTTTGAAGTAATAATTACCCAGACTTCGATTTGTCGAGGAGTCATCATTGTCTTTTGAGCCAATGCCAGTCGTTCCATCGAACTAGGATATGCATTGTGATTGAAATATTGCTCTAGAAAGGGCACATATTCCTATTCCACGAGCCTTTAAAAGGAGGAAAGCATTACAACACTTGCTTGACTTACATGGTTGAATGGGTGGCGGCTTGAACCGGAACGTTTTGAATGTGACGTCTGGCGACCGTAATTCGTAGATTGTGCCTTCAGTGTGTCTGACAAAAATCGTGGCAAGACGTTATTTTCAAATAGATGTCGATATGTGTCAACCAATCGTCTCATGATTAGCGCGGGAGACGCGTTCTGAGAGGCCGCACCATGAGGAAAGGGAACGGCCATTAAGCGTTGACATGCTTGCTGATAAGATCGTTCGTAAAAATGAGCTAGTTCCGTCGCCCTCGATAGTACAATTTGAGAAATTTGAGGAAGGAGGCCACATTCCTTCACCTTTACTCGAAATTTAGACAATGACTCTGAAAGGGATAGAGGAGGACAGGGTGGGAGGGTTAAAGGACGTGAATCGGAGAGCGAACATGATAAAGGAAAATTAGAAAGAAATCTCTGCGTTGAAGAAACGATATGTTGCAGTGCCTGTCGTTGCGACATCAGTGGTGAAAATGGACGGATGCGAGTTACTTTACCACTGTTTATAGCTTTTTGTGCCGACCCATTGTTCATTCGGCACCATTGTCCTACAATTAATAATAAATATAGCCAAATATGTCAACAACTTTTATCTCCTGCACCGCTGTTGTGTCTAATCTGCGATACTCTCAATGTTGTCTGCACCAATACCGTCATTACGGGATCGACTTCTCGAAGCGGAGGATATGTCTCTCTCTATTATATCTCAGGATATTTCGGCGATGCAGAATTTCTACGAATTATGGTCTACGTTAGGAACCGAAGTCGCTGAAGCTGTCGACCAGGAGTCCATAGATTCAGAAACAATTTCCATGGCCCACCGGGTGGCTGATCGTATTAGTATACTTGCAAGCCGATTCATCACTTTTTACGAAGATGTGGACGCTTTAACTTCGTCTTTCGAGCAAGAGCTGGGTGACATGATATCACAGTTGGACATTGTTGATGCACGGGCTACTGTAATACCACTACCCGACAGTGAGTCTTTTTCTTACATCATCGTTTTTAAAATAATATTTTTTAGAAAAAGAAAATGCTGTTTCTCCTTCATATGTCAAGGTTGCACAGACTTGGCTACTGGAAAACCTCCACAATCCATATCCCTCCAAAGAAACCAGATTGCTGCTATCGAATCAGACTAGCGCTGCTTTCAAAGACATCGACGCTTGGTTCACAGATGCGCGTAAGCGCATCGGGTGGAATAACCTCCGAGTGCGAAAGTTCCACAATAAACGAAGTCTGATCATTGCTGCTGCCACTCGATTTTTCAAGAATCTCGATCATGAGAACGAAGCTTCTCACGGCTGCCTTGAAAGCAGCTCCACTACAGAAGATTTACATTCCGACTTCATGACCATTTATCGACATGCTCACGACTTATATTCAAGACAATTAAGCGTGCAGTCGGAAACCCTTCCTGCACCCCACAGTCGCCGCAATAGGAAAAGGGTTGCTGTTAATGCTCAAAAGCAGCCGCTAAAGAAGCGGATTCCCGATTTCTCAGACCCCAGATTATCTTATCCATCTCCTGGGCGTTCCTCCAGTTCTCCCGAGCCTTTATCTCCGCATCCATCCCCCGTTTCTGACCTCCCGACTTGCCGAAAGCGTAAGAATCATGATGAAGGCTATTTCGACGAAGATAATTTTGGTCAGACGAGCCCCGTTTTAAAAAGGTATAACTCTCTACTCTGAAATTTTCAATGGTTGATCGTTGGTTTGCAGACTTCGTACTGGAATAGTGGTCAAGGAAGCGGCGATGACTTTACCTTCTCCATCCAACGGTGATTCAACTCCAGAATGTCTGCCAACCCCGAATTGTCTCAAGCCGAAGGAATTGTTAACACCACCGACATCAACACAAAGTGGGAAGCGCAAAAGGCGGCTCAGCGACACGGACGGTGGTGTACCTGCCAAACGTCCTCACCATAGCCTTGGTCTTCCACTGCTTCACTCCGTTTCTAACCCTTTACCCCAAAGTATGCCGCAATTGGAGCCTTCTGTCGAGTCTGGATATCCCTTGGGCGAGCTTGCTTGCGATATTGAAGACTATGACTTTAGTTGCAAGACGCCACCGTCGGTAACTGCATGCAGTCTAGATTCTGTGGATTTTTCCGAGCTTGACTACTTTCGATATAACGTCCTTCCCACACCAGAACCCTCTCCGCCTCCCCAATTGTTAGAGATCAGTCAACCTGGTGAGTCAATTTTATGTCAATTTTATGTCAGATAAATCATCACTAACATTAGAAGAAGACTTATCTCGGGATACCTTTGGTTTTGAAGTCGCAGCGTCTGGTGGCGAGAATACTTTAACCGCAGAGATCAATTTGCCCAATGATTTGAATGGTAAGTTCAGGGCAATCGGTTTACTAAAGAGTTCTTAACGTTAGTATAGATTTTAATACGCCTTCCATTGTCTGCGGCAATAATGCATCAGCAGTGGACTTGCTGCTTGTCCCGCCACAAGTTAATCAATGGATGTCTAACATTGACGGTGCAATTCCTGTACCTTTCCAGATCTTCAATCCCGATCTCGATTGGATGCTTCTCAACCCTATGGATGGTTATAACGACTACGCTTTCGCATCGTCGGAAGAAAAGAAGAGATCAACGATTCCGTTTTTCGATTCTCCGCAACGCAAAATGTCCAAACTCGAACGTCTTCATTATCTTCGGCAAGAGCTTCATCGTTTAGAATCTGAATGTGTTTCACGTTGATTTATCATTGTACCCATGAGCATTTCGATATACCCCAATCACTCTCGCACTCTGTTCTGCTAATTATACTTAATATTGACATTTACTGCATCCGTATGTATTGGCAGTCACAACTACTTCCCCTGTTCCAGCGAGTGGAATTTTGTAACTATCTGACATTACCTCCAATCTGAGCCTCAAGACCTGGACCTCAAAGATGGTAACTCTGAACATCCAATGACTCAGTCCTGTCAATTGCAGCCCAAACACTTGTTGGAAAACACTATTCTTGTCAAATTACTCGTTGCAGGAGTTCAACTCTAATGTCTACTTCCAAAGCCGATCTCATTAGCTATTTTCCAACGCCCCACCTCACGCATCGCGTTTTTATTGCCAGCCTCCAAATCAGGAGCTTCTAGGAGCTCACTTACCATCTTCCACGGGTCTTTTGCACCACCATATTGCAAAATTTGTGTTTTGTATCTTTCCCCAACCTCCCTACTAAGAGGATTATTGGCAAAGATTTGGTGCCAAACGCGAGAAGCTATAGCACGATCGAGTAGGTAGGAATAGTACGTCGCACCATATCCGAAGAGGTGGCCGAACTGCGTTTGGAAGGAGGTGTTAGGGACAAATGGAATTACACCATGAGTGCTATGCAGTTTAGCGAGTTCTGCGGATGAGTCGAATGATTCGCTAATGACTACCGCAGAGTGATAGATTTGATCAACAGCCGAAAGAAGAATCTGCGAGTAAGCGTCGATGGAATGGCACGGATCACTGTGATGGTTGCCTATTTGCCGCAAAGTCGTCGGCCTATTTACGTCAAAGAGGGAAAGCACAGTTGGAGAATTGAGAAAATGCTCCATGAGAATGGACGGTAGTTCGACAAAGTCCGTCGCACAGCGGGTACCTGCGACATTCTGGTATTCCGTTCGGCCAACCATTGCTGTAACACAGTTACAAGACTCGAAAGAGGTGGAAAATGATAACCCACAATGCATTGCGTGACCCATTTCGTGGAATAAGGTCAGAACTTCATGCCATTCCAGTATCGTTGGTCCTCGTGTGATTGTTGGTCTAGGGAATTCGCAAAGCAGCACGACCAAAGGAAACTGGTACACGCCATCCTGGTTGTGTAATCGACGCCTCTTAACCGCCTCAAAATCTTCGGACTCACGTATTCGCAACTCCATCCCAGGGACAGTCCCATCCCGTTCTTGATCATCGTCATCGGTCCTCCGCGAACATCGAACAGTATAATGTGCGGCTCCACTCGCCTTACCTCTCCGCGCAAACAAATCAGCGTAGATCCATCCAATAATACCTTTATCTTCGTCTACGACTTCTAGTTTGTGAACGTCCGCGTGCCACACTTCGCCTGGGGCAGAATTGGCTGGGCGCAGGGATATGCCATACAGATGCTGGAATAGACGGGACAGTCCCATAAATACCGTGCCGAGTGTAAGAGGGGGGAGTGGGATTGGCGGAGCTGGTGGTTCGGGAGGACAATAAAAATCTCTGTCCCATGCTTGAATAGTGGGCAATGATGATAGACCATGATGAGCTTGCTTTCGTTGACTGAGTGTCAACAGTGCGCGGCGTGCAGAGGGTCGAGTCTGCTTCATCAGTGCGTCAAGAAAGTTATACACATTATCTGCCACCAAGTCATATCCAGGTGTCGACGAAAAAAAGAGGTTTAGCGTACCTGGTGTCTTGGCCATCTTGTCATCCAGCGTCATATGGGCAAAACTTTCGTGTCCAACAAGGCGCGCGAGCTCAGCCCTTTTTCGTAAAAGGGTTTCCAGAACCTCTATTTGTTCGGACGTGCTCGAATTCGCCGCTTTGTATAAACGTCTCCGGGGTTCCTCCTCAGGTGCAGACCGCATAATTAGCTGGGCTTGCATGGAGCCTGGATAAACAAGAAGATCACGCTGAGTAAATCGAGCCTGGAGCTGCAATTTGATGCCAAGACCTTTGTCCTTGAGTCCAGCCAGCTCAGATGGCTTTATGGACGCAGGAGGTCTAGGTGCGTTTGCCCCTTCTAGAAATTGGCGTCCAAGCACAAGAATGTCAGACGATAAAGAAACAAATTTCTGACGTTGTGCTGGGGGAAGGTTGATAGCAGACTTTTCAAAGTCACGCCAGAATATTAGAGCGGTCTGGTATGCCTCTTGGCTGAGCGTCTTAACAATGGAGGGGTCTGATAGAACCACTTTCAAAACCTGATGAGAGCGATTAAAATGATTTTCAAAGACATGATTAGAACCTTACACACCTCATACAAGCCGACATGGGTATTCAACACGTTCATAAACTTGCATAGTGTCTCGTACGCGTGATTTGCTGCATCAACCCACGTCCGATCAGGGTGCGCATTACGGACTAGTTCTGCAAGGTCAATGACACCACAAAGCATGTCACTGAGACGGTCAAGGTTTTTGACGACCTTTAGAAGTTCATCTCTAGATTCTGTGGCGCGTAAAATGCGATCTGTGAGTAGTTGGGCGCGTATGACGGTAGCTTCAGCGAGTGAGATTAGCGCCCCAGGATGCGTGAGATTCGGATGACCAAAGAGGCCTGTCACAGAGAAAGGGGACGCTCTTAGACTAGCCTTTGGGTTGTCGAAAAGTGTTATGAGGGCTTTGTCGTCGACAGAAGCTGGTATTTGATGCTGGACTTGGGAAGCAAGACAGCGCTTGCGTTGATTGAAAAGTAAGCATCCCTGAAAGCGGAAACAAGGTTTCGCAGACCGTAAAGAGATGGTCCTCTTCGCACAGGTTGCGAGCATGTATGAGAACGGAAAATAAGAAAGTAAAGACGGACCAGCCTTCTCCGTCGATTGCAATATATTGCGGTGTAAGTATAATCTCAGTATGACAGTCAACTTGTTATTCTGGACAATGTCACGTGCAGCCATTTGATCGACTTTGTATTAGGACAGTATATAAACCATGCGCACTTTAGAAGAATGTGTGTTGATATTAAAAAATATTGACGACCGATATAATTGAACAATGAAGAAAGGGATATATGACAGAGTCAGATGAACCAGTTATGTCTGCGAGGTTGAAGGGTGGCTGTCCCAGTTATCAAGATCCATTTGCTTATTTTGATACGGATGGCCATTGGCTGCAGGCAAATCTATAATGCCTTCCGATGTCGGTGAAGGGGGCCTTTCTTGCTCCGAAGCTGGCTCAACGGCGTACACCCAGAATTTGGATTTCTTCTTGCCGGCTACTTGTTCCATAGCTACTTCAGAAGGTTTTAGCGCAGCAGCGCCAGTTGTTTTCACCCTCACACCATTTGCTACGCCAACGTTGTCGCCCACAGGTGCATCACTCGACTGCGCACTTGTCTGGCTGTCCTCCGTGCGTGCACGCTTCCGGGCGGGTTCCTCGTCTACCACCGTATCTACTCCTGCAAGTCTGGAAGAACGACGTTCGATACGCCATAGTCCGGAGTCCGATGATCCTTCGCGTTTGCTATTGGTATTACGAGTAGAGCGCCTCGTAGCCTTTGTTGCACCATTTCGTGTGCGTTTTGTGCCATAGCTATTAATAGTGGAATCTTGGTCGTACTCGTCATCCTGGTCTTCTTCGTCGTGATAAGTATATTCATCTCCCCCATCATCCTTTGTTCCAAAAATAGAATGTAAGCAAGATGAGATTGATGTGTTCAGAATTTACCTCGCTAAAATCATTGTTATATACATAATCCGGTTTCTGTGTCCTAGCCCTAGTCCTTGTTCTTGTCTCTCGAATTTCAGCTTGTGCAAGTAACTGCCTCCTTTGCTCGAGCTTCCGCCTTACTTTCTGAACCCGCTGTGAATTCCTAGTTAATTACGGAATCGACAAGCCGTAGCTCCGCAACAGAGGGTAAACAACTCACCACTTGTTCAGCATCTATGGCCTCGATGCGGCTTTCAAGGGTTGTAATTAAGGACAAATGCGCCATTTCGGGTCGTGATAGTTTCTGACCTCTTTTGGGCTCGGATGGGGCTGTAGCCTTTAAGTTCTTGACAACTGCCATATATTCATCCTTAGTAGATGAAGTCGTCTGGAACGAGGCCGTGATCTTCCAAGGGTTAGTAGATACATATGTGCGTGGCGAATCTATATGAATAGATATTCTGAGTCAGCTTAACAGGCAGGGCGGATAAAAACAGGCGGCAAAATCTAGGACCACAAGAAAAAAAAAGAAAAAACGATGATTAAAGCAATTCCATGAGCAAATATAAATAAACAGGAAAGCGAGAAAGTGCAAGGGTAACGATTGTGCACGGACCATCTGTCACCCAGTAGCGTTTTCGTTGAGAGTCTTGACCAATGGCTAGTAGGGCGAGTTTATCTCGACTCTGTGGGTCGTTTGGGTCCAGAGGAGGAAGAGCAATTTGATTTTTCTTATGTTTATTGTGCTGAACGCCCCAACCGCGATCGATAACGGACTTGATATCAGGGGCATGGGATAATTGCAACTCAACGAGTTGTCGCAAGATTTTGAGCTAAGCGTTCGAGGAACATGTGACATGAGCAGGTTGCAAAGTTTCAGACCGACGAAGATTCTTCACTTTAAAGTTCCAGTCGGTGGCGAAGAAACCGCCTTCAAGTTTTTCGAAGGGGTCAACGTTCATTTTGAGCTCCTCGTCCCAAAAAACCGTCCGTTCGGATGTTTTGAAATACTCGGATAACACATTCGCAACGGTTGTCGAGATTTGGTCCGTGCTGAAACCACGAGCATACGTTTAATATACCAAACAATGCATTTCCAGTCGATTAGACACGCGCATACCTCAAGTTACGCGTCTGAGGTCTGAGGTTGACAATGAACGCAGCAAGAACCTGTGACAAAATGGTATTGGGTTCCTTCGACATCAAGGCTTCTTCAAGGCTAGAGGCCAAAATAAAAGACATTAAGTCAATTGTTCTAAAAGATAACATCAGGAACGCAACTCCATGGGGGATTCCAGTCCTTCAATCTTATGTCGAAGGTTTGTGAACTTGCAAATGAATGAATAAACGAATAGGGACTCCCAACGGTCCGATGGATGTGTCGCATTTGACGGTGGACAAACATGAGGTCTCCTATCTATATTTTGTAGAGATATTGAATAGTTGTCCATAGACGCGAAGGGGATGAGTGGTGTGGGTGATGGTGGAAAAAGAAGAGTCAATGTAAAAGTAAGTTGAAGCACTGATCAGATTCCCTTATTGCTTATTTTCCAGTGGAACGTGGAACAAATAAATTACAATAGCGACTCTATCATGAGGGACAAGGTAGCTCCTCAAAAACTCTGATTGACAATGATCCTATAGATTACAAGATCGAATTCCTCGAGCTATCGATCCACAAACATGAGCGTCACTCTCTCCCAGGCACATCCAATGCAACGCAGAAGGTGAAACGAGCAAAATGGATTTCAACCTGGTCCAACCTGAATAGATAATGTCTAGTAATAGACTTTGAAGAACGGATGAAATGTATCCTACCTTTGGAATATCATGGTGCTCGCTGAGAGAATCCAAATGAGTATTAAACTCGTTGACACGGTCCTTGTGTGTTTTATGAGCAAGCTTCCCGACACGTTGAGCAAGCTGGACAAAATATAGATTAGTTTTCGCGGGAAACGAAGACAAGTGGCATTATAACATACGCGTCGCTTCTGAACCTCCTCAAATCGTTTCTCAGCCTCGGTTTTGTGACTTGAGCTGGAAGTGGCAGCTAATGCAGGAGAGTTACGATTACTCCCTGATACACTCTTATCCTTGTCATCAGTTTTCGACACTAGGTCTTCAACAGCTTTCAAGTCTTGGCCATTCGACAGCTCAGATTTGACTTTGGGTTTCTTCTTCTTCCTGCGAATGAATAAGTCATATGGATTACACTCATTGTAATACACGACTCACTTCTTGACAATACCGCCCTCAGCGACCCCTCCTTTAAGCTTGAGAGAGCCACCAGGGCGAAAGTCATAATCGGACATGGATGAACAGGATCAAAACTAAGGCAAAGGACGGCTCCTGAAATGGAAACGCACGTGAACTTGAACATTTGATTGACCGCTGCAAGTGGTCGCCAACAGTAGTTTCCGTTTTGAAAATCCACTGGCGTACGGTGACCTACAAGCGGATCGGTATGGTTGTCCTGTCATCTCCACTTGCTTTGATTCAGTCCGTGCCTCCGGTTACGCGGGCTTTTACGGCTTTCACGGTCATATCATCAGCAACCTACGGATACTTGTGGTGGAAGAATCTACAGCTAGAAGCCGTGCTATATCTGACATTAGTACCTGGGGGAGCTATATACGCGCCCTGGACGTTTTTAACATCAGCATTTGTTGAAACAACGGTGTTTGAAGTAGGTGACGGCTCTTTTCGCATTCTTGTTAATCCAACAAATATTTACTTCCTTTCAGTTCGTTGCATCACTGATTTTCGTACCAGCCGCTCTTAAATACCTGGAACGGCTATGGGGTGCTTTTGAAACTGCTAAATTCATTACCATATCCATTGTTGTTTCGAATATTATCGCTCTCGGCTTAAACTGGATCGAATTTATTGTAACACGAAATGAAGACCTGTTTCTGTAGGTGTCTCATCAAATCTTCTTGAATCAGCTATTAATATTTCACAGATATGGTATGCATTACCATGGTCAGATGGCACTGCAAATCGCCTTACTGGTGGCATTCACGCAGCTTATTCCTGAACACCAAGTTCAATTCTTCGGTGCCATCAAGGCCAGAGTTAAGGTAATATCTTATGCAATTTCTGTACTTGATATTAATACACATTCAGAGCCTACCAATGGCATACCTCACGTTGTCTACTGTTCTCTGCATTGTCGGCTATCAATGTCCTTGGGTCTTGATTCAATTCGGGTGGTTCGTTAGTTGGGTGTATCTCAGGTTTTACAAAAAGAATCCGGGAGAGTCGCTTGGTGGACAAGATACCTATGGTGATAGGAGTGAGACGTTCTCCTTGGTGTCTTGGTTCCCACCGTTCATGCAGTACGCATTGTTGCTTTGTTTCTTATCATTACAGTTGCTTATGTTGGCAAAGTCATCCTGTTACGATACTTGGGAATTTTGTATACTCATGGGCAAATCGCCTTCATCTCATTCCCTCTTCGTCTGGGTCAGACGTAGAACTTGGAGGTTATGGACAGCTCCCAGGGACGGCACGTGCAGAGGCTGAGAGAAGGAGGTTCGTTTTTACTTTACGTTTCAATCTCTATAGTGCTGATTTTGGGAAACAGAGCCATGGCCCTCAAAGCATTGGATCAACGACTAGCCAACAACTCCTCACCATCAGGTTCAAGTTCTACCAACCCTCCCGCGCAATCTCGTGATTCTTCAACATTGGGTCGAGCAGATAGGGGATCTCCTCCTCCAATCACGAATGGTGGTCCCAATCCTTCGAACACCAACGTTTCTGAAGAAGCCAAGAGCTAATTCTCCGATAGAACTTAAAAATCGTGGCCTCTTGCTTAGCTTGTTCATGTCCGATTTTGTCTCTTGTGATGGAAATCTTGTAATTACGTAATTCCACTGTGAGAGGGCGCTTTTTGTATAATCGGTTTCTCATGTCTATTCTCACTTCCGTCTCGTCTGCGAGATCGTTCTTGTCACCGAAGGCAACCAACTACACTGTAAATGATGCTCAAATTCCATCTGGCCTTTCACCAGCAATCAGTCCAGCCGCATATACGAAGTCCCTACCATTTACAACAATATTAAACGATAGTAGCACCTTGACTCCGGACGAATTATTTACGAAACATACAGTTGCGGAAGTGAGAGCTGTTCAAAAACGACTTGGGTTGATATTTCACTTTATGTATATTTACCGCTGGCTAAGCAAGTACAGGGCGGACGCAGATGCAAAACAGGAGGAGCTCCGGCTTATGGTTGGGTGTGTACGAATTACCCTGTATTTCTTCCATGCAATGAATGGCGTAGGGAACGTTACCGGGATCTTCTACAGGCTTCTACGTCCATTATTGCTATCGCGAAATCATCCAAACGTGTTTTGGAAGCCCTTGAGGAAAGCAAGGATGCTATATCATCCCAGGACAATCTCCGGCCACCACCGAAGACGGCTACGGCAGTTGGAGTGGACGGTATGTTCCAGCTTATTTTATCGATATTCTGGAATTGAGATATGTGTACTCCAGACAGACTCTTGAATTCTCTGCAAACTCTATCTGCCCATATCAAACTTTTGCTCGACGCCCCTGAACATTTGTGGCGCCTCATCGAACAGAAAAGATACCTTCAAGCGGCTTGGCTGTTCCTGCTATTGCGGGTCATTCATAGGGCCCTCGTCAGTCATGATGAGAATCAGCCATCCTGGGCCGAAGACGGTATAGATGTCCTAGTGTGTACGGTGCTCGATTCTCGAGGCCAGACTCAAACTTAATTTATAGAGGGACTTCCCACTCGTACAACGTCATTGGGAGGTGGTATCACAATTTCGATCTCAAATAATTTATAAATCGACGTTGTCTTTACGCGACACGTCTACATCTATCGAGGTGATTCACTTATCCCTAGATTGTGCAGCTGCTCACCTGCGTTCGTCAGGACACTTGTTCAACACTCGTTACCTTACACCTGTTGGATTCTAGACCATTGAACGATACTCTAACTACGTTTTTGTTACAGCGTTCGAAGACATTGCAAGCGGTACTTAACTGGAAGTCAGACTCGAATGATAAAGAGGACGTCACTCCAGCTCCTGGTGGTCGAATAAGCCCTACACTAGCAGCACCAGCTAGAGAGGTGACTCAAGTCATGAAAAATGCCTTGATTACAATTGCGCAGACGTTAGTCACCTCGAGGGCTATTCTTGACCACGAAGGGGATGCACTGTCTTTGTTATTCCGCGTCCTGCAAGCGATACAAGCAGATTCAGAGGACATCGCAAGCTATTCCAAGCTTCCAATCGAGCTCCAATTATCCACTCAATCTCTGCTTGGCCAACTCATGTCATCTGCCAATTTCCAACTTCTGCCTCCCGATCTCAGGTCTTATCGACCGTATATCGACCTCAGTTCATCTTCAACTTCGCTGACAAGACCTGTCTTCGTCCGAAAACTTCAAGAATGGTTCCATAGTTCATGCGAGCGATGGAAATCGTCTTCCAAAAATTGGCTAACTTACCTTCATTCTGTCAAGGAAGTTTGGGTGTTACGAACCTCTATCGAACGATTTATAATGAATTCTGGTCTGAAAGATGAGGAAAAGGGTTTTCTGTTTTCTAATATGGACATTCTGTATCAAGACAGGATCATTGACATTTGGAAGAAAGCATTGTCTTTTGCAGAACATGAATTCAGTCAACAACTACGCTTGCAGACGTTTGTTGCAGCAGATCCAGGTACTCACAAAGGTAAGTCGCGATGTATCCTTTATCAGGCTTGTCTTTATTCTGATGTGAAGCGTTAGAGCCCTCTACAGGAGACTTCTTGTTCTCTTCAGCCCCTATGCCGCATATTGCCAAGTCCTTTTTCGAGACCGCTTTCCAAAAGTACCAGTTGGCCTTGAAACGACAACTAGTGGGCCGTTCATCACGCCTCGATGATATCATTTCGACTCTTGAAAAGTGTGCACGGACTATTCAACATGATTTTTCTATTATTAGACGTACCAAAGATGAGAAAACAAGGTTACCTATTCTTCACTAATCTAGGACGCTTTTATTCTGACGAAACGTGACAGTTTGTTTATTGCGAAGCTTAACACAACGTATCAATCCACGGCAAACACTTTGTCATTCAGAATCATAGAGATTGTGGAAGGAATCACCTCAGATGCTTTACAAAACCCTGGTATGCTCCTTTATTCAAGTGTTTGACTTCAGTTGACCAATGGATACTGGTAGAATCTAATTTCGATGGTCTAGTTTTCCTGGGTCGTGCAACCGACATGTTGTCCTCATCTCCTTCGTTCATTGAAAACATCAACTGTAGCAAAGAAACGATAAATGGTAAGCTAATTGCATGAAGACTAAGAATTTCAAAATTACATTGAATGAAGTTTTCAGAGAAAGGATAACATTGATGAATGATAAGGTGTTGGATTTATGGAGAAATATAACAATTAGGCGGATCGTCCATGACGTTGGACCTCAACTGCAGGGCCGCCCTCACGCCAGTGGTAACGAACATGAATCTTTCGTGACAACGTTTTTCTTTTAAATTCTCGTTGGCAGGGCCGTCGCAGACTCTCATTCAATCGCTGCTATCTCTGACTGGAAATCTCAAACAACTTGGCATTGTTTACCACCCCGCAAAGCAACATGTCATTGTAGAAGTCACTCTACATCAATTTCTGACTTCGTTGCTGGACGTGAGCTTAAACACTTCGGACGACCCAACTCTGCATGATCTGGCATTTTTGCGCAAAATATGTGAATTATATGGACCCAAATGGGTTGACATCTCTACGCAGATTGATCAACGGCTGAAACCTGTTGTACGTACAGTCTTGCAAGCACGCTACTTGATTCTTATCCCTGTCCAGTCCTTTGACGAGGCTAAGCTTAATGTGATTACCACTTCTGCTTCGGAGCATCTCCTACGCAGTCAGACTTTGCTCTCAGTGCTCCTCCCTGCTTCAAAAATTCCGAACCTCGATGTGCCTCTTCTGCCATTTGGCGTTCCAGTGGCGGGACAAAGCTATAACCCTGCCACGGATTTGGCAAAGCCTAGTCCTCGTTTCGGAATGCTTCTAGTAGGACAAACGAATGCATAAGGCGTATTTTCCGGATTAATAGTCCATAGATATCAAGAAATTCAAACGACCTTGAATTTTCGCGGAAGTAGATCCAATATTCTACGATAGAACATTAACTCGAAATTAATCGACAGATTCCAAAATCCGAACGATCAAAAGCGGTTAATACATAAACTATGGGCTGCTTTCTGTTACACCTGCGTCAATCATTTCTGTAACCCAGCTCATCAAAGCTTCATCACGAATCCTAACACCTTCCAATAATTTTTTGATCCCCACAAATGCTTTACGACCCCGTCTCTCCCCTTCTCTTTCATCACCTTCTGCACCCCGATCAGCCAAGTCAGCACTCTCAGGATCCTCCGTTTCTTCCACTATGCCAGGGAAACCGAAATGGTCTGCGTCTACACGTGGTGCAGCATCCGCCGATGCAAATGAGGTGCGGAATAGTATACGGATAATAAGCAACGCGGTCAATGAAGTCGAGGGAGGGTCAATGACGGGAACTTCATACGTAATGGTTGTACTTCTTGGCGGAGGTGGGAGCCGTTTCGTGGGGTTGTCTGTCGGATAGGGAGAACCTGCTGACGGCAAAGTAATAGTGTCGCTCTGAGATGGATGTTTTGTTGTCGGTTGAGCGCTGGAAAGGTGTGTCAAGACGTGGGACATAAGAGCTGGCTTTGAATGTGAAACTTGTGGACAAGTTGACCACAGACATGAAAATTCTGACGCTTCTGGTGCTGATAAATGTTGGAGAACGTGGTCGTATAGTTCACCTAGGGAGGCGGACGGTTGCGCTGGGCATTGAGATCGGTCCCAATGGCAACGATATCTATCGTTGCTGATAGGATCCTTGCGTCTATCTACACCCCGCACAACAAATCGTTGGATAGGACCTGAAACCACCATAGCCTGTGCCTGGGGAAAGATGTTGTTGATGTGTTTAATGACATCCGAGGCAGGCAGAAGCTGGTATTGATCCGCAAACGGAGTGAAAGCATCCTTGTACATATTCCAAAAGTCCACTTGTGTGACTTCGCCGTCTGCTTTTGCGACAAACATTGTTTTCATCCTGCAGACCCAAATTAGACACGGGGGTGTTGTAAAAAAATGTGGAGAGAATAGCCGTACCAGTCGTAACAACGCTGTGGTTCAGGTTTGCCAACTAAGCTGTCCAATTCTTCCTTAGACAGTTCATGGTCACGAGTCGCCTGAGAATTCGATGGGACTGTGTGGATGGTACCAGTGATATCCAGCGTGTACGCTTTTTCGAGACCATGCTGTTCGTGAACTAGAAGGCCAGCAAGGACCTTCAAAACGCGAGACATGTCAGGATGAAACAAAAACGCCCGCGCCATAGAAGGGTGTGCGACGTGTGCATATAGGTAATTGAGGCACGCATCAATCAATAGCTTATCGCCAAACAGAGGCAGGTAACGTATTGATGCTGTTAAAGCTGGGGAATCCGACTTGAGATTCAAACCGTTTGCAGGATTTGAGAACAACGCCGTCAGTGCTGTCAGCGAGGTGATGATGATTGTCCTGTTCGAGGATGATGAAGCAATTCGGAGCAAAGGTGGGAACGGATTCATTGAAGGAGAATTGGAAGGAGTGGTGTAGTAACTTGCTGCGACGGTGTTGAAAATGTCAATAATATGCTGAAGAAATTCTGCATTTTCATCTCTGGAGTGATCGAGGTTATGCAGAGTACTCATTATAAGTGGCAGGGTATGTGAATGCCTCGCAAGCTCTCGGATGTTTTGCTCCTGGAGAGCAGCATTTCGGAAAACATAAAGAGATTCGAGGGCAAAACGGTGTTGGCGCGTTAATTCCAGCGGAGGGGAGAATAAAATATCTTTGTCTACAAAGCGCTTGTGACCTTCTCTGGCATACCACTCTGGCCAGTCGAACAGGGAATCCATAAGGCCTGGTATACTTGCAAGGTAGAAATTCTCGTTCAGCGAAAGGTGGCAAAGGCGGTTGAGAGCCCAGCTTATCTCAGAATGTATCCCCGACCGCACTGAGAGAGCCATTCTGTTACCAGGTGTTGGTTCACTGTACCATCCTAATAATTCATAAAAGAATTGACTAAGGAATCCCTCGAAGAATTGAGATAAGTAAGAAACGAACGTTCGTAATCGTCAGTAACAATTGGCCGTGAAGGAGGAGGGATTTGTGTCTGCTGCACATAGCCTGTTGCGGGGCGATAATACGATGGTAGTGGAGGCACACCCCTGTTGTTGATAAAAGTGGTCATGGCCGTTTTCCACAAAACTAATGCGTCCTGTCACACAACGGCCCATGTGACTACAATCTGCGGATGTTACACTTACAGCCGCCATTGCTATGAATTTTGGTCGTCCGTATTTACAACCAAATGTATTCCACAAGACATCGAAATTCGTTGGTTTGTATAGCAAACTACTTCAGGGTATATCGCCGGGCCAAATTGTACCTGGCCAAGACACAGATCGCTTCTTCTCTGATCTCCTTGACTTGAAGGTCGATCGAACTTATCTCGAGGACGAATTCAATCGGGTTTCCAAAGATGACTGTCATGGAAAACTAAAGGTACGCAAGAAAGCTTTTGAACCATTGTCTACTTCGTATCTAAATGCTTAATGTGCACTTTAGTAGCCATTCCTGACTCTGTTGTTCAAGGCTTGCATCAAAAATATTCGTATAACAGATTATGGCGACGTCAAAAAGGCACACGCAGTAGAGACGCTCTCTATCCTCGTATCACGCATTCTTGCGAAGAATTTGTTGGGCTGGGAAGTGATGGATCTTCTGGCGGGTTCTGTGGGACAGAGTGACGCGGTATTCACGGTAGAGTGCCTCTTCGCATGACATGGTTTTGAGACTGGGTCTGAAGGAGTCACCAGGACTTTACGGGAACAATAGATACCGTAATGTCCGACCCTCAGGCTCCTGGTCAGCACACCTATTTTGTTTCTGTTTTCGATTTTATTGACCATTCCCCTCTTCAGCTGACCTTCGACATCGGGTTCTTCAACTTGCATTGATTTTTATGTGTAGTGTTGGGCAATTGAGTGCCGGCGCCTACTTTCTGCGAAGAAATTTTTACCCTTCCATTGTTTCTGTGCGTGTTCGGGCGAGAAGGTCTGATCTACCGACTGAATTTTTGTTCCAAAAGCTCGTGAAATCTCCAGAGACTGAACAATTCACCTTTGAAGCCGTTCTTTTCCTTGCCATACTTGCCAACTATCACAAGTCTGACGCTGCCAGACTAAATCCTTATTTGAAACGTATACGTGAGTGTACTGACGGGGATTTTATGCGCAAGTTATGCTGGGCGTCAAATTTCGCTCTCCAAACGGCAATAAAGTGCGTTTTAATCGGATACACTGGCCATTTGACTGAATCTCATTTCAGTGCTTACCAAGGAGTTTCCGATGATTCGACAACATCGACCTTGACTTCTTCTCTTGGGTCGGTTGTGACACGTCTGCGTCCAGATCGTGTTCTTGCATTGACAACGTTATTCGCGCCTCAAAACCAGTTCAAGGATCAGTGAGTGATGTTTCAAAGAAAAGCAAGCTATCTGATCCAAAGGCTACCACCCCCTCTGCAGACCAATCGAAGCCAGTGTCGTGCTTTTACCAATGTACGAATTCTTGCATGCGAATCCGCTTTTTACGACGGTATTACTTGAAGACCTTGTCTCACCACCAGCTGATGGTGGCCAATCAAGTCCCCTCCCCTGTACACTCATAACGTTCACTTCTTATCTATGTAGTCATGCGTCTTCGACATCCTCTCCAAGGTCCATAGGGTATGCAAACCTGTCACTCAATACGCTACTGTCGTTGGTCGAGAATGGCGTCGTCATGAAGTTTATGACACAAACGAGTATTACTGCTATTCGCCTTTGTCGTCAGGTTGGGCCAATCAACTTAGAAACTGCTACCTTACTGATTGAGTGTGACTCAGAGATTACCTATACTTCCTCCGCCACGGGTTATGCAAGCACCTATTTGCTCGATATTGGATTGTTGCGTGTTATGGCTGCGCCACAACCTCCATAAACGATTGGGGGTCACCTCATACCTGTAAAATTCTGCCATCCATATATATAAAGATGAGTTGGTGACAGGCTTTGCATAGTAATTCAATCTGGATATGTTACCGTGTCGTGTGGTTCTTACAGCACCGTCGGATACGTCTGGGTGAATAACACTTATGCAATGGGTCGATATTGAACGTGCTAATATTTTTGCCTTGTAGACTACGATTGGACGGAACTGTGGAAGGCCACCATTGGTCTATTAAACTTTGTGTCGTCCAGAACGGATGACTTGCATACAACCGGAGGATTAGAACTGCTGGTGTCTGAGGTAATGTTGTCGTATACCAGTTTTTGAACATTTGATGCGAATGGCTGCGCTAGACGATCCGGCTCATCCACTTTGCCCTCTGTACATCAGAAACGTACCTACCATCGCCGAGTGCCGTTCACGAGTTCGTAGTAGGTACAAACAAAAAAAAGCTGGGTTCTCCCGTTGATTTTCTTTCGCAGTATGAACTTGTCCGCTCGTCTTCAATTATTAGAAAACAAGATGCGCTACTCAAATTGCTGGCACTTCCACGGTTGTCGAATGTTCTACCATGTGAATCAATAGAAGATACTCTCGCCCATCTGTTATCCGTCACAGAATATTATACGGGGAAAATCGGAGAAAAGAGTGATGGCATTGACAGTCCAGAAGATGTAATGAAGATAGTCGCGGATGAAATTGAGCTGAATGGAGTCTATAACGCTAAGGAGATCCGCATCACCCCAGTGTAAGCGGTCCGACTTCGTACTCATGGAATTAGCTGAACCTAATCTTATACAGAACGCATTCGCAGGATGTGCTGGACTTTGCGCGATTTGCATGCACGGATGTCCTTCAGTTGATGTGAAGCCAGAAAAGGCAAAGGACGGGACTCCGTTACTCCGAGCCATCAGAAAAAGTTTTTGTCTCCTGATATCGGTTTGGGCCATCACTGTAAAAAAAAAATTGTCAAAAAAGCTTTGTTTTTAAACATAAAAACTGTGTCCCCTCAGCTCCCTCAGTCGGACTACAGAAAATAATGTTTTCTGTTGAGCATGAGCCCACTTTTCACTAAAAGCTCCATTTGTAAGTGCCATGATGACGATAGGGTGTTACTCGGTGAATAGGTAATATTTTGCGTCCCTCGAGCCCTGCATCGATTCTCTGCTTGGCTTCTCTCACCACAAGCTATGCTGGTCTCGCGATATTTTTTGGCTCTAAGACGCCTATCTCATACTCCTCTTGGCCCGCTGCGCGGTGTCCAATTTCGTGGTCTGGCGAGTCTCAAGCCGCCCGCATCACTCTTCTCGCCGCTTGACACTTTTCAGGAGCGTCACATAGGTCCAGATGACGCCGAAGCGTCAAAGATGCTTGACGAGTTGGGATACGATTCTCTAGAAGCCTTTATCGCCGATACCATTCCTCCGACTATCAGGCTGTCAACGCATGCAATCGATATGCCGTCGTTGAGCGAGTCTCAGCTCCATGAGAGAGCAAAGGAGTTGGCTGCCATGAACAAACCGTTCAAGAGTTTTATTGGCATGGGTTATCATAATGCGGTTGTTCCTCCAGTCATCCTGCGAAATGTATGTCTTGCACGTTATCAAAAAAATTTTGGTTCCCCTCAAAGAATATTTCATAGGTGATGGAAAATCCTGCATGGTATACTCCATACACCCCGTATCAACCCGAAATTGCCCAAGGTATATTTTTTTCTCGAATGCACAATTGAATCCTCTCACGAGTGATGTCATAGGCCGGCTTGAATCGCTAATTAATTTTCAATCCATGGTGGTGTCATTGACTTCAATGGATATCGCAAACGCGTCACTTCTGGACGAGGCCACTGCAGCCGCAGAAGGGATGGTTATGGCTTTCGTTTCTGCACCCAAAAAAAAGAAGTTTATCGTTGATTCCGGAGTTACACCCCAAACGGTCTCGGTTCTCCTGACACGCGCCAAAGGTTTCGGAATTGAAGTGGTCGTTGGAGATGCCGTTTCGTTACTTGGGGATAAGTCCGTTTGTGGCGATGTTTGTGGCATTCTCGTTCAGTACCCCGACGTGAATGGGTCCGTCAAGGATTTCAGCGCGCTTGCAGAGACCACGCACTCGTTGGGGGCTCTTGTCATCTGTGCGAGTGACTTGTTGGCCTTGACGAAGATCAAACCTCCTGGCGAGTGGGGTGCCGACGTCGTTGTTGGAAATTCCGCTCGGTTTGGTGTGCCTATTGGATACGGTGGTCCTCATGCAGCATTCTTTGCAGTCAAAGACAAACTGAAGCGCAAGATGCCAGGACGACTTGTTGGAAGGAGCCGAGACACTCAAGGCAACTTGGCTTACAGGCTTTCTCTGCAAAGTGAGCAAATCTGTCTCTTGGCTTCCGTATCGGGCCTTAATATTGAACTATATTTTAGCTCGTGAACAACATATTCGTCGAGAAAGGGCTACCAGCAACATTTGTACCAGTCAGGCGCTCCTTGCAAATATGGCTGCTATGTATGCTGTTTATCACGGTTCTGATGGCCTCCAACGCATCGCAACCAAGGTGCACAAGTTTACTCAGGTCTTCAAGTCGGCAGTAGAGGCAATGGGCTACAATGCAATTAGTGATTTTTTCTTTGATACAGTCACACTTGATGTCTCGTCTGTCGTGTCAGCTGAAACTCTTCATGCTCACGCTGATGCTGCAGCCATTAATCTCCGCCGGATTGACCACAAGCACGTCGGAGTGACGTTCGACGAGAGCGTATCGCCCAATGATCTTGTCAAACTTCTGAACGTCTTCGCTTCAGCCGCCTCTGCTAAACCTGTTTCCCTTTCCGAACTTCTTGATCCTGGTGCGCCTTCTATCCCTGCTGTTCTACAACGCACTTCGGAATTTCTACGTCACCCGGTGTTCAACAAGCACCACTCGGAAACGGAGATGCTGCGTTATATCAATCACCTTGCATCAAAGGACCTTGGTCTGGTGCACAGCATGATCTCTCTTGGAAGTTGCACCATGAAGCTCAACAGCACCAGCAGTATGATTCCGCTAACCTGGCCTGAATTCAGCTCTGTCCACCCTTTCGCCCCTCGTGATCAAGTTGAAGGGTATCATCGGGTTATCAGGGTTTGTGTCTTTTCAAGCGTTCTTTGGGTGTGCGACTTATCTAGCATTGCAGGAATTAGAAGACGACCTATGCAGGATCACTGGATTTGCCGCCGCATCTCTGCAACCCAACTCAGGAGCCGCTGGCGAGTATACTGGTTTGTGTGTCGTTCGTGCTTATCATGAATCCCGCGGGGAGGGCCATCGTGACATCTGCCTGATTCCTCTGAGTGCTCATGGAACCAATCCTGCTGTGGGTGTTTGATCCCAATTCTTCATACTTGTCTAATATCAACGTCCCAGTCTGCTGCTATGGCCGGTTTAAAGGTAGTCTCTGTCAAGGTTCATCCCGATGGAAACCTTGATCTGGAAGACCTGAAACTTAAGGCGGAGACACACAAAGATAGCCTTGCTGCATTCATGGTATAGTATATTCAGTTTTTATTATTTGGAAATTCATTAATGGAATCGTAGATTACTTACCCTTCTACTTTTGGTGTTTTCGAAGCCGGTGTGCAAGATGTAAGTTGGATTGTTGTTCTTTTGCAACATCTAACCTTACTAAATCTGCGATTTAGGCTTGCAGGATTATACACGAGAATGGAGGTCAAGTCTATGTTGACGGTTAGTCGGACTATTCAATTTCTTTCCTTTCCAACTAATGTCTGCAAAGGCGCCAATCTTAACGCTCAAATTGGTCTTACGAATCCTGCTACTTGTGGTGGTGATGTTTGTCACTTGAATCTACACAAAACGTTTGCCATGTAGGTGGATTTTTTGCCTCATTCTCTGGCCGATGCTCACTTCTCTTCCAGTCCTCATGGTGGAGGCGGTCCCGGTGTTGGGTATGTCTTTCTAGTATTGGCCTTGATAAAGCCAATGTGCTGATAATGAATCTCAGTCCCATCTGCGTTGCTAAACATTTAGCACCTTTCCTCCCAAGCCATCCCACTTCCCCTACCCGAGGCGACCAAGCGATCGAAGCCGTCTCTGCAGCACCCTTTGGCAGCGCTTCCATCCATCTGATCTCCTGGGCATACATCAAGATGCTCGGTGGCAAAGGCCTAATTGAATCGTCCAAAATTGCTCTTCTTAATGCCAATTATATGGCCAGTCGTTTGCAAGCCCATTATAGTCTGCGTTTCAAGAACGATAATGGAAGAGTGGCACATGAGCTCCTAATTGATCTGGCAGAGTTCGACAAGACTGCAGGACTGAAGGTTGCAGACTTTGCAAAGCGGCTACAAGATTATGGGTTCCATCCGCCTACTTGTTCGTGGCCGATTCAAACTTGCATGCTTATTGAGCCGTCGGAGTCGGAGACATTGGAGGAACTAGACAGGTGTGTTGTCACCATTGACGCCCTCAGTAGTGTACTGATGCTGCACAGGTTTTGTGATGCCATGATCTCTATCCGCGAAGAAGCGGAGGATGTCATTGCAGGCAAGCAGCCAAAGGACAATAACCTCTTGACGAATGCACCCCACCCAATGTCTATTATCGCATCTTCTGAGTGGAATCGGTTCGTAGATGAATATATTTTCAGAGCAAATATACTAAGATATGCATCAGGCCATATACCCGCGAACAAGCCGCTTATCCTCTCCCATGGTTGCGCGAGAAGAAATTCTGGCCGACTGTGTCACGGATTGACGACGGTATGTCATCACAGTTAATGATTGTCGACAATTGTTCACTTATCCTCAAACAGCTTATGGAGATTTAAACTTAATTGTAAGTCGCATTATCGGCCGCGTGGAAAGCTTTGCATTGACAAAAATACTTTTTAGTGTGACTGTCCCTCAGTAGAAGAGCTCTCCCAATAGATCTAGACTTCTTTCTCTTCTTAGCTCTTGTTTCTTTCATGGGTTTTTCATTCCTCTAGAGGCTCACCCGGCCATTTATTTGCAGTGTTCAACCACGTTTTTAATGTTAGGATTATCACATTGACTCATCTCAAACTGTTTGCACAATTAAATATGTCATGTTTCTCTTAATTCTTCTGGAAGAGACATCCAGAGCTCAGGTAGAGCATTTTCTAGACTAGGTTTATACAGACTCCAGACATCATGTTTCTTTCCAAACTTTCGGAAAATACGAATCGTTTCAATGCTCGGTTCTGCGTCATGTTTCTGCATTTCGACACAGATGACTTCGAGAGCTTCACCGAAATGAAAGTTTCGACATAAAGCTTCCACCAGTGTATCCCAATTGCGATTATCCAACCTGTATTTAGCTTTCAAAAGTTTTGTGATGATGGACCTCACGAAACGCAGGTTGCCCGAGTAACCGCACGCATCAATCATAATATTGACCGTCCTTTGGTCGAAACGTTCTGTGAGGTACATAATCCGCCAGAGCTTCTCCATATCGCGGTGTAGGCCTAGCCGCTGATAGGTGTTCATGAGCTGATTCCATAGTATGGCATCTGGGGAAATGGAGGCGTCGAGAGTAAGGTAATTATGAGTGCGGCGTGTCGTATCGACAAGGCGCTGATAGATGGCACCCCTTGGAAGACTTTGGTCCAAAGCCGAATGTCGAAGCTTTGTCGCAATGACGCCGATCTGGTGCAGAATGATAGTATAAACCTTTGGTGTCATTTGAATATTCTGCATTCGCATGTGGTTGATGATGCTGAAGTATTCCGTAATAAGAGGCACCTCCAGATCTCCTGCGAACGAGAGACGGCAATATTCTTGAAGGACTTGGATAAAACCCCTTTGGTCCAGCATTGACCGATGCTCGCGGTAAAAATCCATCGCTTTGGCAAAACTGCCCAACTGGCGCATCTCGACGATAATTTTGCTGGCCGCGAGGAAACTAGGATTGTCCGTGTAGCCGCGAAGCTCCATGTCGAAGAGGAGAGACTGAACTACGGGGAGATACTTGGCTGTGTCTGGAGAAGACAGCACCATGCGAATGAGGGCGTAGTAAATTTCTGTGGTCGGTCCCTTGCCTTGAGTGCGAGGCCAAGCATCCGAGAGGTCTTGGTAGATCCCGACAGCTCTGTCGACAGCTTGGTCTGAATATTCCAGATATTTTCCACAATATAAAGACCTGATTAATGGCAGGACCATCATCACAGTCGGAGTGACACCGGCCTCGTTCGACTTGTCATAAATATCGAACGCATCTTCGTATCGCCCAGATTTCATACAATTTCGAATGACGACGCTGTAGTGTTCTGCTTGGCATGAGAAGTTTAATGATTTGGATACGTTCAAGATATCGTCGTAAGTTGTTGTGTTTTTCAGCATTTCCAGGGCATGGGCAGCGGTGGACGAGGACGGTTCAGGCGCAGGTGCATCGTTAACATCCAACTCTATAGCAGGTCTTGTAGCCGATTCATAGACAGAGACTATACGTCTTGCAGTATCAACGCCACTTGTGTCGGCATAGCTCTCATGGAGCGTACTGGCAATAATAGGATCCGAAGTCATCCCTCGATCAACGCACCAGCGAATAAGGTCAGTCATCTCGTGAAGATCTGGGGGTTCGTCCTCCTGTGCTGCTGCTTGAAAACGTGCCTCAAGGAGGAGTAGAAAGGTCGCATTTGAGATTGTTGGGTTGACGCTGTAAAATTCCCCCACGGCTTGTTGGATTTCGTCAAATGAGGTATGTTTAATCCATTTTCCGAGGAGACTATGGAACTGAGCGGTATCTGGAGTAAAGTGGCCGGGAAGGTCCTTCATTGCAAGCAACAAATTCAAAGCTTGCCGATGATGGCCATAGCTAAGCCGTTGGAAGATAAATGCATAATCGGCTCGACTGGGTGCAAGTCCAAGCATTGGGTAAACATTCTTGAGGATTTCAAAGATGCACTCTGTGTCTTCTCCTTTGCCAGATTCGGCCAGCACCGCACAAATTGTTCTTATTCGCTGGTGGTCGGATGAGGAAGGCTTGAATCGAGACCCAAAATCGCTGCTCCCGGACTTCTCGAAGAGTGCTGTGCAGCTGTCACGTATGGAAGCAGGATCCCTCGAGTCCCAAAGTCTCCCAAATAATATTTCTACACCCAAAGGGTGTGTGTTTACAGTAGAATATGCAAATCCTGCGCGACGGGGTAATACGCGCCTTGTACTTCGGCAGAGAAAAACATTCGAAGATCGTCCAAGAACGTTCTTCACGACATGCATGCGTGTGTACTGGTAAATTGTCAGTAAAAAAAAAATAGAACACCGGACATTGTCAACTTACGCTGAGAGGGCCGTTCATACGAACTTGAATTTGGGAAAGCTTTGGGACGTGTCTCTTACCGTGGGAAATGACAATTATAGATTCGGCCAGCACATTGGCGCCAACGTCAAGTAGTAACTTTTTCTTCGTCTTCGACCATGTCTGACAAAATTCGCGAAATCATTGAAGTCCCCCAACAATTTATTCGTGACGGAAATCATGTCTGTTATAACTATTTGTTGCACTTATGTTTGCTGATAAAACGTCTCCACTCTGCAGTTCCTCACACGTTGCACGAAGCCAACAGAAAAAGGTAGGCTCATGCCTGAAAGGAATTGCTCGGGTAAAGCTCATACACTTTGGACAGAATTCCTTCAAATTTGCAAGGCAGTAGCAGTCGGTTTTGCTGTCATGGGCTTCATCGGATACTTTGTGAAGCTCATTCATATACCTATGTGCGTGCCATCCCTACTACTTCAAATATCACTCAGTGACTGAGTCTATGCCCAGAAACAACATTCTTGTGTATGTTTTTCGTATTCCTTTCTCCGTTAAACATTTTATTGACAAACTACAGCGGAGGTGCATAAATGGCACAACAACCCATAGGACTTTCTTGGTTTTTATTCGTATATCTACATAATGAACAACAATTTTCAAACCCCGTTGTGCCTAAAGCAAATCAGATATTAACCTTAACATGGATTGGCTACGATATGAGGTTCGCTCGCGTTGGCTTCCCTGGTGGCATCAAGGTTGCCCCTCGTCGTTCAACGATTATCCTCGTCTTCTACATCTAAAGCTGCATGTTGCCCACTGTCCCTGAGGCGCTTGCTGCAACCTCCAATAGAGACATCTCAGAGCAGGAAAGCGAGGCGGATTCGTCCATTGAATATAATAATAGTATTATATTCAACGGGGAACTCGACATGAGCTTGGTTCGCTCGTTGGAAGTGGAACTCCCACACAACGGCCCTCTCTACTGAGCCAAGGAGTGGATGGCTGGGAAAAAAAGACGCGCAAAACTATGCAGGATAGCGACTGATAGCGAAAGCCTCTGAAGGTGAAAATTATCAGCCTATGTGTAGGTAACAGGACATGCCAGTGTATTTTAAGGTATGGTTTCAACTGATGAGAAACAATTTGAAATGATCTGACACTTTTCAATAGAATCGCTGACGCGATTTTCACTAACGTTGAGGTTTGGGTTGATATTGGGCTTGTGGAGCCCGTTATCTTGCATCCGCTTGAGGAGGAAGCTGATGGGTGTGGCATAGGTGATGTCCAAGGAAGGTAGGACATCATCGCCAGAACCACCAGTGAGTAGGCCACCGATGCGTCCGAGGCCGTCGACGATGAATCACCCCGGGCCGAGAAGGCGCCAGACTTGGTGTCATGGGAGGATGCTCCATTCTTTGGAGGTCTCGGGGATTTTGTCGTAGTAGTAACGGGCGTAGGAGACAATGTTGTTGGCACGGCCGACGGTCAGGCCAGTAGCGTTGCCACGCTTGATCACCATGAGGCACGGATCACCACTCTTGTCCAGTGCCATGGGGTTTCGCATATCCTCGTCCGGAATTGAGCCTCAAAAGGCGGTCGTGCGGATACTCGAAGGTATGGTCATTGTGGGGATACATCATGCAAGTGAAGTCATAGGGTAAGACTGTACCAAGGTCAATGGAATTGCCTTGGAAATTGCTTCCATCAATCTTGGAGGCGTCCATCTCAATGACAGCCCAGTCTTCGGTGTAACCCTCGCTGCCATAGCCAACGCTGATGGGAGGAGAGAGGATGACATGGCCCACCAAGCGGCTCTTTGAGATGCCCCACTGAGTCAAAACGTCCCGGTGGACGGCCTTCGTCTCGTCGTCTGCGTTGTAGTCCATGATCATTTCGAAAGGTTGATCAATTGCGAGAAATCCAAGTCTACTACACAAATGCTAACTACATAGTGTTAGTTACTGCCAGAATCATCACAATTCTCCTTCCAAAGTGTATACAGCTTTCTCCGATTAGAATCTCTTGTGTCTGGCTGGCTCGCGACTTCAAAAATTGTTCTCAACACTTTCTGCTTGACCCGCAAACCGTCAACCTTTCCTTCGGCTGGGTCGTTAAAGCAGGCATTTCCGGCCAGATGACGGTAAGTTGTGTCTTCGACAAGCCGCTTTGGGTTCGGTTCATCTTCACTTTCTGAAGGTATAGGACCCAAGGCAGAAACCAACGGTTCGAGTACTGCAAACTGTATCCGTTTGTAAGTTGCGGCATTTGGTGTTTGTGCAGCAAGAGTAAAAAATGGACCGAACAGCACAACTACAGGCGCTGGAGTTGGTTCTGGTACAGTGCCGATAGCCCTGTCCAACTCTTCCAAATAGATATCCGCCACATGATAAGCCAGGCTGATGGGGACACGAGAATCATTGGGGCTGTTGTGGTCATGAAGTCAAGGTGCCAGAATGAATAGAGGTCGGTCTCACCAGAGAGGTCCACCCTCCTTCGTAAGAATGCTATGATACTCCTGAAGCGTAGCGCCGTCCCAATTCGCTCGAATCAGAAGTCGGAACATTGCATTCATGAAACGGCGAACGAGCATGTAGTATTTATCAATTCTGTCCTAAAACGTAAGCAAATGCTCAGGAATGTGCAAAAAAAGTGATTTACCGTAAATAATCTATTCCGTTCCATTCACGCACCGTACACTCCCAGAAACCTTGAAGAAATGCGAGGGATGCTTTCATTGAAGTGATGGCTAACAAAGTTTCTGCTAATTCCGTTGCCAACGCCTGTTGAACAAGTGGTTTATCGGACATCCAGAAGCCTTTAAAAGCACGAAAGTGAGAACCAATCGACTTTTTATCGAAGACGGGTGACCCCACAGTAAAAAATGCCTTTCCACAATTTATCCATATCTGATTTCGAGAGGGTAGCATTGCTCTCGGAAAGAAAAATAGCAAGATTTTTGATCGCTTTGTCGCGGATCTTTTTATCTTTGTACTATTTGGTTCAACATACATTATCTAAGGAAAATAAAAGATATGCCCATACCGGTAGATGCGAGATATTTTCCCAGCGGAGGTCCAGAAGAGGACGCCATGGTCATGATCAGGAGCAGATCGAAGAAATTCGTGCGGAGTTACGGGCCGGATAGTGTAACGGTCACTTTTTGTACACCGGCCATGACTAAATCCCCGATAACCTGTCATGGTAACTTTTCTCTGAATTATTCTGGTCTGAAATCTAATTTTTACCATCAACTGGATTAGTCCTTGACGCTTCCATTGGCAAACCTGCCGATGGTGTACACATCATACTGCAAGAGTTAGACGCATCGAAAACTGATACTTTCCTTCCACTTGCAGAAGGGTAAACATTTGTCTGACGAATGTAACTCAACAGTGACCAGTTTCTCTTAGAGTAACAAATGCCGATGGTCGCTGCTTAGACCTCCTTCCTGCTCGCGGTGGTGGGGCTGCCAAAGAAAAAATTGACCCAATCCCCAGCAAGACATATAAGATTTGCTTCGAGACGAAAGAATACTTTGCTCGTACAAAACGAGAATCATTTTATCCATGGGTGGAGGTAAATTTCTTGACTTGACTTGATGCATGACCTTGAATTAACTCAATTCCAGATAACATTCACTGTTGAAAATCAGGAGGAGCACTGTCATATACCACTTCTGATTAGCCCATTCTCTTTCACGACTTATAGAGGTACCTGAATAAAATGTGATTTTGCCGGGATAACACTACAAAAAAAATTTGTCAATTAAGAATGCCGATTTGAGTGTCTACAATATCGTCTCAATCAAATAAAGCCAAAGCCAAAAAATAGAGGTCTGCATTCTATGGCTCTACCCACTCTGTAGGACCGTCCGAGATGTGTATGTTGTGGAAAGAAATAGAAATGTGCGCAGGATAGCAGGAGGGAAATCATCGCAGAACGTTGTCATATTGGACTCCTTTAATGCTGCGCCCGTTCATCGAAAGTTTGACGTTAGTTAAGAAAACGTCCCTGCTCTTGCTCATCTCCAAAGCTGCCTCTGAAGAAATTTGATTAGATCATAACTGATGACAAAAAGTCAAAATACAAACCTTTGTTCAGAGGATCGTCTGGGTTAGGCTCAAGGAATAGGTACTGTAGTCCAACCATCACCGAATTAAGATTGAGCACAGGCTTCCAATCTTCCCGAAGAATATTTAAACAGACATTCCCCTCAAGATCGACATTTGGATGATAGATCTTGAATCATTTCAGTTCTAGTCAGTGATAAAGTGATAAATGGGCCTACGGTGTGCATGCACTTGACTTTTGGAGGGTCGTGAGGGTAGTTCGTGTTGATGGCAAACGAGAACTTGAATGTGCCGCCTTTGTACATGCCTATGCCACGCGGCAATCATTAATCGAACCGTAATAGGCCTACAAAACACCTACCCTCGTCTGGTGTAATCGTCAAAGTAAAGTTGAGGAGATCGTTTGGATCAGGGAAGTGCGTCTGCATGGTTGAAGGCAGGTCAAGCTCAGTCAAATCTGTTTGTAGACATGGGCGGTTTGAAACCTCGGAAATATATGTTGTACAGAGAAACCCACCTTTCTGTACCCGAATCTGGGCAGCACTTGTCTTTGGCTTCTTCTTCGCCGACGCATCTTCCGACCTCTTCATGCTCCAGATCTAAGAAGAAAACGTTTATTAGGGTTCCAAAAGAATTGGTATCAAATTACACACCTTTATCATCGTGACTTTGTGTTCGTGAACAAGTGGTTGTGGTGAAAGGTAAAGCAGCCGAGTCACAGTCGAGAAATCCTAAAGTGGCTGTGCCAATCTCATTAAGCCAAAGTATTCGTTTAAGGGCCATGTCTGACATCTCAAAAGACCTTCCAGTAGTCGATCTCGATATATTTCTTGCAGGCCCTCCGGCCTCGGAGTCCGTGATCAAAGAGTGCAAAAAGGTAGGTCGATGTCAAGTTCAACCTATTTCTAAAGTTTTAATAAAAAGGCTGCTGATGCCCTTATCATATACGGCGCCCTCGTCCTTCATGACTCTAGGGTATCTGAACGGGATAATGCAAACTTCCTGGATCTGATGGAAGATTATTTCAATCAGAGTGAAGCCGAACTCAAGAAAGATGAACGTCCGGAGCTCAGTTACCAGGTTGGCGTCACCCTTGAAAATACCGAGAAACCAAAGTGTGCAGTAAACGAACCTTGTTTGGGGATTATCGAAGCTTTAGAACCATCTGAACGACCCGTTGATATTTCTGCACACTCCCCAGACCCAAAATGCCGCTTCTTCTGGAGGATGGGTGACAAACCTTCATACGAAACACAATTTCCAACTCTGAACGCGCCAAATATTGTACCTGCAGCAGAATTTTTGAAAGAGAGGTGGACACCTACAATGGAACAGTGGGGTGATGCAATGAAGAGCGCGTCAGTGTAGTTTAAGCTTGGCTCTATCAAAAGTACTGACGTTTTCCAAGTGTTGCACACCTCGCAGACATGGTGGCTATTGGTCTTGGATTGCCTGCTGATATTTTCAAGCAGGCAGGACGCTACGGGTTCGCCTAAATTTATTTGTTATGCAGATGCCGCTTATATTGAGAATAGGCCTCATCTTCTGGCTCCTACTGCTTCAGACTTGGTCAAATACGGAAAGAAAGACACTATTCTGGCTGGATTCCATTCTGATATAAATTTTCTCACTATTCATGGTCGTTCACGCTATCCTGGTCTTAACATTTGGGCCCGGAATACTGGCAAACGTATTCCAGTCAAGATTCCAGAAGGATGTAACCTCCTGGTCCAAGCTGGGAAGCAGCTTGAACACATTACGGGCGGCTTGATCAAAGCAGGTTTTCATGAAGTCGTTGTCAGCGAGCAAACTTTGGAGGTAAGTCGCGGGTTTTGATGTTTGTATGCCGTACTCAAGTTTATCTTCAGATTATTGAGAAACGGAGGGTAGGATTTCCTGACCGACCATTGATACGCATTTCGTCAACTTTCTTCTGGCACCTATCATCTGACTACGATCTCGTACCTATTCCTCCCTTGATCGAGAAAGCAAGAGGGTTACGTGCTGAGTATCGAGATGCAGGGAAGTCCGATGGTGATGAAACTGTGTATCCACCAATGAAGGTCGGGCAGCAGGTGGCGAAGTAAGTTTTGTTACTGTTGGAATCCTCACCTTTGATATTCATTGATTTTCGTAGTGAATTGAAACATATTGCTCTTATGGCATAAGCACACCTTATGCGAGTCTAACATCAGCAATTTAGAATAAAACAAATGTCTCTAAATAGCGTGAATGGTCACAAACCCAGTACTAGAAGAATTCCTTCAATTTTGATGCGGATCTTTCCAGGATTGAAGGTGATGTGCGTATTCGTTCGATAATCAGAATTGATATGACCACCTCATCAAGAACTTTCTGACCAGTCGGAGTTATCTCAAGCCTTGACAGAGCAACAGAACGACCTGGTCGCCGGGGGAGATGAATTGGATTGGCTGGCATGAACATCGCAGCGAGATTCGTAATGCCTTTCTCTTTCCCAAAGAAACACTATGAATTTGTTCCAGCCATGTGGAGTGTTAAACGAGTGCCTTAACCCACCGATATGACAGTAGAGGCTCCTGAAGATGACTCTTCCCAGTACAAGTGCACTCCGTCTTTATTCCCTTCTGTCCTTCCTTTCCACAAATACGACTAATAGATTCTTTCAATGTTAGATATTGTAATTCCAATTGAACTTATCTTACTCTGAGACGAAAGACTTTTGGGTTTTGTTCCAATACATCGTTGAGAGGATATTCATAGCCATGTATGCAGACTGTGCTCGGCCTCCTTGAAGAGATCCCCATTCTTTTGTCAGCGTTCATCATCAGCCTATTTTATATGACCTTGATGATTCAATGGGCGCTTACTCGAAGTCCCCAATGATTTCACCTTGCCAGTTGTCCCGCATAATTGTCGTGATATAAGATGATGGAGTGAAGCAGTTCGTGTTCACCGTTATGAAGTAATGTGGGTGGGACTTCTCAAGGTATTTCGGAGGGCTCATAATCATGCTATTAGCGGGGATAGTTTGAGGTGTGAACGTATATGTGATTTGTGTTTTATCAATGGGTACAGGCAGTCTTTCCGAGTACCTATTGTTCAAAGTTGTACGGCTATTTCCAAACTCGTAATAGCATAGAACCTACCCTGGTGGGGATTCAGAAGTGGACAAGTCCTCTTGTGGACGACCTACAGATCGCTTCGATACATTACTGGACGTACAGATTAAATTATTATGATCAACATCAGAGTTTCAGGATGAGATCCTTACAATTCGGGTATGATCATCACAGAATTACAGTATTGCACAAGCCACGGAAAGTCGTTTTATAAGTCGAGCAAGAGATTGAGAGTAAAATAAGTATATCGAAGACAAGACCTTTAGTAAACAATGTAGAAGGTTCCGAGAATATCGGACAGCCATGACAAAAGAGGCGATGCCAAACCACGCATCATGAGCCAAATTTGGCCAAATTCGAAAGCATATTGTAATAGCCCTAGAGAAGTGACAGAATAAAAGGTATTCTATTACCAAAGAAACTTATGATGGAAGAGCCCCAAAGGCTCGTAGGACACTGTTCAGCTTCGTCTGCATCTCTTCCCACTCTGCCTCAGGGTCTGAAAGGGCAGTTATGGCGCCTCCAGCACCAATCACCCATTCCTCTGTATGCTCTGTCTCAGAGTTCGGTTGATGACTTACCTCGGATTCGAATTTGAAACAACTACGGATCGTCACTGACCAATCGCCAGAGCCACTGACGCACCAATATCCAAACACACCAGAGTAGATGCCCCGTTCTTGATCCTCGAGTGTACGCAAAATCTCGACGCTGCGTTTTTTCGGCGCTCCGGTCATGCTGCCTAATAAAGCCGGGTAAGTATCTGCAGAACCCAACACAGACCAATTCTATATACCAGGAGGAAGACTTCGTCGCAACACTTCCAATCCCAACTGATCCTCTACTCCTGGATCAAAGTGCTCACTTAATCTCCCTTCAATAACACTGACGAGCTGCCAAACGGTTTCATACTCTTCCACGGAGCAGAACTGCTTGACCTGAACATCCTGGCCGACAACGCCATGCAAGTCGTGACGAATGAGATCGACGATCATTAAATTTTCGGCCACTTCCTTGGGACTGCCAATCAACGCTTTCTCTGCTATGTTGCGGGTGACATGAGGCGCCTTGCGAACAGTACCTTTAATAGGCCGCAGTTGGCAGATTGTCCCAGGGGGACGCGAATATGAAAGAAAGCGTTCAGGAGACGATGAAAGCAAAGTACTCGGATGGAGACGAAGATAGGCGGAGTGAGGAGCAGGATTGCTTTTTCTCAAACATTTGTAACGTTCCCAAGAAGTTGAATTACCGTTTTTTGGGCATGAGAAAGGGAAGGCAATTCGCGTTTGGGCTGTTAGGCACAGTTCGTAGGAATCTCCAGCGGCGAGGTGCTCTTTTGCTTGATGGATGCGCGAGATGTAGGCGGATTTGTCAGGAAAGGTGATATCCGGCTTCTCTTGTGGCAGAAACGACTCAAGGGAAGGGGTTTTGTTACGATTTGTCAACTGTGCGACCGTTTTATTCACCCAGGAATAGTCCTTTGCGATGATAGATTGTACATGCATTAATCCACTCTCGTTATCCACGACGATGCTTCTTTCAACAAAGATGAGGTTAACATCAGAATGTCCGGTTTCGGTTTCGACAGTATTCCGCTCGAGGGGTACGCGGAGAGAGTGGACACCGAGCTCATAGCTGAAGTACCCTATTAGTCCACCCCAGAACGGAATATCAGAATTCCCATTGATGGCGCTTTTGCTTTTCATGAATTCTGCAAGCCATGACCAGATATCCGAAGAGCCAAGATTTTCATGAACGGTTCGACCATTGCTTCGAATCGAGACAAAAGAATCTCCAACGCGGAATTGAACGTGAGGGGAGGAAGGCAACAAACATCCTACAATGGAAAATCGACCCGGTTCTGACGCAGACTCTAGAAGAATAAAATTCTTCGACTCGTTAGACGCACCAAAGGCTTCACAGATGTCAACGACCGAGAGATCGCTTCGTTGCACCGTTTCCGAAAGAACGCGGCCAGTTGCATGGGCCCCTGGAAATGTGGATATCAAGGAGGTGCATGGCCACAAACAACCCAACCTGTTTCCGAAATCGGACGACCAAGGAATCGTACGCCGTCTTACTCGCATAGACCATTGCTTGGATAAACGCCAGAAGTTACGCATCACTTGTAATCCCCCTTGATCCGTGCAGACAGATTCTGGATGATATTGCACTGCCCAGAACGGCCGGTTACAATGCTTCACGGCCATGACAACCCTACCATTCTCTTCATCGTCAGTCCAGGCAAGTTCTTCCACAACACCGTTTTGCTTCAGTTCGACGTGTAAGGAGTGATAACGAACGGCTGTGGTCAATCCCATATTCTCGAAAAGGTCGGTGACAACATGCTTAATATAGGATATCTGGCCGTGTTTAACTTCGTGCAACCTTTTTAAAGAAGCCCCACATTCGATGGCTAAGCTTTGGAGGCCTAGACACACCCCAAAAATTGGGAGGAGATTGTGTTCCTTTAATTTCCATAAGTCCTTCACAAGTCCGATATCCTCAGGATTATCAGGGGAACCCGGACCTGGGCCAACCACAACTGCGTCAAAGTATGGAAGATATCCTTCGAGTGTTGCTATGTCAAGCTCATCATTTTTTATGATGGTGATGGTGCAATTCCAGATCGCCTGTTGACATAGTGCAGCTAAACTGTCTGAAATAAGACATAACTTCAGAACAAACTCTTTTACTTACTTATGAGTGAAAGAATCGTATGAATCGACGAGAAGCAGTCTGGGTCTCTCGATAGTCATATTCGGTTCCAAGAGCTTTACAACTCGAAACATATATGGTACCCAACGTTCGCTCTAAATTATAGAGAGATAGATAAAATGAAAACTAACCAAAAAGTGCGCAGATGAGAAAAATGAAATGGTTTGACGGAATTGTAGATACCGCCAACAATCATTGCCTCAGATGTAGACCTGCAGCAGGAAAGTGAAGCAGGAAAATGCAAAAGAAAAGCATATGAGTAAAGAATTTTACCGAAGTCACACGTTTGTAAAGTTCGGGTCACGTTATACGATGAAGCGCGCTCTTGAAATTGAATGCCCACCATCGTCTGAGATAGCGCTCCCGATCTATGCTCTGACAGGAGACAAAAAATGTGTTGTAATTTCAGTTCTGGAGAGTTGTGATGGCTCAACTCTTTCTTCGACCCCAGTTCAAAGTTTTCATCAATGATGGAAGAGAATCAAAAGACGCAGGAGTACTTCAAGAAGGTAACGGCGTTGAATTCTGATTATTCCAATTTAATACTTAGTAAATTTCCATTCAGCTCAAGACCATATGTGTCCCACTTATGGGCATGTCACGTTTGACTTCTGATTCATTCAAGAAGACGATTGGCCTGCTTGACGATCTTACTCAACTACTGAGGGGTGTCCCTTCGGAGTACCTGTCCCAAAATCTTATATCCTACATCTTCTTACCGCTGTCTTCCTTTCTTCAACGCAACCCGTCTTCACAGATTCCAGATCAGATATTGGAGAAAATTCTGAGGATCCTAGCCCTTTTGCTAGAGAGTTGGTGGTGGACATGTGATATAAAGGTATGGGAGCAGATCTTCATGCTCTGTGGTGCGGTTGTAGGAGGGGTTAAATGTAAAGACGCAAAGGAGAACAGCCGCGATGATGAAACGAAGGAAGCTGCTGCCTCTTGCTTGTACGCTCTTTTACGTCCTCGAACTTCAAATGAAGCTTTGGAAAGGCATCTGTCGGCAGACGAACCAAAGGAGCGTTTATCCGAACTACAGTTTCATGCTCAAACTTCAACATTTATTCCAGTCATCGGCCAGTCTCTGGACTCCCTACTAACCTCTTCCGCATCACGCCATCTTCCTTTACAACGCATTTCATTAGACATAATTGTTCATCTGATCGAGCTATACCTCCCCGATCCAATGCTCCCATCTATACTCCCTGGCGTTGTGAGCACAATGACCAAGATCTGTGTCGGTGTGACTCAGGGAAAGGGTTGGACAAACGGTGATATTGTGATTCGTGCATTGCTTGTAATGCAAGCCGTTACCATCAAGGCAGTCAACGATGAAATTTGCATAAAATGCGGAGCACTACGAGCGGTTCGAGATCTTGACGATCTTGCCAACTTTAATGACCCTCCTCAGGTAACCCCTATCGAAAATCCATCTGCATATGGCACAGTCAGGACCGAATCATGGTTGCGTGGAACACGGACTCAGCTGCATATTGCAATTAACTCATTGACGCCTTTGCTGTCTCATTCCAACGCTACTGTGCTCCGTTCATTGGCAAAATTCTCTGAAAAACTCATAGAAGTCACACCACTTGCCCTTCCTCAAACACATCCACTTCTTCTCTCCTTTCTTTTGTCCTTATCACTGTCGGACTACACCTCGGTTTCCTCTAAGGCTCGGCAGTCGTTATTGACCCTGTTGTCTCAATCTTCAAGACTTTCACTCCAACAGATCTTAATGGACAACCTAGGAAGCAACCTTTCTGCTCTCCCTCGCCTTATATCGACACAGAAAGATGCGAAGATTATGCACACTGCTGGATTGATTGAAGCTGTCTGTAAACTTGGCCTAAAAAACGATTCGTATCCTGGTCTCACCATCGTTGCAAAGGGTGTAGGAAAACTGCTTGGCCCCACCGGAGGAATTGAGAAGTGGGGCTGGAGCTTGTTAACTGTTCTCGAGCTCATCGAGCCTCCAATAATTGTGACACGTCATTCGAGCGCACAACTGATGCTCGAAGATGATCCACAAGGGCAACAAGGAACTGTCTTTCCCGAACTTAGGTTCAAAAATATACAATCCTCTGAAACGCGGAGTGCTCTGGTAAACATGCTTCACGCTCTGGGTGCTGCTAGCGGTGACGCTGGCCTTTTTGCCGTGGAGTGGTTCTTCCGCACGGGATGTTCAGCGACTTCAGCGACTTCGGTCGCGGCCTTATGGTGCGCTTGCAGGCTATCAGAAGGAATCACTTCCGTCTCACTTTTTGATGAGCATAATGATGTCTCGCCAAGGGCTCCTTTCAGCCGGCGCGTCGAAAAGCAGAACAAAATTTTTGCCAGGAGTATTGCAGAAATATGGGACCAATCGGATCCACTGCCGAGGGAAATTGCGGACGCTTCAGAAAGCCATGATATACATTTCTTAGTTCAACACCAAAGCGGTCTAGTCCCATTGCACGAGACACTCAAGATAATTCCTCCGACGAAGTCATCGCGGACAACCCAAAACGATCAGCCAATCATCCATCGCGCACTTTGTCTCCAAATTCTTGCAATTTCTGCAGGGGTTCTTAAAGAACGTTTTAGCCCTCTATTTATTCATACACTTTATCCGGTTTTGCATTCTCTCGTATCACCCATTTCATTCCTCTCCGCATCAGCTCTTTCCACTCTGAACTTCATAACAGTTGCGACATCTTTCGCCTCACCGGCAAATCTTCTCTTGTCCAACTTCGACTATGTCTTGGATTCCGTTTCTCGTCGGTTGACACATCGGTGGCTCGACCTTGAAGCGACCAAGGTTCTTGGTATCCTGGTTCGTCTTGTTGGTGCCGACATCGTGGAAAAGGCGGGAGATATTGTCGAAGAATGTTTCGACCGTCTTGACGAATTTCATGGGTATGGAGTTATTGTGGATGGCCTCGTTGAAGTGTTGAACGAGGTTCTCAAGACCATTGAACTGGAGGAGAAGGCGAGTAAGACGAAAACTGCGGATAATCCTCAGACATATATCGAAGCCAGAATGGCCAAAGTTGATGATTTCTTGGCCTTTCTTGCGAAGAGAAATGACGACCCTATTACAGACGATGACAAGGCGGATTATGGCCCTGCACCCCGAGAACCGTGGGGTAAAAAAGCAGAAGATGGAGAGAACCCGGAGGCTGAGAGCGAGCAACTGAAATCTGTACCGAGTTCCAATGAACCGCCCCTGACAACGACCCAATCATTGACAAAGCAAATCATCGCTCGATCTATGTATTTCTTGACCAACGATTCTCCTGTTATTCGCGCGAAGATATTGAACTTGCTTACGCTGGCTGTTCCAATCCTCTCAGAATCATCGCTTCTACCATCTATCCACTCTGCTTGGCCTTTCATTTTGAACAGAATGGACGATTCCGAGACCTTCGTTGTCAGTACCGCCGCAGGACTTGTCGAAGCCTTGGCTGAACACGTCGGGGACTTCATGTTCAGAAGGATTTGGGATGATATCTGGCCACGATTTCGCTCTATGCTAAGTCTTCTTGAGAAAGGAGAGGCCACGAACGCACTGTCTCGACGTGAAGGGAGCAGACTCGGTTCCGAGTCCGCTTACACTCATTCTCATCGTCTTTACAGATCCCTTCTGAAGACGATGACGGTTGCACTAAAGGGAGTGTATCAACACGAACCTTCGTTCTGGGAGGTTATCGTAGCTTTCAGACGTTTCTTATCCCGTCATGCTCATGAAGAACTTCAGCAATATGCGGTCAATCTCTACATGCAAGCTAGCAAGCAGAACCCTGACGCCGTCTGGTTGCTTTTGACGTCTACAGCATACGATACGGAGCTTGCTACGGCCTTTTTGAAAGAACCTAAGTGGGGAATTGATAAAAATGCCATAATAATACTTCGATCTTTGGAATAATTGCTATCACTATGTTTCTGGACATTTAGATAATACACAATGCCAATTTGCGAACGCTAACAATCTACATTACGTTAGGATGCTATTTGAAGTGACTCCTTCACCTTCCGACGGAAGCAAGTGAAACTTGCTGTTTGGATCATATCTCCGGAGTTCCACACCAGCTTCATTGAAAAGTCTGCCAGATTTTTCATCTCTGGTTTAGATATTAGCTGCTTGCTTTTCAACAGACACGAAACGAAGGACCAACACTTTATATGCTAAATTATAGACTACGGTCTTCACACCAGTCTGAATTATTTTAATGGTACATTTAAGACAAGGACAGCTATAGAACAGATCAGAACTCGGAGCAGTTCTAAACCTATGGACGTACGTGTTACAATAGAGAACACAGTCCGCTCCAACTCTTTCTCGTCCAGCTTCAAGCAAGGCGTTCTCTTCGGCATGAAGGCAAAGACATTCATTTGATATCAAATTAGACTTGTCGGTGTAATTGCAGTGTGAACAACCTCCAGCATTGCAATTTGCGAGGCCACGGGGTGTGCCGTTATAACCTGTCGCGAGAATACGATTTTGACGAACAAGGATCGCACCTACACGCCGCTTCATGCAGTTGGAACGACGAGAAGCTAAGGATGCCAAAGTCTAACAAGTCGGATGTGTGACATGCACCAAATAGAGGGAAAATGACAACCAACCATGAAGTAAGAATCCCAACTTGGCCGGAGGTGTTCGGGATCTAAGAGGTCAAGACCATCGAGATACCTGTGTAGATCTTGAAGAGTAGGTAATGTGTTCGTTACGGTGATATTCACAAGATCAGTCATGCCCTGCAGAGATCCCTGTGGATTCCCATTGCTTGTACCGAACACAAGCCGGTCGTCTTCTTGAACAAAGTCGATGAGAGAGAAATTAGCAGCACTAATGTAATTTAATTAGTGACCGAATGGAATCCTCAAAACAAGGAGACTTACCTTCGAGAACGGCGGTAGCGTTCCAATATGGGCGCATCGCATTTGAGAATCAAGAAAAAGGGCCTTCGGGTGAACGGCTCAATCAAGCTCCTCTCCGAGAGATCGCATGTCACAAAATTTCTTCTCCAATTTTCTGTCACGTAACAAAGCAATTCCGCAACGCTGTAGAAATCGACTGTTTGGGATTGTTCAGTGCGATTCTCAGATAGTAAAGGGGAAGATATCGGGGAAATAGACAAGAAGGATGCATGTTTTGCGTGCGCCTGGGGTAGCAATGCTGTGGTTTCTGGTTGCACGACCTGAATCTGAATCAGTGAAAACGAGATTCGGAGAACGGAGACAAGTTGCTCACGCCTTTACCATTCAGTCCGTCGACTGCCGAGAGACGTAGTAGCCGGACGGAGGTGAAGCCTTTGGAAAACACTAGATAGTTTTCTATGCTGGTCTTTCCTGAGAACCGCGTTCCGACGATGGCGACGAACATCTGTTCGCCACAAATGTGGTGGTTCGAAGTACGGTGTGTTCGATGACAGAACCCCTTTGCATGAGACGTACAAACTCAAGTAGGTGCGTTACGCGTTATGCCATAGCTGTGACAAAGGCATATGTCCTCCGAAAGATGATTATCTGGTAAAGTACATGATTACTGAAGAAATAAATTACATAGTATCCCTTGAAGTTTAATAGGCGTCATTTTGTCTTCTGTTTCTCTGCTTTCGCTTTCGCTCTCTCCTTTCTCCTCAGTTCTTTGGCTGCCTTCATGTCCTTCGGGGCTGTAGTTCTAAGTAGTTTAACATGAGTCGGAACAAGGGAACGACTCGTGTCGATTTGAGAGAGCCACGGTGCTGTAAGAACTGGGACCTTGTCCAATAACGACTTCAACGAAAGGTCCTCCGGCCACAGCATCTATAAATCAAAATTTTTACTCGACCTGCAGGCCTTTCAGAGAAAATAACACATACATCGATTCCAAAGACAGAGACACGACGGATCCCTAGGGCTTGTGCGAGAGAAAGCTCGGCCCCCTTTGGCAGGAGAACAAGTATCGTATACGACAAAGGCCGAGTCGAATTGTATGCTGCCACAAGATGCGGCAAGTGGTCCAGAAGCAAAGTTGGGTCTACATCGTTGCGACAGACAAAGACATATTTCACAGCAGGTGTTGGGTTTTCCGTCGGTTGGTCTGGAACTGATGCGATAATTGGCCGACGAACAATCTGTATCTGCTCTTCTAAGCGTTTTGTAACGACATTGATGCCATATATGATGTGCCGAAATATCGATGGGGAAGCTTGAGTTCCTCTATCGGGATCGGTGACAGAAGGCGCATCCAATTGTGGCAATTGAGGATGAACCAACGGGACATCTTTGTCGATATGCTCTACTGACGCTTCCGCACCAAGCTTCAGTCGTTTACTCGATGAAGGGTTCGACGAAGCTTTATCCTTTCGTTTCCGTTTCCGATTCTCCGTAAATCTTTGGTGTTGGTATTCAGAAACACCATCCAAAACTTGAATAATTTTCGCTAAGATTGCATTTTGCAGATTCAAAGGGATGGAAGGCCTGTTTTGTGCATCATAGGGACATAGCAAAACGAAAGAGTACATACCATTGAATGTGAAATGGGTTATCCAAGGTACTTTTGTATACCACTTTCTTCTCAAGAGAATTCTTCGGTTTTGCGCGATTGGACGGTTGGGTTAATATTCGAACTTTTTTTTCGGCCATGATGCGGGCGCTAACTTAGGAATCCGAGAGGTGGCTGTGCTGTGGTTTACAGCCATTTGCAGAAAGCTTGGCGGTCAGTCGCGTTTTATAAACAAATGAAAATAGACCATAAACTAGGGTTAAGCTAAAGGTTGGAGAGCAATACGCATGGTAAGA
>QDKV01005311.1_pt1 | contig 50201 bp, 52 predicted proteins | sample 1861101 | NCBI WGS metagenome assembly QDKV01 (sample SAMN04275158, study PRJNA302643) | Fungus metagenome, whole genome shotgun sequencing project. | isolation source: fruitbody | host: Mallocybe terrigena | place: Sweden | collected 2013
CATTAATATTAGCGAACAGGAGTCGATGATTATTTCCCAGGTAACTGTCACGCCAGGCGGACTGTAGAGCTTCGAAAATAAGGTTGGTTAAGCAAAATAAGAACTAGAATACATAGATACCTTTGTCTAGAGAAATGCGTCCATAAAATAAGCTGTCATGAAGCACAACAACAGGTGCACCAAATACACACCCGTCAGTTCCACATCCTCATTGGACGGTCGGTGGCGCCTTTTTGCTACAAGCAAGCCATCATCATCAATCCCAATAACAAAGAGCGGAGAACCACCTACGTGTTTCTCGCACCACAGGCCAGAGGTCGCCTTAGATAATAATTAGAGGCACAAAAAGAGGCTGCGTGGCAACAAAAAACTCACTCAATTGTCGGAGTTCTTTGAATGATGCTCCTGTCCATGCTTTCTGTAAGACTAGATTAATGGACGGTTGGCTCGTTAGCAATTCCTCCGCTCCTTCTTCTGTGAGAGTCACGAGTCGCTTGTCTCCACGGGTAATAGAAGATAGAAGTGCCGGCAAATCGGGCTCCTCATTATGCCTTCGAAAAGCGCTGAATGTTTTCATGAGTTTCACATCGAGTAACTTGTGATCCTCGTCGACGAAGTGATCGCGCTCGCGTGATACTTGAGTCAACGATGGAGTAGTATCCTGATCACCCACAGACAAATAAGCGAAGCCTTCAGACAAGGAATTTGTCGGGTTCATGGTGGCAATGAAACAGTGTTGTGCAAAGTTTATGAGTTCTAGTTAATACAGTTAGAGTTTGGAACAGTTTACACGGCGGACATTCAACTGACCGCGGTCGGAGTTGTTCTCTGACTATCTGCCCGGCAAATTCCGACACACTGCGGTGTCTCAGTACTGTACAAACCTTGTTCTCTAAAAATTAAAATATCAGATAATATGTTACACTAAGTTGTGACGTAGTGTTATCTGGCCAGACTCCAGTGCCAACTTTCTGCAAACGGCCGTTTATTTTTAATTTGTCCACACACTATCGGGCCCTCACAAAATTCGTCAACTGTTTAATCTTTAGGACATAGAGTGCAGCTGTCCGATGGGCGATATTGAGTTTGAGATGGAAAACACTGTAATCAAATAATGACTTATGAAACCACCATCGCAACAAGGGAACGAAGGGGGTCAAAGAACAAATCAAAGCCACCAGGTGTCATTAATGATCATGTTGAACAGACCTACGTCCTGTGATAGAATACAAGACACCAAGGACATGGCGGATAGTCTCGACTTGAATATTTTCTACTTCCTGGAATATACGAGTATATAGTGCGTCCAGTTGAGCGTACGGCCGATCTTGAACAGCGGGTGTCAAGTACGACTTGGAGGCGGTCATCTGGCCAACGTCGAGCTTCATCACCGTCGACGCATAGATGAAATGTCCCGACAAACGCTCTACAAGGATATCAACAGCTTCTCTGTCAGGAGCAAGGTGAGCTCCGAGAACATGGACTCGACGAATGTCCACAAATTTTGTTCGGGAAACTGTGGATGTCACTACCAGCGTCAGAGTCCCGGCTCGAGTCATACCATTGGACAATAAACTGCTGAAAAGCGCGGTGGTGGTCAAAAGTGCGATTCAGGACGGCTAGTGAGAAGAAGACGGAAAGGAAAAGGAAGATGAGGGATTGAGCTGGCGATGATTTGTAGCAGATCACATTGGACATCGGCATCTTGACATTCGTCGAGGCTATCGACGACAATGAGAAGAGGACGAGATATAATGATATCAAGGGTTCAACGAAAGTGACGCCCAGGTTCCTCTGAACTTGTAGAATAAACCCAGGCCGTTGCGAATCTATTTCTCGACAAAAGGTCTGGGATCGGGGAATGTGTCGAGAAGCTGAAAGAGCTATCACTCCTCAGGCTCGTAAATACGGCCGTTTTCGAGAAGAAAGAACTCGCAACCAACCTTTGCAATTTTTCGGCAAGCGTCCGCACCTCCATAGAGCCAAAACATATTTCCCGAACTGCTTTCACTATTGACCCAGTTCTCCATTTCTTGTGGAATTGCCTGCCGAGTTGATTCAGCACATCGGGGAGAATCAAACGTGAATGCGCAGAGTTCACGCAATTGTTCCAAGGCTTCATGTTAAACCTATGCAAGCAAACATACCGGGATGCTCTTTCAGAACTCCTACATGCATGTTCACGAGCATTGAGCCTACGTTGATTGTCTCTGCGTCTGAGATTACTGGATACTAGGATAGAGGCGCTCCTCTGATTAATGTGTGAGAATTAGAGCGAACTTCGAGGTTCTCATAGTCAACGGCGACCACGAACCCTCGTCTGGTACTTGCAACAAGAGAAGGAAGAGACTGTATTATAACTCCCCTCTTCCTTATCTTCTATCTCCATGCCAATGACATCAGAGCAAGAAACCAAATGTGACAAATTTTTCATTGCTTGATCAATCTACTACTTAATGAGATAAACCGTGCGGTGAGTGCCGGGGTTTCCATAACACCGAGCATAGCGCAGAGAAAGTGACCATTGCTGCGCAACTCCTCGAGGCAAAGGTTCTTTGCCAGACTCGTGGCTGTCGAAACGTGACTTTCCTCAAACATCACATTGTTACCCCTCAACCCATCCTCCTTTTTGTTCTGTTTTGTCCGTTTGTTCGACCTTCTCGCTACTCTTGAATATCATTCAGGTCGTGAATAAAAAACCTCTTATCAATCCAGCGCCCGCAGCACATCTAGCTACCGTCAAACATTATTTTTATTTCACTTTGACGCCCTCAATCGCTTCCGAATCGTCTTCTTCTTTTCTGCTAAATTCGATTGGGGGTACGCGTTATATACACACTCCCAGCGCTGGATATATTCCGCGTTGCCCGGTAGGACTCATAATCAACCGCAAAAAAAACGTTGTTGTCGTCACCTGTCTTTGCACGCGATTCTCGGGGGGGGCTATTACTGGTAATCAGTCTGCCACTCCAACCGGGTCATAGTGCTCTACTCGGCCACAGCCAAAACCACCAGGTTTCCTACCCCGTACCCACGTTGAACTGCCCCTTTGAAACTAAAGTAAAATCATCTGAATCAGGGACACTATAATGAAGACTCTCGATACCAATCTACCAACATCTTTGAGGAGAGGTGCCATCCGTATGGATCAGGACGGTCCTTGGAGTGTCAGTGTCGCTGAGACCCCTTATGATACCCATTCCTTCAGTCTATATATCAAGAGTGAGTGTCTCTATCTCGTTTTTCTATCCTTCCTTTTCCACGTCTTCTCTCCCCTTCATTTTTCACCGGTTTACCAGCTTCATCCGATCGATCTCATCGTTGAAATATAATTTGCCGCACATTCCCCATTACTTGTTTCACCCGCCATGAATTGCTAATCTTCCCTTTCCCTCTAGCACCAACTCACAATCTCACCCTTACTCGTACTGCAATGGAACTCGTTGAACTCGATGTCAAGCTCCGCCAATGTCACTCTAATATCAAGCTACCACCCCTACCCATCTCACCTGATACATTGCCTTCTCCTCCTAAGCGTAAATCCACCTTCCTCAATACCCTCTCCAGGCTCGCATCTCCCACCTCTACGAAACACCAACGACGTCCGACTAACCCGAACGTCAACCTTCCACTCTTGGCTAGCCCCCTTTCGGTCGTACAAGGCTTGCCGCCCATCTCGACCACAACTTCGCTTGCGCCGTCTTTTCATGGGAAAAACGACCCTTCTGGGGGGTTGGGCGGCGATTCACCCCTGCAGAGCCCGGAGATGAGTGACAGTCAGAGTAACCTTCAAGGATCAGTATCATCGTCGGCAGTTACCGCTACCGAATATGCCGGTGCCATTGATGTCCCCCCGCAAGCGCCGCCTACTCCTTCTGCGAAAAGTACGGCGCTAGCGGCGTATTTGACGACGATCTCGAATATTCCTCGTGTGAGGGCGGATAGAGTATGGAAACGCTTTGTCCGCGTTCGCACTGACGATTTGGAGAGTGTACGTGTGGAAAGGGCAATCAAGCGCGTTCGGTCGGATTTAGCGGCCCATGTTGGTGTGGTGTCATCTAAGGATAAAGAGAATGTGAAGGCTGCAGAGGTGTGCGAGGGCGTCGGGGTACTAGAAGGCTACGGGGAGAAACATGAAAAGTATGAGGATGAGCATATGACTCCTGATTCTGAAAAGGAAACCGAAGATGAAACGAAATTGGAGATCAATCAGGAGAAGGAAGAACAGGATTTGGGACACCCGACCAAGGAAACTAATGCCACGGAGTCGACGTTGACACAGGAAAACATTAATGAAAAAGGCGCTTCCATTACTGAGAGTGAAGAAATAGAAGATGGAAGGGATCCATCCATCAACTCTGGTGCTGAAGTTCCTGCCGATCGAGTCACCGGAGATGAAGCAGGCCAATTATCCACTCCTTTTGTCTCAGAAGTTCCCTCTCGAATTCCCCGTTCTCATTCTGCTGAACCAGACAAATCACATCGGTTCTCCCGTTCTTTCGCTTCCTCCGTGCCGAGCCAGAGCGGTGCTGAATCTCAAACAGGGGATGATTCCTCTTCATCTGCCGCGGCTGCTATACTAATGGGCGGCGGCAAACATCGAGGGAACCGCAAAAAGCGACGTTCTCACTCCCGCGTAGCCAAGGAGCCCAAAGAACCGAAAAAGTCACTGAGGAAGGTGTGTGTCGATGACTTTGAGATGACGCGTGTGTTGGGGAAGGGCTGTGCGGGAAAAGTGTTGCTGGTGCGACAGAAGTCGACGGCGGAGTTGTTTGCGCTCAAGGCGATCACGAAGCGGCATGTGTTGGCCCATCAGGAGCTCCAGCATACGCTTACAGAACAAGCAGTGTTGAAGAGGATGGCAGCGGAGAATAGGGATCCTTTCGTCGTAAAGCTCTGGTGGAGTTTCCATGATAAAGATAATTTGTTTTTGGTGATGGTATGTTGCTGTTTATTGCTCTGAATGAAGAGATGGACATTGTGCTGATTTGATATGCGTTTTCAACAGGATTTTCACCCCGGAGGTGACCTAGCCACTCAACTCGCACGATGGGGTCGTCTGGGACGCGATCGAGCTCGATTTTACGCTGCCGAGATCGTCGAAGGCGTTGAAGGTCTCCACGCAGCAGGCGTCATCTACCGTGATCTCAAACCGGAGAACATTCTCATCGGCGGGGACGGACATATCGTGTTGACAGACTTTGGCCTCTCGAAGGAATTCCCGAGGAATAAGAACAGTTCCGCGAATGGGTTTTATTCTTCTGTGCCTGGTACCCCGCAGCCTACAACACCACCTTGGATGAAGCCAGATAGGAATGGGAATTCGGCGATAGGCTGGCCGGGCCAGCCCATTGGACACATGGACGAGACTTCGACTTTCTGTGGGACAGCTGAGTACCTTGCGCCTGAAGTGATACAGGGGTTGTCATATGGTTATGAGGTAGACTGGTGGAGTTTTGGTACGATGTTGTACGAGATGTTGACTGGCATCGTGAGTGTCTGGTGTCTAAGTTTGTGGATTACTTTCTCATTTTTTTTGGCGTGTTTAGACACCGTTTTGGGCTGACAATCATTCGGATATGTATGTTCGTGTGTTGCAGGATGAGCTGCACTTTCCGGATGATAGAGCTATTGACCATGATACCAAGAGTTTGATTCGTGGTGTAAGTCTCTGGTTTTGATATTGTGCAGTACACATCTTGACTGTACTATCCAGCTTCTGCAACGAGCGCCTTCTCTCCGGATATGTGAACCTAGAATCAAGAAACACCCATATTTCTCCATGATGTGGGTTGGATTTTTTTCTCCAGATTTTGCTCGTTCGATTTACATATAACGTTCAGTGACTGGTCCCACGTATATTATAAACGCTACATCCGTATGAAGTCATCTTCCTTTCAAATTTCCATTCACTTACATGCTCACAGCCCCTTATATTCCACCTATCGATCCTTCAAATGCCAGCGATACCCAAAACTTTGACGATACATTCCTTGATATGGAGCCCGTTTTAGACGAATATAATGACGAGTCAATAGATACTGATCAAGAGCCTCAGACAGACATCGAGCGCACGGATGGGGAAGATTCAAATACGACGCCGTCGCAATCTCGCAGCTCATCAATTCGACCCATACAACGTCAACCCGAGGAAGATGACGTGGATTTGTTCGATGGATATTCCTTCAAAGGTCGCCACTCCGTCCTTCTTGACGACGAGGAGGAAGAAGGTTCAGAAGGATCAGAGGAAGGATCAGAAGAGGTTTCAGAAAATGAAGACGAAGACAATTTATCGATTCTTGGAGGTCTGGAACAACCACAAGACGGGTTGCAATTGGAAGAGGAAGAAGGACTTGAGCCCAAGACGCCCGAAGCGAGACCTGCTGCGCTTCCTCCTGTTGTGGAGATTGCTTCTCCTGAGCCCTTTCAACCGTCTGAAGAAGAAGTTATTGAGGCACCTACAGAAGAAGTCAAGGAGGAGCCTACAGTCATACGGCGGAAGAGCAAAGACTCGACAGGTGCTGTGCCCGAAGTCCCGCCGCCCGTGCCGCCGAAGCCTTTGCGCCCGCAAACCAGTACGAAAACTGCCCGTCCCCGAAAAGAAAGATCTGGTGTTCCAGCTCTCGATCGGTACCTGTCCGATACCATTGATGAAGATGCTGAAGCGACGGAGGCTGAACGTGAAGATGACGATTGGGATTTCATCGAAGCTGGTGACGGTGAAGATCGGAATGGAGCTAAAGGGACAAGCTTGTTCGCTCGTGGCGTTGTCGATAGGTACAAGCTCAAGGTGTTTGGCAAGAATTCGACGCCGTCATCGAGGGCAGGTCAAAGGGTTGCTTCTGGCATGTCGGCCGCATCTCAATCGACAACCGCAGACTCCCCGTCACCTTCACAGCGCCGTGGAAGAACGCCGCTTACATTCCGCAAACACCCCAGACAGTTTTTGCGCGCCAAGTCACCCCCATCGTTCATTAATAAATCGGCCACCCCATCGCGAACGCCATCCGCATCAAATGGAAATTCTATTGCAGGATTTTTCACTTCGTCTCCATCCATGTCAACAAACACGTTTACAAACTCCCCCTCGTTGAAAAGCAAGGAGTCTGCGGTATCCGTTGGCGGCCAAAGCCAGTCCTCGGACCAGTCTAACGGACGGTCGACGGTATTTGTTGAGGCAGCTGATGCGATTCAAGTTTCACCGCAGGGGAACAAGCACCGGAGGAAATTGAAGCTAAGGAAATACAAGGATAACGCGGAAAAGGTCTTTTCCTTGTTCTCATCACCTCGCCAGAGCCAGTTTTAGTTTTTGTCTCTATCAACCCCACTCTTCCTCCCGAAATTTTTTCAGAAAAAATTCTACTGACGCTGATAATACAACTTTCAACACTCCTTTCTGATATGCTTTGCACTTCTTTTCATCGTACTGACTTTTACCTTTTGCTTCCCCCCAAATGACTGGGAGATCACTGTCCTTTATTTGCTGTCTTCCTTTTTTTTCGTCAATATCGTTATCTGCATCCTGCTGTCTCCAACTCTAGAGCACTCCTTTCATTTAATCGTTTCTTTTGGAATATTTTGTTTGCATGATATGTATGGACATAAATCGTTTGTCAAGACCTATTCGAAGGCAAAGAAAAAGAAATGAAACAAGAACACAATTTGATGATATGTCAGATCGAATATATAGTTGTCTGCGTTCCCTCATGTCGTGTCGTGTGATTGCAAGGCACAACGTTCCCGTAAAAACCTGAAGGCCGGAACTCCGGTTGGTCTCTAACTTCAGACCGAAACAATGCCTCGCGAGAACAGCATAAGTGACGAAGGAAGGTCGCTCACCCCAGATCTTGAGGAAGCTGAAGGTCTTCAACGTTCTGTCTCCCGTCCCCGTTCACTAGCACTCGGGAGGCGTTCTGTGCGCTCTAGAAATAACGCGTCCGTCATACACCCGACGTCTGCATGGGCGCACCTCTCACCAAAAGAGAAGTTCAAAGCAGCCGTGCGCAGAATCATATCAATTCGTCGTGGCATTACTTTTGGTTCCAGTATCGGACCTGCTGGAGATGAGCCAGGTATCGATCCTCGTCGTCCTTCAGCTGAAGCTTCTTATGGTCATATTAATGTCCCATGTGAAATTGAAATTATGGACTATTCTGCGGTAAGATTCACTTCAAAGAGGTATACCAACGAAGAGTTTGTAAACTTTATGAATGTGGAATCTTCGGAGCCTGTTCCTCGAGCCCCATGGGTGAAGGTTAGGTGGATAAATATTGGAGGCATTAGCTGGGACGTTTTGAAGGCTCTTGCAATCAAGTACAGTGCGTTCGTTTCTATCCTTTGAATGATCTCTTGCTTGAAATGAATTCTCTAGATTTACACCCTCTGGCACTAGAAGATGTGCTACACAAAAGTACCCATTCGCGTTCAAAGGCGGATTACTACCCCCAACATCTTTTCATAAGCATCCTCTGTCATTACCTCGTTAGTCGCGACACGTCCGCCGTTCCAACTGCTGACTCCACAACTGTTGACGACTTTCCCGATATGGCTCCAGGAGAAAAGTTGGATGGCTTGGATGTCCAGAATGTGGGTCCTAGGGACGGCTTAAAAAATCGCAAGTCTTCAATCCTTCCGACTCATTCCTTGGAGGTCAGAACCGATACCTGGCAAAGTGATGGATTGAACAGTCTTTCAAGGTTATTGATGAGAGAGAAAGCCGTAAATATTACATCTCTTTTTTTTTCCCCGCGAAATTGTTTCACATCTTGGGTCGCAGGTCCAGCAACAACGCGAAAACTACAAAAAGAAAGAAATCTCGTTGCAAGCTGTGAAGAAGGCATGCGGTTCCTTCATTTTTTTCCCCCTGCTACAGGAATTAAAATTCAATTTCAATAGGGAGAAAGAGTAGAAGTGGATGTTACAGCTATTTGCCTTTTCTTGTTCCGGGATGGTAAGGCTGAAATAAATTCGAGTAGTCTTACTGATCACTCCCCACTTCGCACAGGGACGATCGTCGCCATCCATCGCACACCAAGTCTCGCTTTGACTACGCCAGTCTGCAATCGATTGCGACTGCTAGATACCGTCCTCAGGAAATCAGCGGACCCGTCTCTCCTTATCCATGCCATACTCGATCTTAGTGAGCGCGATGATGTTATTGTGTCACCATTACCCGTCTCATCGTTGCCCTAGTCGTCGACAAAGCCCTCGAAGTCACCGAGCAGTATCATGTCGATATTACCGAGTACGAGCACGATATCTTGCTGAGACCCAAGATGAAAACAGTCAGACTCCGTACGTTGCGATTCTTCGAATCTCTGGCCGTTTACCATTTTTTTTTAAAAAAATCATCAGTTCATATCATCTCCGGAGACCTGACATTCCACAAACGAACCCTGGAACCGATCAGAACAATGATTTACGCTCTGCGTAGATATGACGTTGATCGTGTTGCTGCCCTTCTCGATAGCTCAGATCCCAAAAACAAAAATGTCCAGGCCGTGGGCTTCTTGAGTCACAAGACAAAAATTTATCTCGTTCGTAAAAGAGTGCATGCATAGCCAGTTAACCATCTCATAGTGTTTAAAAAGGCTGACGTTTTGGACCACATGGAATATATCTTAGCTAGCGTGGACATGTTTTCTGGAATTGCGGAAAACTTGATCAACTATTCCTTCAACGTGGGGTTTTTTTTAAAGGTTCAAATTCATGTTCTTCTGGCTCATTCCTTTTTTCTCTTTAGATGTCGTCCTATGAAATGAACGTCGTTATGTATGTTTCTGATTTAACTACTGATAGGCATGTCTTGACGGTGAGTATCTTACAGGCGCAGGCTTACCCTTGTCACCATCATCTTGCTCCCAATGACTGTGCTCACTGGTTATTTCGTAAGTTATCTCTGATCTTTCTGCAGAAGACGATGAAATTCTACATTTGTCCGTAAAAAGGGTATGAATTTCGAAAAATTCTGGTCTGTCCAACAGCACTCGGATGGTTTGTACGTCTATATCTCATCCTTTTTTGTTTCTTCTGGGACTTATTTCTACTTGTCCATGACCCAGCTTCTGGATTATTGCTTTGCCGTCACTTGTCTTCGTCACTACCCTCGCCATGATGTCTGACATTAAGGCACTCTACTCTTATATTCGGAAAAAATCCGAAATAAAGAAAATGATTGGGGTATCTCATTCTGCACTTTCTCGTGACGCTCCTGATACAAATTCCATTTTTAGGGGGTATTTTACCGGAACAATTGATTATATCGCATCACAACAATGGCACCGTCGTCCCATCCGCGTTCAGTTATGCTTTCTAGTTGTCATTGGGAACACCAAGACGCATGCTATTATCTACATTCACTATGCAATTTCCCCACCTTATCTCGAACCAATCCCCCATATCTCCTTTTAAACTTTAGGTTTTGGGTTATCAGTGTTTTTCAACCTTTGTTGTGTCCTCTTTTATTGAAGATGTTAGAAGTGAGTCACAGACAGGCAACCTTGTAAAGCAATGTGTGAACCTGGTTGGATTGACAAAGGCTTTGAAGTATGGTATTCTATACTCGCGATCAGTTCAAGAGAGCCACCTCCAAAAAAGACACAACACGACGGCATGACGAGCCCATTGTTTGTATAAATTAAATGATAAATTACTTGGTTTTACTTGAATCCTCGTACTCGTTTCGTGCTTTTCGAGCGATGGGTTGAAGGTACGCGTTCACTCTTGAAGCTATACACAAACCAGCCAGCGTGACCAAAACGATGGCAATAATTATAGGAATAACTGTTTCAGGGATGGCGTTTAAATGTAGAGGCTCCAATGTGATGATAATTGGAAGCCGGTAACGTGAAATATCGTTGAGAGGTTGGGACGAAGGGGTCAGAATTCCTGAGTGGACAAATTGAATTCGAGCATATTTCAGACGGGTATCATGGCTTTCGACTGGTTGCAAATCTGAGAGATGAAGCGGGTCTAAAATCTTCATGGTTATGTCCGTTGGATGCTGTGAATTCTGAATCAGCTGTGTTATCCAAAAACGACTAAAGTTCATGACTAAACAAATGCTGGCCATGATAAACGCAAAGTAAATTTTTTGAATTTGCGCCAGATTGTGGCGTCGAGATCAAGGACGAGCCAGAGTTCATGTGGACAATGTTGTCCGTCTGTTGTGGTCCACTGTGAGAGGTTGCGACAGACCTCTTTGGGTAGGGGAGATCGTGCTGAAGTAACGTTCATTTGCAAGGTACGAAAATCTGAACGGAGAACTGGCCTTGTGATAAGGCGTGAACGGGATATGCACTGCCTGAAGGGAAGGACCTCACCATGCTTTTGTGAATGCCAGGTCAGCTGCTATGGAATTCCCGACAGAAAAGTTTATAATCTCTGTATTTCCAATAACCCCTGCCACGGAAAGGAGAAGGCAAAAACCAAGTGCGAACATTACTCTGTCAAGGATTCGGGACCGGTCCGTTTCTTGGAAACATGTAAATATACAACTATTATAGCAAAACTACATTATCAGTCGATGGAAATAGTGGTATCAATGATATATAAATCTCCGTTGGAACCCTGGATTATACTTCAGCCGTCTTCGTGTTCATATTAAAAAGGGGATGTTGCCTACCTCCTTCTTCCCAATTATCTTAGCGCCGTTATCCAAAGATACTTTCTTCCAATCAAGTCCACTTTCACTGTCCTTGGAATTCGGCGTGAAAGAAATAGATTTTCCTTTCAGAAGGGTCTCATGGGAACTTGAATCGAGGGACAGGGGATATTCCTGGACCGCAACATGAAGCAATAAGAAATCCCCTAGATGGAATGACATACGAGTACTAGATGAGCAGAAACCCAGTTCTCGACGTTGCTTTTCGACCTCTTATCAAATTCTTCTTGCGACAGCTCGATCTCATCTGTGGTCGGTGGGGATAGATGACTAGACGAGCCAATATGAATAAACGCAATCTGTAAGAATAACGACCTACGGTTTCCTCGACATTGACTTCACAGCCTTGTCAGTCGGTGCGAACAACGTCAAACGACTTTTTTCATCGGAAAATAAGGAGCTGAGCTCGGTTTCACGAGCGTAGGTGTAGAAAATGGAGACAGAGCGTTCAATGGTGAGAAGATCCGCAAGAGTTGGCTTTGCGTTCTTCTGGCGAACGGGTAATTGATCTTCTTGTGAAGGATTCGCTGAGGAGGGAATAAGAAGGCAGAAAATTGAGAGTAATACGCTTGGAATACGCATGACGGTACTTGGAACCAATGGCCAGTCTGATAGTAAGAGTGAATGCGGCCGTGTGAATTGGAGGAAATATCTTATCAATGATATCACTATTCGATATTCGACTACGACCGCCGATTTAAGAGTAAATTGTCATGTCTCCTTTGCAAGACTGGCCAGTTCAATCTGAGTTTGATCCCAAGCAGATGCCTTTCAGGCGTCTGGGATCAAGTGGGTTGCGCATCCCCGTCTTTTCACTTGGAGGATGTGAGTATCTGATAGTCTCTGGTCACGAATTATTAATTTTGCTTGGATAGGGCTGACTTTAGGAGGAACCGTCGTTGGAGATCCGGTCAAGGTATGTGGCAAATCCTCAGGAAGGTAACGAGGGTCATAACGGCTGCATACAGGAAATAGTCGAGACAGCCTATGAAAATGGCATTAACATGTTTGATGTGGCTGAATCTTACGCAAGGGGGAAGTCCGAAGAGGAACTGTGAGTTTTTCAAAGTCTGTTTTTTTCCATTATTCATCGCGATGCAATCTGGTCAGTGGGAGGGTCATCCGGGAACTTGGTTTGCGACGAAGTGATGTAATAATTTCAACCAAGATTTTCTGGGGTACTAGGAAAGGCAGTCCCAATGACACTGGACTTTCTCGGAAGCAGTGAGTCGTTAGTGTTTGGGGACCCATTCTTGATTAATTCCGATGCGATATCCAGTATTATAGAAGGAACGAGGGAAAGCCTTGCTCGATTGCGGTTGGACTATGTGGACATAATCTTTGCTCACAGACCTGACATCACAGGTTAGCGGTTGTAACTGCGGTCGTTCTAGGTTGATTCTATATATATTTTTAGTACCGATGGAAGAGGTCGTTCGTGCTTTCAACTACGTTATTGAGAAAGGATGGGTCAGTCGTTTTCTGAACATTGACAAGTATTATTACTGCACGTTCCAAGGCTTTCTATTGGGGAACTTCAGAGTGGAGTGCCCTAGAGATCGAAGAGGCACATCGTCAGTTTCGTTTATTTTCTCTCTGGGTGATTTGTCTTACTTCGATCCAAAGATGTCGCGACGAGGCTTAACCTCATCGGCCCTGTTGTAGAACAGTGCAAGCACAAGTAAGCAGTACTGGCAATGCTGTCCTTCTGCAACCATTCACAATCTCTCATCAAGTATGTTCCACCGTGAACGGCCAGAGAAAGAATATCGGCATGTATTTCTTTCTATTTTGCCACTACAGGATTGCTGAATTCGCACGTTAGCCCTCTGTACAAGAAATATGGCCTTGGTACAACCACTTGGTCGTCTCTGGCCAACGGACTCCTTACCGGAAAGGTACTGTGTCTGACTCTAGTCTTCCGATATTTGTGACATCTGATCGCTATATAGTACAATGATGGAATTCCAGAGGGGACCCGTCTCGACACACATTCCGATTTCTTCAAAGATACTATCAAGCACTTAGAAAGCCACGACGGGAGGGAGAAAATCCGTAAGGTAAAAGAACTAACCAACCTAGCCGAGCAAGGTACTTATTTTACATTCACATACTCACACTTTTGCTAATCAACCGAGCAGAGCTAAACACAAGCGTTTCAGCCCTCGCCTTGGCTTGGGTAGCGAGGAACCCAAACACATCGACAGTCATTCTTGGTGCCTCCACTAGGGAACAACTCATTGAAAACCTGAAGGCAATCGAAGTCCTTCCAAAGCTGACTCCCAACATCCTTGAAAAGATCGAAGACATCCTGGGTAACAAACCTAGGGACCATGTGAGTTTCTAACCATACAAACTGCAGCACAGAATTTGAAATCATTCTCGAAGCCTACATTTGAACGTCCTCAGTTGGATAAATTTAGTAGATTAGATTACTAGCATCTGGTCACAATCTTGTAATGAAATCTTTATTGCCCTGTTTTCCCCATGCTACTCTCAATCATGTGATTACCTGCCCTGAACTCTGATGCGCCTTCTTCTATCTGACACGTACGGCGACGACCCATTATCCTCGAGATCCACGGCCGTTTGTTGGAAAGAGAATCTTTAAGATGGTTCGTTTTCCATCAATAATAAATAATTTCAAACGGGACTCATCAACTGCCAGGTTGTGTTAGCAGCATCAATATGCACAAAAGCCGGAAAAGGTGAGCTCACCATCTGTAGCGCGAAATTTCAAAGACGTTAATATGGTTCTTGCCGGAAGGCGTTATTTCGCGCCAATTCCGCGATATGACGCGAACAAGGATTGAATCTCTCCTAGCGTCCTTTCCAAAATTGATTCCGACGAACATACAACACACGTCTGTCGAAACGGCTGAAGTTCGATATGTATATCAGCCCCTAGAAGACCTATACATAGTCCTAATAACGAACAAATCGTCCAATATCTTGCAAGATATCGATACACTCCATCTCTTCGCCCGTGTCGTATCGGATTTGTGTCGGAGTGCAGATGAGAAAGAAATCTTGAAACATGCATTCGAGTTACTTGGAGCCTTTGACGAGATTGTGAGTATGGGGTATCGGGAGAATGTCAATTTGATGCAAGTGAGGGGCGTACTTGAGATGGAATCTCATGAGGAGAAGATCCAGGACATCATTGCCAGAGTTCGTGCTATTTTCTCTTTCATGAGTTTCCGTGATCTTGTTACTGAATCACTGATACACAGAATAAAGAGGCAGAAGCTAAAGAAGAACTCAAACGTCGAGCCAAGCAACTTGAGATGCAACGTCGGGAACAACAAAAACGTGCTGCAGCAGGTCTGGGGGGAGGAAGCAGTTACGGCGGAGGCGGAGTCACTGGTTATACTTCAGTCCCCCGTTTTGAAACCCCAGATTTCTCCTCTTCTTCTGCTTCACGTAGTTCGCAAACTTCGACACCCACTCCCGCGCGGGCACCCGCTTTTAAAGGCAGTGGTTTGAAACTAGGGTCCAAAAAGACAAAACAGGCAGAGTTGTTTGACGCTCTTGGCGGAGATGTTTTGGCTTCTACTGGACTTGCAGAAGATGCGCCACCGGCAGCACCTCCTGCTCCGGAACACCTTCCTACCACGCAGAAAGCAAGCGGTCGTGGAAGTTTGCCTGAAGTTGAAGAACAGAGGTATGCAAAGCTGACATTCAGTATTTTTTTGATACATCTCTCATCACTCGTTTCTGCAGTGTACATATTATCATCAAAGAATCTATTTCCCTTTGCCTGCTCCGCGATGGTGGTGTTCAATCCATGGAATTAAAGGGAGATATGAATTTGCAAGTCTCCGATGCTCTTAACGCTCAGCTTAAAGTTACACTTGCTCCTCCAACGGATTTTGGTGGCTCTGCTCTCCAATTCAAGCAGCATCCCAACGTTGCGAAGTTCGCTCCCAATGCCCCACGCGTTGTCGCCCTAAAGGATTCGTCGAGACCCTTCCCCGTCGGCCAAAGTTTGGCTGTTCTCAAGTGGCGATATGCTGGAACTGATGAGAGTAATGTACCGTTGTCGAGTGCGTTTTCATTTCTGTACACTCATACGCTCGCTAATTTTGATTATGCTTCGAAATAGTCAACTGCTGGCCATCCCCTTCAAATGATGGAACGTGTGAAGTTAGTATCGAATACGAGCTTGAGAATGAGAGCCTCACACTCTACGACGTTGTTATCTCTATACCTCTTCCGTGAGTTCTCGTACTTCTCTGGCCATTAACATTGAGCTCCCTAACTTGACGCAGTGATGGGTCATACCCCACTGTTTCCTCTCACACGGGTGAATGGTCTCTTGACTCCTCTGCACATTCCCTTGCATGGTCTATTCCGGTCATCACGGCTTTAGATGATAGCAAGACTGGCTCGCTAATATTCAACATCGGAGGTGTGGACGCGGGAATCTTCTTCCCAGTTGAGGTTAGCTTCATCGGTCAAGGAAGCCTTGCGGGTGTAGTTGTCGCCTCTGTCGACAAATTGGACGGGTCCGGGTCCTCCGAGTTCTCGGTCGATTCCCTCATCACCACCGATGAATATTTGGTCGTGTAGAAAGTCGGTTCGATCAAGCTTGAATGCATTTAAGTTGTGCTCGGTGATAAAGTTAAATGCAAGACCCTCGCTCCCAACACGGTCAGTTGCCGCGAAGAGGTTGTTACTCATCGTTATCTGGAACGTGGTACTTGAGCAGCCATGTTTGCACCTTTGAAAGCTCAATTCCTGGTTCATGCCTTCACTCACTACGGCAGACGGGATGAACCTTACCCAGACGCTTGACCAGGGCATTGAAATGACACGGCCAGATCCTTGTAACCTGCTCCGCTTTATCTGCATGCATGTACCGAAGGCAAGTTCGGCAGCAAGTTTATTATCTGTCATCTGAACTGATGGGCTGTATGATTGAAAACCAATGGTTCGTATTAAGAGACTTTGAATGGTGTGTTGCACTTGAGGACTCTCCAACAGTATGTACGTTCTTGTTGGAGAAGAAAGAAGAGACAGCTTGAGACAGGATGGTCAAATACATTAGGTCTAAATCTTTTGCCTTCCGAAGAACTGTGTTTTCTAATTATGTCGGTGAAACATTCAGCCTTGGCAATTTTTCCGGTTCGTGGGCATAGTAAGGGATTCCATGAGTTGTATGGTCGAAGTATAATATAATAGCTAGCTTCGAGGACATGGGGAAGCTATACTTGAGGTGGCCAAGAAAGGTTATCAGACAACTGCATTTGAAGAATTTCTCAAGTTGTGATCTTGTCAGGAGAATTTCGGCGTGTAGTGCCGAGAGACTTCTTTCCTTGTCCTGCCACCAACAGTGACTTGGTTGGACAAATATCACCGTCGTTTACTATGGCTGACTTCACGCTCGTTGAGCCCAAAGGCTGGGAATATGATCTGCACTCTGTTCGTTTCTTTGTGATGTCTACCTGACGAGATTCCGAGATGTTAAATTCTAGGTATACTCGGCCTTTATTGGGTATTTCCAGACATACAATATCCCTTGGTGTGTGTGTGCTCATGTACTTGAGTCGAATCCAAGCCGACCTCTGGTTTTCGTTCGGACAGGTATGAAAGGTCCTGGGGACACTTTTTTGAGTCTTTCGACCAGTTTCTCTCGTTTTCTTGGCCTGTTATCACAGTCACGGATGCTTCGACAGGTAGAGCACATATAGTGACGCGTTTTAATTCTATTGGCGCTTTCCTCAAAATGATCAAGACGAGGTACTCCATGTTGCATTATGTTGCGCTTTTGAAACTTTTGATGCTGTCGTCAGATTCGGAGAGACGCTTCCGCAGCCTCCCAACATGGTACTGGTTAACCCTTTCGAGATCACGAATCGACATCTTCGTCATGTCTCGGATTATGCGACATACAAAAGATTATTCTCGACATTACCTGCTGCCATTCTTTCATCTCTGAAGGCCCGTGTAAAGGCTGGTGAACCAAACGCCATTAGGCAAATGTGGGAGAAGAGGGACAAGACTTTCTTGTCCGTTGACTTTGAATGGAACGAGCGAAATGAGAAAAGCATACTGGAGTTCGGATATGCCGCAGTTCGCTGCGGACATTTAGATACGTAGGTCAGCGGGTCAACGGCGAGATTCCGAGATTTACCCGTTTTTGTTAGGCTCGGCCATTGGCCGCCGAATCCAGACACAAATTACAGGTTTGTTCTGGAGTACTCATTTGATATTTCTAATACCTTACTTTTGTATTGCAGGAAAGGGCATTATATTGTCGCTGAATATGTTGACAAGGTCAACAACAAATACAGCCCAACATTTCCGTGGCAGGTTCGTTTATTGTTTTCGTAGACCTCGCTTAGACGTTCATCGTTTTTTGTTCAGTATGCTGTAGGCTTGTCCCATTCATTTTTAATAAGGCAAATGTGCTTACAGCCTTTTTTTTAATAAGTTCGGCGATAGCCAAGTGGTATCCAAGGTAAAGCTACCCCATATCGTACAGGCTGTTATAAGGCATGTATCCGACTTTTTTTTTGTTCTGGCTGTTGTTCTGATATATCCTTATTTTTACAGCAGCCTTGCAAGCCCTGAATCGGAGACTGCAGCAAACACTCTAGTTCTAGTGGGACATAATATACAGGGAGACCTCTCACGCTTAGAAATGATGAAAATTAGTGAGTCGACAGGCCGCCTTTTGTCCACATTACAATTGAATATTTGATTTCACTTTATCTTCCTGGTTCCTCCTTTCCATTTTCAGAGTTACCTCACAATATGCTTGTGATTGACAGTATGATTTTTGAGCGCCTGTTGTACTCTAATGGCACCCGTGGAGTCTTTTTAGACCGAAAAGGAGACAAGCCACGCTCTCCGAACTCAAATCTTTCCTTGGAACATCTCCTTTACACATTCACGATCCCTTTATCCCCCAACCCCGCCGCAACGGGCTCTGGCCCGATACCACCAAAGCAGATGCCTATCGTTCTTCCCAACTGCACACTCCATAACGCTGGGAATGACGCTTTGATGTGTCTTTTTGCGTTCCAGAAACTGCTCGATCCTACAAGCCAAGCCGTTCCAACTGTGAAGAAATCTTTCAGTGCCGCGAAAGCGAGTCCTATGCCACTGCAGATGCCACTTGCCATGCAGATGCCTGTGCAAATTCTCGTGCCACCTTCCGCGACTTTTCCGAGATTGAGCGTCGGCAACATGCAACGCCCTGCATCTGCATATGACCTTTCTTCGGAATTCGGACAGATATCGATGAATTCCGCCGAACGTAACATAAACTCTAGATCCCATCATCTGGTTCCTGGACGGCCGGGAGAAAAGGCCAAGAGGTTCAACAGTTTTCCTGGCACTACTTCTCAAGGTGGTTGAGCGTCGGGGAGAAAAGGCCAAGAGGTTCAACAGTTTTCCTGGCACTACTTCTCAAGGTGGTTGAGCGTCGCGCCACTCCTCCCTTCGTCATAACCGTTCGCTTGATTTCAATGCTTTGGATATTTTATTTGGACATGAATTTCTTTGTGCTTTGGTCATTTTTCATCGTGTGGACTGATGAAACCATTCCGCAACCCATTTAGACATGTAATTAGTACTATTCTCGAAGTTAATAGCGTCACTGTGACTTTCTGTATGTAGTTCCAAATCAGTGTACAGGTGACCTGGACTTTTTCAATGTTTCCTGGAGATTAAGTTAACAGGCAGTCGATTCTTCGTTTATCTTATCTTATCGTTTACTCACGTCATCAAGTGTGTTGGTCGTTTGCCTCTCAAACTTGACATGGCTAGAGCACATAGAGTTGGCTTAGTCTCTGTGGTAGCCACGGTTGTATACGTTCTGACACTATACAATGTACTGTCAGTGCCATTCCTAGACCAGAAAACATCGACTCAGATTCTCCCTGTGGTATGCCTTTCTCTTCGCGTCCTGCAGTTCATATAATAACTATTGACCTATTTTATCTACCCACACAAAATGACATGCCACTACTTCCTTTCTGACTGTCCTGCGCTTTTCCAATGCAAATTCCTCGTTACCGTTGCATAGATTCCGTGGTGGATATTGGTGTTCTTCGGAGCATATTCCTTGTGGTCCATCGGTTGGGGATTGCTGACGCTTAGGGAGTGTCCAGAAGCCTACGACGAACTGTTGGCGGTAAGTAACTGGTTATACTTCCTTGAGTTCCTGCCGTGCATCATCCATTTTCGGTGTTGCGCATGCCAAATTCAGCTCATCTTTGAACCTTTTCCCCCTGTGGTCTGTCATTCAATACTTATCCAATTTTCCGACAGGAAATCACAGAAGCGAAGAATGATTTAAGGGCGAGGGGTGTTATAGTTGACTAGACGAACTCTTCGCTTAACACCACTATATAATGCGGAACATGGCCTGTTCTACAAATACAGACGTCTGACTTGAGTGAAGCATCCGAAACACTTCCCTACTTCACTTCAACTGAGGGGACACGGCTCGCAGGTATGTACGTGCTCTTCTCCGCTCCTTTGGTCATATCAAGCGCAATCCGGCTTCTGCATCGTGTTCACTACAACAATTCTGAAATCGAAGATACCATAGACGCAAGCTTCCGCATACTTAGGATCATAGGCCATACACGGGAATGTGCAAATTTGAGAGTGCGGATAGAATTCAATTCCTTCTCAACTTCAACACCATTTTAGGTAGAATTCGATGGTGAAATCTGCGAGATCCCGGAACGACTATCCTGTGATATTGTGAAGATCACTCCGATTGGAGGAACTGAGAATAGAGGTATTCAGTGAGTGCATTTCCAGCTACCCGATGATTCATATCTATTAGAACGCCCCACCTACTACACCAACTAATTCGAGGTAGTGCGATTGTGGTGGGACTTATTGGTCAGTTGTGATGCCACTCACCTTTTCACTTCTTGCCAGCTGATTTGCACCAGGGAGGTGCTTAATTCCTATGGAATTAGTTCTGTATTGTCCCAACCATTGGGCCCTCCCACTCCCACTTGCACAACCATGCCTTCAACCTCCTCCAAGTCAGATGTAGGTGTGCGTGTTGTTTGCCACAGGTCCAAAACCAGGCCCATCTTGTGTTCTTCCATGCTTTGTCGTCTTCCCCCAAGTAATACTCAATCCGAAGTCACGATTCGAATTATTCGAGTGACATGATGAGATCCTAATCATTTGACCCCCCACCCTTTGCTGCAGTTCCGCCCTCATCAGCCACGCCAGTTACACCTTAAGCTCAATATTAGTGGGCCTAGCCTATTAGCGAGGTTGTGTATAATATTATTTCAACAATTCGAACCTCGTCCCCCTTTGTGCCGTAAATTTCCCTGTCCTCGGAGGATGGTGTGGTGATATGAGGACGAGCAGATAGCATGAAGACCTGTTGGTGTTGTTGGCGTAGCCAACAGCGTGGTGGGAGGCGTCCAATTCCCTTCCCCACATTCGAAAGCGACCACACATTTGAGGTTAGCAGGCGACAGAAGTGGGTCGAGCCGTCAACGTTAACCTCATTCCCAGCCGACCTTCACCAACTACTGCTTTCCAGCTCCTGCACAATGCTCATGTTCACCGGTACCGACTCCTTCACACTTGACTTTGCCCACGGACACAGATTTATTGACTGAATCCCCAGAGAAACTATATCTTCCACTCCTTCGAACCAGCCACCCTACACTGCGCTTTCATTGTTGCGGAAGCTTACTCGCAACGCTCTTTCAGGTGTAGTCTTAGACGTATTAAACATAGACGTAGGACTCGGAAACAACCCACTAGCCTTTCTTCTATTTCAGTGTACACGACGGATTTTACCCTTGCGCCTCTTTAGCCCTTACCTTGTAGATATCATACTCATCTCTTTAGTCTTTCATAGACGACTTTATTGCGACAATTGTAACAAAACGTATGGTAAAAGTATCATCTAGAGGCGAGAAGAAGATTTACTGGATACAGAGAAGGTCAATAATAATCAAGGGCTCTGGCACCACGTATCTCACACGTCCAGGAGTTTAGTGAGTTCTCCTGACTTGAGAGCTTCCTGAGTATCATCATTTCCTATAACGAAAGGGTAAGCATCACAAAATATTGGGAACTGTACAAATGGTCTGACCTCCAACATGGGTCTTGTCTGTTACCAAACGTGAGTCTCTGAAGCACGGCATAGCACTAAATATACTCACTAACGAAAACTGAAGGAACCGTGTGTTGGCCCGTTTTGTCTTTCAAATAATTCTGGATATCAGGGCCATCCTGGCGCTCGTCAAGCCTGGTATATGTGACAAAGGTTAGTTGATGACATTTTGGGCTTGTAACAACGAACTCGAGAATTGCTGGTTTCAATTCGGGATACTCCTTTTCAAATAGAGACTTGACTCGCTTGCAATATGGACAATAGCTTTTTGAGAATATTACGATTTTGTTTTTAGATATGGTATCCTATGACGATGGGGGGGTCATTAGTAGCGAAATGAATACGATCACACAACGCACTTCGACGATTTGCTTAGCGCTCGATTTCTGTATCTGAGCTGGTGAAGAATTAGACGAGGATGCCATTGATGAAAACAGTGCAATAGATGGGAGTCGAGAAGATAAACTTGCAGTCAATCTTGAAATCATCCTTTTATCTGGTTGTTCAAGTGCAAAGTCTATGACATCATCAGATTTATAATGAGTTAGTAAGCCACTCGTGATTACTTCACGTGAAACGTTTGCTGATGTCATCAACTCCGAATCTGGCCGAATTTTTATGTAAACATTATGATCTCTTTGGCGACCGCAACGGTAGTAGGTCAAAAAGCACCTACTGGAGTTCTGCATGGACGACCGAGTCTGTTATAGTTATTCCAGAAACTCTGGTTCGTTCCATAATGAAGAAAATTTGGTTTTTGGATTATCACCTTCGTCGCCTTTAGGCAGATGCAACCCGCGATACGGGTTTAGTCTCACGCCCTTCAAGTCAGATAATCTGCAGGCTAACGAGGTTCACTTGCTGGTGGTTCACTTTAGCCCTAGATCTCTAGTTTAATAAGTCGATCTGGTTTATTGATTCTTCCCTTCACAAGGGTGTAGCAACAACCAGCGAGGCTTGAGTTTGCTGCCTTCTGCCTTGGTGCTTGGGATTCTTAACAGAAACTTTGCACCCCAGACTCCAAGCGTAATTGACCTTCTCCCAAGGATTTGCGGCTAGAAACTGTCAGTTTTCAGGTATCGAGTCCAGACTCTCTCTTGTGGTGTTAAGAATCAACGTTCAACTCTGAAGACACTTTCTAAGCCATGCTTCGCACGCGTCCCCATCGGAGAAGCTCACACCCCTGCCGTGGGACTTGAGACTTACTTATTTCCCTGCAAGCAGTGAGGTCAGATCTGTTTCAGGTTGGTTTTCAAGTTAGGTAAGATTACTTTTATTCAAGGATATTCGCATGCTGAGATGATACACTTCTCGACCATCGTCGTCCGTATCCCTCTTCTCATTTACCAGCGGGTTCTTGCAATTAGAACGTGTTTTTATGTCTTCTCAAACTTCAAAGGGTGCTCGGACAGTTGCATTGACCGACCTCTGCGAAGCGTCGCAGTGTAATGCAATCGGCATTGTAAAATCTAGGCTCTCTCTGCTTCTTGGATGATTTTTCTGATATTCCGTCCTACGCAAGCCCGCGTTCAGGATATCTTAGCCTATTCTATGACTGCCTTTGCTATATAAGGAAAGGTCAAACTTTCTTATGGCATTTTAGGGTACTTCATCCCTTACGGAATTTTGCTTCCGTCTCACAAGGTAATCACACTCCGAAATCACTACCTCATGTCTCATCAGCGGTTCATCTACATGCTTTTGGGACCCAACAAGTTGCATGTAGATTTGTGTCGAATGGGACAAGGAGATCAGAATTTTCGAGACGAACCTTTTGGCCGCTACTTTGGTTACGGGATAAATAACTCCCGCATGACTTTATTCGGATAACAACAATTGAGTTGAACGAAAAAAAAGAAGGGTGCGTCCCCCCACCCCACGCCGTCAAATTGTCCACAGAATTACCGCTGCGTCATGAAGACCACATGGAATTTAGGCAACGCTGACTTCTGAGCAAGAGTTAAGAAAAGTGCCATTCCTAACGTTCATATTGATGATCCCAACGGTTTTTGAGGGCCGCTGAGCGGCCCCGTTCGGATATGACGACTGAACTCATAGATTGACGAGTCTCGACCCTGCGGTAGATTTCCGCTCGCTGCTTCACTGATCTTTTACATTGTTCTCTCAATAGAAGGACGTAGTTTTCAATCGTTTTGCCGTCTTTCCCGGAGTACGTATGCAGGCTCTAGAGGTATATAGTTCCATGTAGGATTGTAAAGGAATTCAAATCATGTTGTGCTAAATTCATTTTTTTTAGGTGCTTTCCACTAGGGGATGATCTTCAGCCATTCTTGGAACACATTTTTGTTTAGATTCGTAATAAAACTTACGGCTGTGCGTCATTTGGAGATAATCCCCAAACCATCTGTATGCTTTGAAAAACCTAAATATGTTTCTATTAAGAAGTCCTCTGGCCATAAAGCATGGTCTTGCCGATAAATAGTCTGGTCCTTGGCCCTGATGACAAACAGATCGTCTTATCATGCGAGCCGGTATTCATTCTTTTTGTGGTTTTATAACCCGGCTAACAATGCTTTTTCAAACTTTGAACTACGATGGCACATCGAAGGAAGAAATTTTATGCGTTGTTTACGGAACAAACAAAATTCAATGGAACAAACATCGTAACTGATAACCCAAAAATTTGAAACGTGTGTTAATAATTATGGTGTCACTTTTTACAAATTCTGCTGGTGTACGGAATTGCAGAAGATTTTCCGAATTTCCCCTCAAGTTAAAAGTCTTCAAACCTGAATTGCAGTTACAGGTGGTATTCAATCGTACATATTATTTGGAATTTGATTCTTAAACCTCAATATATTAAAGACAGATAGAGTGGGTGTTCAAGTTTAAGTATGGATTCAGTATACCAAAAGAATGTAGACTTTTCTTAAGAACTGGGGTACCACATTTGTGGTTATATAGGATTGTATGTGCGTAATTTGATGACTTGTTGATGGCTCATTATTTAGCCGCTCTATTTCCATATTTAGGATTTTTCCTAGTTGGGAATATTCGTCATAGTTGATCCTTAAAATTGTTTTACGATTTGGCTGTCCACGTAATTATCCCAGGGATTTTATGCAATGCCCAGTACAAGTAGTGCTAGGCTATATTAGGGGGATGGAACTACAAGAACTTCAGGATCATGAGGTTTCGTAGCCCTGAATGTTGTGAGTCGTGTAGGCGCTTATTGCAATATTACTACTTATAGAACGGAAACGACACTATTTATGTATAAAATTTGAAGGATTTCGAGCACTGAGACGATGTTGTCATTCAAAGTGTCATTAGGATTTTTTGGTGCTAGGAATTTATACACTCTAAAGATCATATTAAGTATGCGCTCAAGAAAGGGGCAGGATAGTTGTAAAGACAGGACGAGTGAATTTTCACCGAAAATGTCAAATGGGAATAGTCCGACAAATAAGTCAAGGTAACGACGGAAATTGACAATGGTTGAAGACCTATGAACGCAGATGTTCAAACGTATCAAGAAAACTCAAGAAAAGACAACTAAGTCTGTCCAACATTCCAGAAAAATGTAAATGGCAAAGGTCCTGAACCGTTCAAAGAACAAACAATGCTGCGCCTACAGCGACCGAAAATAGGACGGTCGTTACACTAGCAACGTTCGAACCAAGAAGGAAAGATTCAGCAGCACCAGAGAAGGGAACCGCAGACACGGATGCCGAGGCGCTGCTTGTATCCGAAGTGCTGCTCGGGGTACCGGAAATAGAAATAGATGTGCTGCTCCTTGTGGTAGTAGAGCGCGATGATCTGGATAAGATAAGGTGAGCTATGCACAAGGATATTAGCCACGACAACAGGCACTCACGTGCTCCTGGAAGAACCAGAAGAGGAGCTTCCACTACTAGTGGAAGAGTTTGAAACGGCGCCAATTGAGAATGAGGGAGTCACAGCGTAGACATCAGAGATATTGCCTATGTTGGTTGCCTGCAAAGTGTAGCCACCACTGAGCGTAATCACGTGAGTACGAAGAAGAAAAAATGGAAAAATAATCTTATATACCCAACAGGAACGCTTGGAAGTGTGAGAGTGAGTTCTTGAGGAGCAGGATCCACGTTGTTTGCAATACCGAATGAATTATGGAAAATCTCGTTGATGAGGAAAAAGGACCATGTGTCTCTTAGAGTAGTTCAGCGTACCAAACTCAATAACTTAAGAAATCTACACACGGGTCACCTGCAGCAGAAGCCCACCTCAGGGTAACCGATCCTCCAGAGGTTGGGTTTGCCGGAACTTCCAGGGTGAGGGCAGAAACGAAGGGAACGACAAGAGCCGCAACGAGGCTGACCAACATTGAAAATCAAGTTATTTTACACCCCCGCTAAACAAAAAAAACACACCTAAGTTTGCCAAACATTTTTCGTAGAAGAGGGAGATCAATTATTTAACAATTTTTAGAGAAAAGGTCTGCGAGGACAACGAGCAATGATTTTTGTTGATGGTTACCCAGCAACTTTATACTTCCCGAGGAAACCAAACAAGGACAAGCCGTCAGTCACATCCGAGAGATCGAAGGTTGCTTGGTATCAATATACAGTCAATATACAGTAAACGGGACATCGAATGAGTCCCCAAGGAGTCCCGGCAAGTCCGTAAATTTGATGATTATCGAGGTCATCATTTCAAGCTGTTCAATGAGGCGTTTCATATCCTCGGTGTTTTTGATAGTATTACCCTTCCGTTGCAAGGTATGTTGGCACTTCAACAAGGCCTTACATCTATTCTGCTTAAATATGGATTTCGTGATTTGAAATTCTCATCGGAAAATGACAGAGAGGACAAATTCACTAAACTGGGAATTTCACAATATTTTTCCGATTCTGAGAACTTACGATACTCGTAATTGGGCTGCCTCTAATCATTTTAAAAAAACAATAGGGTGACAATGCTCAGAAGGAAAGGGAGATCATTAAAATACGCCTTCAAGACGTTCTCGAAGTGAAGTCGCTTCACCACAAACCACATAGACCGTATTACGGCTTATTCTCGCAAGGAGCGGTTATTGCCTCAGCTTCAGCTGCAGGCTTCGAAACGTTCTTTTACATAAATCGATTTGCTGGCTCAACGTTCGATGCAACAGGGGATATGGAAATTCTTAAGCAAAGGGACACCCCAAGTTTATGTATAAATGTAAGTTAATCGCCAACTTGAATGCACAGATCAAAGGTCAAAACCTGAAGGCTGAAGCTTGAAGCAGAATCTCCGGCCAGTGAATCTCCGACTGCCAGTGATAGCGCAGGTCAGGTTGTGTGGACACTCTGATTTCAAGTTGCTCCCCCGCAGAAATATACTTCAAGACTAACTTAAATTCTTTGCCAGTAATAGCAGCTGACTTCGTGTAGTGTTTACGGGAAGAATCACCTTTGCAATCACGGTTGCTCCAAGTCCACTCCAACTGGTTATAGAACAAGCAGAACAAATGTGGCACACACACTCACTTCTTCGCTTAAGTACATAAGGTTACCTTGCCACTCCTTCCGGTCTCATATTATTAATGCCGTAGGCAAACGAGTTATTGCCCGGTACATTAGCTGGTCGATTAAGGCGTAACCCATTTGGCAATTGAGTTCCGTGTATCACACACACACTATACTGTGGCTACGGCCGAGGAAGACGTGAAATACTCAAAGGCACGGCACCACCCCCTTGACTTGTTCAGTTTCGGACAAAAGACTCGAAGACGCTTGTCAATGTCATTTGAACAAAAAAAATTGATGGTCACAAGTGCCCCTATAGTCCATTGAGTCGGTATTTGCCGCACAAACCAAAGAAGAATCGAGCGACTTGGACTGTCGGTGGAGTATCGATGAATGGAAGCAAATCGAAAGAGACTTCCCGTCTAGGAACGGATTTGGCCGAACCAACAAGAGAAAGTTAAAACACTTACAACTGAGATTGGAATGTGAAGTCTCCACACACTTTGCCTGAATCTAGTCCGCAACCAGAGATAGATATCGTTGTTGTAAATTTTTTTTAATTCTATTAGAGACAGAACTTAAGTCTGGGTTACTTCCCCTGTCTCTCTGGCCATGGCCGGTGAAATGGCAATACAAGTCCAAATGTAAGGGACAGATCCCAGTCACCCCCAGTTGGGAAAAAACCACGGTAGAATTTGAATTGACGAGTGCCAATGCCAAGAAAAAAATCTCGTCTCAATTTCCAATTGAAAAAAGAGCACTCACTAAATTGGAACCCCACCAGCTGCTGCTCATCCTTTTTCAATTCGGCTCTAACTTTGAATGACAAATTCCAAATGCGCTGTCATTCAGTGTTTTTTAGCCCCGCATATTGCAACGATTTGTGGGTGGTGTGTGGAGGCTTGAATCAATTACATACCTGTTTCTTTCAAGGAAATGGGATGCGCATTTTTTCGTTCTGTAGAACTGCGAGTTAGCCATCAGGATTTAACGGGAAGCTGCGGATGGACAAGCACGGGATCTAGTTGTCAGAACCCTTACTCTCTTGTTATCAGCATATTTCCTACTTCTGTTTGTTATTCCCCCACGTTTACTTCCTCGTGGACGATCGTCGAAAGTCAACATGACTTGGGTAAATAACAAATACTAACCACTGGAAGGCTTCGTTTGGAAGAAAACTGACTTGATCACCTGCTGCCCTTCTTCGGTTGTCCAATTGTTATCTCCGAGAGCAACACTGGACAGCACTGGACAAGCAAGCGTCGATGTGGCCCCTGACGTGGACACGAGGTAGTATCAGATGCTGTCGAGTAGAAAGGTAGCAAATGGTAAGTTTTGACAATGGACAGGAAGGGAACATCCGGTGTTGGAAGTTCAGGAACATCAAGGAATGTACCGCACTCCAGAGCAGAAAAGAAAAACGCGGAACATCATTTTGGCCGCTATAGACGAGTATGTGTGATGATCCATGTTCAAGTATGAAGAAAACCATCTTGAAGAAGGCCGCTTGAGTGTCGCGTGGCGAATCGAAGTTGGAGTGTAAACGGAAGCAGATGTCGCGGGCCGTTGTGTATGGTGTAGCACATCTTATCTCTCAATCAGCCTATGAAGACTCCGTGGCAAGATTGTTCAAGTACCGTCAAATGAGCACCCCAAATTATTACACTGATCAAGTTACGTACCCATGTCCCCTTTTCCTGTCATCTCAACACCCGAAAAAGTGGTCATACAAAGCAAGTCATACGCTTTCTTCTCCAAAAAACAAAAGATCATCGACTCTAAACCAAATTTGACTTTTTTTTTTCGCGAGGAAGGAGCTCCTGTAAGAAAGTCATTATTAAACCTGTGTTATTCCCTGAATCCCACCCGTTAATTTCGAAATTATCTCATATGGATCTTTTTCAAAACAAATCCAATCAACATCGACGAACCAAGGAGTTCGTCTCATGATGTAGGTTTTCACCAACAATTCAAACTGTTCGTTCTCCCAAATTGACCAAGTCGCTCATCCGGAACTATCTAGTTTATTAATACTATGTCCTCCATCTTCTTAAAAGGCCGAACAGTCTGCCATGGCCACCAAAAGCCGAACAGATTTACGGGGAAGTCATATGCAAGTAAATTACTCATCTGCTTACTTCCAATCTGCCTGGATGTATTTGAGCGCACACCGGCATCTTTACTCTGATCAAGTGGCGCAAGAGAGAAAGCCATTATGTAAACATTTGTAAAGAGAGAGACCCTTCCCGTGATACACGCACAATTAATATGCCCAGAAAATCAAAAGAAAATCAGATTGATTCGAGAATTGATTTAATTTGTTGCTTCGCGAAGTGCGTGGACGAAACAAATTTAACGCTAGATGTACCGTTTTCCTCCAGAGCCACATTTCAATGTGACAGTGGAATCTGGCGGCTGACTCTCTTGGGACCACATTGCAAGCGTAATACCTCACAATTTGGCAGGATTTGTCCATACCGGAATGCGTTTCTGCCGTGGTAAATGATCAAATTCGGCCGCAAAGTAAATCAAAAGAGGACTTGCCTCGACAAATGCTTTCAACCCCTCCTTGATGTTTTCCCCATTGTACACCCGCCCGCAATGTCTGCTCCACACGTGTGACGATACCACCTCAGTGTGTCCCAAACTCTGCGAAAGAATAAGAGCATGTTTTGTCGCCTGCACAGCATCGGGAGAGTTGGCCGCGATTTGTTGAGCCAGTTTAAGGGCTTCTGCAACAACTGACGTGGCGCCCGGAACAACGATATTCACGCTGGTTTTTTCCCATAAATGGAGTTAGCTTAGAATTCGGAAATTAGAAAGAAAAAGTTGGAAAGAGAAAGAGAAAGGAGACAGAGAGACCATGGCCCGCGTCCACCATTGCGCCACCGGCATTTTTTTTTTAAAACGCCTCACGTCAGATCTGCTGCGGAGTCAACAGCAACACATCGACCAGTAGCTCTCAATCAAAAACTCAGGGGCACCAAATCCTCTGAAAACATGTCGGTAGGTAAGATTTGAAATCTAAATGGCGGAAGTGGCCGGAGAAAAACTAACAATAGATCACTTACAAGCAGAAACGGTCTCGAGCCTCCCAGGCGTTGATAATTTTGCCCGTCAACAACAATTCAGAGGCGTGCTAAGACGAAATGCATCAGCAACATCTCTGAATGGGGCATATTACAATACATAGGAGTATGGCAGATGCACAAAGCTGTAGAGTTTGCGGGGACTGCTATATCGGGCACCGCACAATGTCAAATAATGAACAATGACGATGAGGTATATTTTGAAGAGAAAGGATAGTATAGAGTATAACTCCAAGGAAACGGGCCATACCTGATGACCAGCGATTTGCGTCAACCGCGGAATTCCTTCGATGGCCTGAACTCCCCTCCTCACCTCTGGAAAGCCGAACTTGGCATCTTGGTGAGTGACAACCAGGTCACAATTGAGGATCATTTCCAGACCACCACCATAGGCATCCCCAATAACGGCAGCGATAAATGGTTTAGTGGATATCCTTCGAGATACCGAACCGAAGCCGTGTCGGTTAACAACAATCCGTTTTTGCTCTTCTGTTTTTCCTCTTTGTTGGTCATTGTTCCATCTGTGTGGTTGTCAAAAAATATTTATATTTTCAAGATGTCCGAACGGATAGGAATTGATCTCCACACCTACTCGTTGAGATCGGCACCTGCACAAAAGATACGCCCTTCTGCTGTTAAAATGACAACCCTAAAAGTTTTTAAATGTCATCAAGCTCGGACATAATAACCCTTAAACGGTGGAAATTTAGACAGTCCGAATATGACAAGACCTGGCCTCAGGTGTTCAAACTTGGTAAAATCATAATACTTACCAAAGGTCTACTTCTTCCTCGAACCAATCCAGTAGTGCTTCCATGTCAGATGCCATGGCGGCGGACATGACATTTAATGCCTTGGGCCGATTGAACGACAAGAGTAGCACATGAGGTGCCGGAAAAACGACTTTGACAAGCTCAGAATGAGCGGGAGGGTTCAACTTGGCCATTCTGTTCAAACGTATACACTCTGATTGACGTGTGTCCAAGAGTGCAGATGATCGCGGTGGCAGAATCGATATGGCTGAAACCAGAGGATGATATCAGCCATGTGCCTGGGAATTGGCGTTCTTAGAGCCGCTCTGTCGTCGTCCCTATTCAATTTCTAAAAAGTTGGACAAGTTAATCACAAGATGAACCGGAAGTGAACGAAATTATCAATCATCGTTGAGTTGGAGCATTCGTTACCGGTTGATCTTACAGGCAAATGGGTCCATTCATAGCCTTTATCTCGAATGTCTGGTGCAGAGAAGCGTTCCCCAGTGCAAGGTTCCTGGATAAATGACCACAACTCAAAAGAACTCCCTGAATGGCCGTCAGGTTGTTGATGCGGATAATTTGTAGAATGGAGAGTCATGACAACAATATGGTTTACTCCGCATTTTGTTTCAAATTCGAGAAGAGTCGCGATGCGCCTTTCTAACAACTAGACTTGAGGCCTAGCTTTGCTATCTTATCACGAACCATTACATCATGCAAGTCGTCATGTACCAACTCTCCATAAGGTAATAAGCTTGTCGCCAGGGAGAAGGAAAGCATAACGACAGTTCATGTACTCAGAGTTAAAACAGAATGATCACGGTGCGTAGGTCAAAACGAGCACCCAGAGGGGTTGCTAAGATTGGTAGTGTACACAAAATGGTAGGACTTCGATACAAAATTTGGACAAACACGTATTATACTCGCGTGGGGGGGCAACTGCAACTCTTCCTCTCCTAAACCTCCTCGTCGCGAGTTGAAACGCACAGAATGACGAAAATAAATAAGCGAAACATGACTAGACCGGGATGGCCGGGGCAATCGTAAGGTATATCGAAGATGGGTGGATATCGGAAGTTGCTGTATTATGGGCCGATTCCGGCAACGTGAAAGCAATAGCAATACGAATTGATGCTTGAACAAATGTTGACGAGATTGCGATGATGGTATATGGTGATGCAAAGGTGAGATTTGAATGCAATACAGTGAGTTCAAACACTAAAAGACACAACGACGTTAGTTGAGGACGAAAAGAGAACGAGTGATCAACGAACTGACGATTGTTTATTCATTTTCTCGTCTGAGGGTTGGGATTGAAAGGGCACGCGTCGGCATGCTGACCCCGGAAGCCGCAGTGGCAACATTGAGGTGCGCTGTAGTTGAGACAGAGATCGAAACTGTCCGAGTGGCGCGACACAGGCGTCGACGACCACGACGTGTTCTGAGACACGGTGGAGGCAGAGCTGGACGCGAAGAGAGCAACTGAAATCGAGTGCATGGTTGAAATAACTGTTGGGGATGGATATGAAATGTTAGGAAGAAATAGCTGGGGATGGAGCCCTTTTATGCGAATTCGGGAGTTGTTCAATCTGGATGGTAGAAGGCATATTTGTGGCGTCCCGATGCAAGGTCCCGTGGCTCCGTTCCAGCCGTTGATATGACAAACAATCACCTCTTCCGTCTCTTTTTTCCACTTCCTCCAATGGTCTAAAGCTCCATCCTTTTTGGGACAATCAGATCAATCAAACTGAGTCACCGCACAGACGAATCGAGCCGGTTTGAAACCCCTTCCTCCAAATGCGGATAAAGGTCCAGATCTTATCGGGAGAGACCTTTACCAGATTTCTCATGTCCACGTTTGCCTGAATTCGGCTTCACGTAAACCCTCAGCGTTGAAAACGAGGCCTAAGCACAGGAACACCATGCCATCTACGGCCTTTGCTGCTCTTTCCTTATCTCGTGATGTTCTCTCTCCATCGACACGTGCCACTGGAGCACAACACCACAACTGAACGGTACTCCATGATACTCCCGCACTGATACTTGTCAAAAATAAGGGCTCTTCTTGTGGTGCCATGGGCGTTACGGCTGGAATTTTGATTCCGTATACTAGGCTGTTCTAGATTATGAATACCGCCAGCCATCATTAACGTTCTTTGTTCTGTGCCTTTGCTCCTTTCAGCCACGGATGGTACCTCTCTTTGTCACGGTGGAGATTCTTGCTACATACTGCCAGCTATTCTGAATGGTTTGCATCAAGAACATACCTGAGTTTATTTGACACGGAAGCGGACAGTCTACGCTAACTCCACTTATGCACTAGGTTTGGTAACTCTAAGTATATGGGTTTCCAGGACTCTGGCAATTTCTTATCGCAAATATGCTATTCTGACTACTCGCGGCATGTATCGGCACTGCTTTGAAGCGATGCTATGTGTTTCAATACCTTCATTAAGTGCAACACATGAAATGGATGTTGTCTTTCACCGCCGACGTGACACAAGATATGATGCTCAAGGTCGGTTTAAAAAACTATTTGACGTACAGGACTGAAAAACTGTGGGAGATGTTGCACATCTGGCAGTCCCACACCCTCATATGTATTCCACTGACCATAATTGACGTTAAAAGGGTCACTTTAGTGCGGACTTGCAATCCAAAATAGACTAAACCTTTCGTTTTTTTCCTCACGCTCAAAGAACACAACTTTCAGGATAACAAAGGCTTCTGTAGCCTGTCGTTGACAACGGTCAGGAGTGAGCGGTCCGAATTCAGTGAAAGTCTGGGCTGTCATAACGTGGTCTGGATATGCAGAAAGAATCGGATTTTTTTTGAAAAGGATGAGTATTTGTCAGGCGTCCGGCGGCAGTCCGGTATGAACATATGCCTAAGTACAATCACAGTATCATATATGCCAGTGGCTGGCGTGCCGCATGCGGTTCCTCGGACCCTCGGATTCTTACCTATTAAGGGAGGCGCCGATGACTCGGATGAGCGCTTATTTTCACATCAGCTTTTTGAAGGCAAGCGTGACGCTTTAAATGCGTTTCATGCAAATATAATACGACAACAAATGTGCATAGCTTTCGGCGTTCAGGACCGTATTTAGTTGCAATCACAACTTACCCCTCTCTACAATGTCCGCAGACGACTGCGAGGGGTCCGTTGAACCGCCGATCAAAACATTTTTTTTTTACTATTGTTATTTCATTGCCAACCTTCCATTCTTTGCATTTCTACAAAAGGAAATTTGACAAACCCGCAACCCACAAACTCATTAATCTCCGTCCTTTGTAATTTCAGAAGGTATGTCGGATCCAAATTCAGCAAGTTGGTGTTTTCATCAATGAACATAAAAAGACAAGAACGTTCGCAGTCGGCATTTTGACCCGAATTCTTTTTAGCTTGTCCCGGATGAAGGGCAAATGGCGTAGTACGTCATACTGTAATGTTGCCATTTGGTGTTTTTTTTCGATGAACGCCGCGTTTTTAGCGATGGAAACCCATTGACATCAATACAAAAAACATTTCATTCTTGACCTCTATTACCATGATATCATTCTCGTTAGTTGCCGTTACGTAGAATTTTAGGAGTAACCTTTCAAATGGACCCGCAAACTGGGGATTAATTCCAGGAACGATAACAGGGGGGAACCACCTCTAAAAAATTTTCCATCATTGGCAAAAGAAAGAATCGGGATCTTCGTCTCCTAGTAACCCGCATTTAATCATTGATAACCTGGAAGGAATATTATAAAGCAGAAGAGGGATTTTTTTTAAAAAAAAAATTCGTTTAATTTCATTTCGGCCGAGTAAATCTCCATTCTTAACTCTGAACCAGCTTGAACGGCCTTTTGATGGTTGCGAACAAAGGAATTTCTCCATGTAGTCCAGGCCTTGCAAAAAATTACCCGGATCGACAAAGCCTGAAGGTTTCTGTCTGGCGGGACGGATCATCCTCTTATCAGCATTTCGACTTGAAGCAAAAGTCTCAAGAAGTCGATAAATTTTTCGTAGCTTACCGGTCTAAATAGTAGAGTTTGGTGGATTCTGAATGCCTTCAGTATTTGACTTGATTTTTGAGGGTGGTGAATCGGCTGATCCCGCCCCCGACATTGGGCTGATCAAGACGTGGGCTAAGATGTTATACCTCCAACAGCACATTAATTTCCAATCTAGGTACCGCTTGGTAAAGTCTATGGACTCTGAATGCGGCTTTAGGGCAATGCATTTGGCACAATGCGACTAAAGTCCCATGTTAACCTTAACCAGATAACTTGCTGAGGTATCGATATATGAACTTTGCTCAGAGTGCAGATAAGAATGAATATTGAATCATTTATAAAATTCTTTCGCATTTCATGTCTACCTGTCAACTTCACTAGAAAAAAAAAATAGATAATCAGCGAGTGTGTTAAAAAGCGGATAGGACTCATTTCGACAAACCCAAAGACAAGATCCTATGAACAAGTCAGTTTTAGATCCACCGAACATGGGAACGACAAACCATAGTTCCAATGATAGCGACGGCATCAGCAAGCATGTGCTAGAGACAACAATCAGTGGGAGCTTTTTACGTATAAAAGATTGGCTAACATCTGTGATTGGTTCTTTGTTAGATAGTTGTTGATGGAAAAAAAAAGACACATACTTCTCATCATAAAATCGGAAGCCGCAAGGTGGGCAAAACCTGGGGCACGAATACTACATCTATACGGGCGGTTTGAGCCGTCGCTAAGGGAATCCGATCGGTTAAGGTGAACAAGAGTTACAGCTAGAATGACGACACTTACGAAACAAGGTAGACTGCCATTTCTCCCTTGGGTGCTTCAATCGCACTGTACGTTTCACCTGGTGGGACAGAGAAACCCTCACTGAAAATCTAATCGAATTTTTTTTTTCTAATGACATCAATCCGGAAATTCAGAAAACAGACGGACCTTAAAATGGTGAATAAGGGACTCCATGCTCTCTTTCATCATTGCTCTTGGCGGGGGAACGAGCTTGTGGTCGTCTACCTTGACAGCACCTGTAGGCATTTTATTCAGACATTGGCTGATAATGCGCAAACTCTCTCGCATCTCCTGAACACGGCATAGATAACGGTCATAACAATCGCCGTTCCTGCCAACAGGAATATCAAATTCCACCTGTCGAGTTTTATCAGTGATGCAAAATGTCTAAAATGGAACAAAAACTCACCTCGTCATACTTATCATAAGGAGCAATCTTCCTCAAGTCCCACGGTATGCCACTACCGCGGAGCATAACTCCACTGAAACTATAGTCGAGAGCTTGCTTCGCAGTCACAGGCCCAATCCCGACCGTCCGTTCCTTCCAAATTCGATTTCCAGTAACGACCTCCTCAATTTCGTCCACTCGACTTCCAAACTGGGTGGCCCACTTAAAAATATCATCGAGCAATCCATGAGGCAGGTCGAAAGCAACACCTCCGGGTCTAACATAGGCGGCATGGAGTCGAGCCCCAGATACGCGCTCGTAGAATTCCATGAGTTTTTCTCGCTCTTCGAAGCCCCATAAGAAAGGAGTAAGACCACCAACGTCCATAACGTGTGTAAGGACCGCCATGAGATCTAGAATTGATCGTAGTGAGTCTAGATGTAGAACGTGTAGTCATGGATATCTTACGATTCAAGATACGTGTAATTTCGCCAAACAATGTCCTAATCCATTGGGCTCTCTCAGGCACCTGAATATTAAGTAATTTCTCAACTGCTAAAGAATAGCATAATTCGTTTGTCACTGAACATATAGAGTTAGAATTCAGGAGATGAAAAAGTCCAAGACGAGAAAAACACACTCATAGAGACATAATCTAAGCGGTCAAAATACGGCAACGCTTGAAGGTATGTCTTGTATTCTATGAGTTTCTCTGTGCCACGATGGAGAAGACCGATGTGCTACTGGAAAGTTAGAATTTCGACGCAAACGTCATGAGTCCGAACCTACCGGATCCGCACGCAAGATTTCTTCGCCATTCAGCTCAAGAATCATACGCAACACTCCATGGGCCGCAGGATGCTGAGGACTGCAGGAAGAATATCAAATTTAATCTCTCCATTCATTGCATGCGAAATCGTTGTTTTGCTCACCCAAAGTTCACTAAAGTCGTCGTATTAATTTGGATAAACAACCCAAAAAAAAAAAAGGGGGCGCAACACACCTGTAAAATGCCTCATTTTAGGATCTTCTTTGGGTCCACTCAGAATTTCATGTGCTGTCATCCCATGGAGATCCTCAACTGTGTGGTAGTCGAATCCCGACTTTTTAGCGTCCGTTCGATCCTCGTTCTGGCTCCTAGATGTGACCGAAAGGCTACGAGCAGAAAGACGCGAAGTCTTCGTCGTTCTCGTAATCCGCGCCGCAGACCGTAACAAGGCGGAAGCCATGGTTGTTCGTCCAAATGCTTACTTTGTGGACGAGGTTTGGAAAAGCTGGATGAGCTGTGACATATGTAAGGTCACTGTCACATTGCGCGTCGCGAACAGCTCAAAATTATTCCGAGTCGCTCCACGTTGACCATGCGTTCAAGTCCAAGTCTTTTGGCCGTTTTATGCACCTTGCTTCTGGCTACCTGTGCTCTTGGTGACGAAAAGCCATGTACTATACACGACAATGGCAAATTCTACGACCTCAATCCTCTCAAGTCGAGGTATATATATACCCACTATTGAAATTTAAAAAAGTTGGCTATGATTCATAAGATTGTTTCTGTTCAGAAAGGATCATGAAATGAAGACCTCGACAGGACGAACACTTTTTCTTAATGTCTGTCAAGGAGTGAAAACAGAAACAGTCGGCTTAAAAGACGGCATCGACGCCTCCGAGGTGGGAGGTTTCGTTCGTCGCGGCCACGCAGACTTCTCTATTGGGTGAAATTTCTATTAGCCGTATCCTCAATTTATTCTCTAACACACTCAGCTTCCTTTAGCAAATTCAACACAAGCTTGAGCATATTCGATTCAAGCCCGAGATTCGTCTTGTCTGGTGGATCTCGGTGCATTTCAACAAGATCTCAACCGGGAGACATTCGGGCCTCTTCTGTTGTTGGATTCGTCTGTGACACATCTGTCTCTGGTTTTGGTACGCCACGCCTGCTTGCGGCACTCCCTCCAGGCGATGACGAAGCTGCATGTGCATTCATAATCGAGTGGAAGACACCCGTATGGTCTTTTTTTTTTCTTTTCTAATAATAAAAATTTTAACGAACTGACAAATCTTTCTTTAGTATGCATGCGCAACGTTCGAAGGTGGAGGCTTTTGGAGATTTATAACGACCTTGGCCGTCATGTCCGTCTCCCATCCCTCTTTTCCTGAATAATTCTAACCTTACGGCACAGAGGTCTTGTCCTGCTCATGACATATACTATTCTAGGAACCCTTTACAATCGCTTTGTCCTGGATCTGCGCGGGTACGACCAAATACCGCAGTTCTCTTTCGAAAGCATGAAATACCACGGCAAAGAGGCCTTTGAATGGACCAAAGATATGGCTGGCATCATCGCAGTCGACTTCTGCAGTCGTATCTCCACAACAAACGGGCACATGTCCTCCAGTAACAACCCAAGAACACCAAATCCCGTCAGCCACCAAGCTCAAGTGTTCAGCGCCAACGTCAACGACGACATTGAACAAGGAAAACAACAACAACAACAACAAGAGCCCATCGTCCGGCCACAGAAAAGCAAGCCAGCGTTAACATCCCTTCAAACCTCACGCATAAACCCCGTTTCTCACCAATCCCAATCCTCACAATCTCTTTCGTTTGCAGCTTCACCACCGCAACCAACACCAAAAAAGGTTGATGTAGCGGCACCTAAAGTCGACCTTCTGGACTCTACCAATGAAGAAGAGGACGAGTTTGTACTAGGCGGGGATGCCGAAGATGTTCGCGACGACGAGATTACTGCTGCCGCACCTTCGGCCGAGCGAACTCTCGTGGCTGTCGTTTCTCAACCACCAGCAGCTGCAACAAGCTCTGGCGAAAACTCTACATAATACACGACGTGATAGGTCTTGATGTAGGGGATTCACAATAGTTACCTTTGTGGTCACCGACTCTGTCCACAAATAATTTATTTTTATGAACTTTCAGAATTGCACAGCTTGAGAAGTGATTTCTAGGTCGATGTTTTCGGGGGAGCAATTTTATAACGACCATGGTCGACAATATAACCCAGGATAAGATATGTGTGTTGCAATTGGATATTACAGCCGGAAGTCTTTGTGAAAAAGATGAAAACTTTTTTAAGCTAGAAGAGGTGTGATCATATATGTGGGTGCAAAGGCAGCAGCAAAGTATTAGCAAAAGGAACAGTTTTATACAAGTGACACTCTAAGGGAAGGAGGGGAGGGAAGGAAATAGCTACATTACACAAAAAGAGAAAAAGAAACTCGCGTTATGGGAATCATTGCGTTGAAGCGTAAATGTACTTTTTTTTCTCTCCAAGAGAGAAAGAAAAGGGTAGGTTTAAGAAGCGAGAGAAAAAAAAGGGTGGAACTAAGGAAAAAACGATTACGATGACACATCATGATATTGCTATTGTTTGAAAAAGGGAGATCGAGAAAGGAGAGAAGAAAGAAAAACACTATTGCTCGTAGTCATGATAAAACTTATATATATAAAAGAATCCTCTGCGTTCTATCTATGGAGAATATTTTTGTTAAAAAAGGTCGTGAAATGAAAGAAAAAGCTGCGGAAGAGACTTTTGCGAACAACGTATAGAAATGATTGATGTGCCAAATGCCAGTGCTGACGAATGAGAAGTCATGACGGTAGAAAGAAAAAAGATGAAAAGGACGAAAGAAAAAAAATTTTCAAAGGGGGAAGGAAACAAGCTCTTTTTTTACTTTATTTTTAGAACCCACCCACCATCTGCTGCAACAACAAATACGAGATCGACTCGCATAGCTTGTTCACCTTGTCTACCGTGATAGGAAACTGAATCTTGGACGTGACATCTCTAAGCGATGTCCGATGCGTCTCCAGTTGCTTGACGAGATCAGAGAGCGATACACCCGCACCAGCACCAGATAGCATCGACGAATAGACAGACGGGGCAGCGGAGGCGGAAGCAAAGGGGTTATACACTCCAGCTCCAGGCGTCGTCATGGTAGAGGGAGCAGTAGCATATAAGGGCTCTCTCAACACAGACCCAAGCCCATAATCCAACATTTTCTTCATCAAATCCAATATCCCAAGGTACGTCTCCGAATGCGCAATCCAATCCCTCACGACATTATTGCTCAAGAATAAATGCACCACTTCAAGGAGGAACGACGAAAGAAGGAAATGCGCAAGAAGCGTCTCGTGGGATTCTTGATCATCGCCATCATCATCGCCGGAGGAAGAGGAGGAGGGTGCCTGAAGCCAGCTACCAACGACCCTCAACGTCCTCAAAAACGCATCCTCAAACCTCCTCATGCTCTTATCCGTTTTCGAAATCAACAACTTGACATAGGCCTCCCTATGCTGCCTCCCAACCCCTTGGTGCTGAGCAGACTCTGAAACCTGAAACCCGGCTTCAGCCGCAAAGACCGCATCGAACGCTCCGAGTGTCTCCCAGATGGCAATGGCCCGCACTGTCTTGCAGCAGTTCCAAATCGCACAACCGGGTCCACCTGCGCACGCGCTGGTGGTGTTTTTGCCTCTTGCCTTGGGGTGTCTGTTGGAGGCGGAGGAGGAGGGAGGAGAGGAAGATAATTGGATATCAGAGTGGTTGTCAACGTCGCGACATTTTATCGGTTGTAAACATCCTCGGCAGTGTACGGCCCCACAAGCAGGATTGTTGCATACAACGTGCAAAGAGGAGGCGAAAGGATGCGAGAACGGATCGGGTGATGTCAATGCCAGTGAGGGCTGTTTTTTAAAAACAAAAAAAGAGTTCAATAATGCTTCAGTGGTAAAAAAGGGTGAAATAGACTGAACCTGAGTCTGAACAGCAGACACAACCACATTTGCACACTTGGAGCAGTTGAATCGCACAGGCCCGAAAATGTTGCGGGATACCTGGGGTTGAACCTGGGGTTGAACCTGGGCCTGAGCCTGCACGACTGATGCTCTCCTCTTCGAAGAACCCCTCGACCTCTCTTTCTCCCTCTCGGCAGCAGCCGCCTGTGCAGAAGCACTGGACACACCCTGCGAAAGAGGTAGCCCCATCGTGTTTATTTTTGGAGACGACTCTTTCGAAGCAGGGGCAGAGGAAGGAGCTGTGGAAGGACCATAAAGACTGGAAGAACTGGAACTGCTGGAGCTGGCGTTGATGGGGTTGAGGATTTGACCTGCTTGAATGTCGCGAGAAGATGCCGAAGTTGGAGATGATTTCTTGGTTTCGGACGGGATCGCTAGAGTCTGGGCCTGAATGGAAGCTTGTGATGTCGTGTTATTGGTATTGGTATTAGATCCATTGTAAGAGTAAAAATAAGAATAGTTGGACGTGGAATAAGAATACTGAGGCTGAGAAGAAGGAGCAGGAACTGAAATGGACGCTTTGCGCTCAGAGCGCTGTCGTTTTTGTTGTTGTTGGGTGGATTCTGCAGCCGCAGCGGCTGAAGATGAGGCAGAAGATCGAGTTGGATTGGGACGCGAAGCAGAAGCAGGCGGAGATGCAGACATGGAGAGAGCGGAACCGTCAACGGTTGCTGGGTCCCTCTTCAAGATGGGACGCGGCTCGACGCGAGTTTGCACATGCGATGATTGGGCGCCTTGAGCCGGCGGCGCTCGTGATTGTGATTGTGATTGTGAACGCGAACGAGAATGGGTAGAAGAATTAGCCTGGGACGAAGATGGAACGACATTAACAGACAAAGGGGTAGAATGCAAAGTTGAATTAGTAGTTCGTGAATGATCTGCTGCAGCGACGACTGTTGAAGCTGAAGATGAGGATGATGCAAAAGTTGATGCTGATAATGATACGTTCTGAGAGGTGGAAGCTTTCGAGACGGACGGTTTCTTGTCGACTTGTGATTGGATTGATTGCGTTTGCGTTTGCGTTTGAGGTGTTGATGATGGTTTCGTTCTGGACGATGATGGGGCCATTTGACCGCGGTTCTCTAGCAAAGTCGACTGCAGACCTTCCACCTTCCAGGAACGCGCGAGCGATCTCGCAGCGGCTTCATCCGAGGCTGACGACGTTGAACTGTTTTTTTGATTTGATGCTGAACGACCAGATGATGACGAGGCGGGGGTACTAGTAGATTGGGATTGAGATTGGGGCGGCACAGCAGCAGCAGAAGAAGAAGTGGACGCTGTTGCTTTTTCCACTCGGTGCCGTCCTTCCGACGCTGCGGTTTCTTCAGACAGCCTTATCGCCTTGGCAAGCCTGAAGGCCTCCAGCGCCTCCTGCTGAGCAAAGATAAAAGCGCCCTTGTCTACGGTCTTGAAAAGGGCAGAGCCAAGGTTAGCTCTGTCTTCATCGACGACAAAATTGCGCAGAGAGACGACATCCGAAGATGCGTCGATGGATATTTGAGATGAGCGGGACATGGTGGCAGTAGGAGGAGACATGATGATCCTCGTTTTTTTTGGGGGGGTGGGGGAAAAGGAAGAGGAAGAGGAGATTAGATTGGGGTTTGTTATAACAAATGTGATTCTGAAAGCGGCGACAGACGGATCCTGGTGGCAGACAGAGACATAGTTGGCAGTACATTTGATCAAAAGTAGTACCTCAGCACATTTTGGGCAGGTTTTGCGGTGGAGAATCAGTGCTGGAACATGGTGGTTATGCAGGAAAGAAGAGAAAATAACAGATACATCGCTTGTCACTGTCAGAATTCCCCTGTGCCCTCAACACGTGTAGGCCTCGTTTTCGCGAAACACGCCCAGCTATTTTCCCACTATCTATAATCCATGTACATATTGTTAGTAGTCAAATGGTACTCAAAAGATGAGTTCCCCGTGTCAACCCGAACTCGACCAGTGGCAGCGCATATAGTTGACAATGAATTCGAATGACTCTTTCACCGGAATCAACCGACTGATATCCAACGATGATCCGCGATAACATTACTTTCCACCACCATCGGGAATTTCCTCAGAAATGAAATGCAATCAGGCTGTGCTTCGAAATTGTATTGCAGAGCACGACTCAACCAACGACGATCGACGTCATATTCACAAACCCTTTGGGATTCAATTGCATTCCAACCCCCCTTCAGTCGGCAACTAGCGTTATCATAGCCAACCAATCTTAAACAACCTGTATCCCCCCTCGTCTGCTCTACCGACTCCATCCTGCCTACCTACCTCCTCTCTCTGAAGAATAACCAGCTCATCCGTACCAGCAGATGCAGGAAACAACACCTCCAGCGTCTCTGTCATGCCTTCATGTCTACCCGTCGTCCGTACGGGTATAAACAACCAAAACACTCCACCTGGGAGGTCTAATTCCGGTTGTGGTCGTGCAAGAACACGCTCGACCACCTGCTTGATCCACCGAGCATGATCAGGGTGGTACACCACATCCGCCGCGAGAACAACGTCAAAAGGCTTCTCAAACACGCCGTCATAAGAAGGGCGTTCCCAATCCAGATGCGCTATCGTGATACATCCCGAGGAAGCAGTCCGGACATTGACAGAGAGATTCTTCAGCACGGCAGGGTGGAAATCCGTCGCGACGATGTCGGCTTCTATCCCATGAGCCTGGATGAGTTTCGCAGCAACGATGCTGAGCATCCCCGTTCCTGCGCCGAGTTCAAGGACGTGTAGCCGTCCAGCTTGTCTTCCGCCAGCAAGCGCACGCCGCTCGAGCTCCAAAATGTCCGCATCCAAACACATGCGCTCTGCAAAGAGAATACAGCTCCCCCAGCTCTGTAGTCCAACCGCCGTGTGGTCGTCGTCTTTCGACAGCGGGGCGTCGTTGAGCTCGACGTGGATTTTTTCGTCAAAATCTGAAGCGAGATCGAAGGTGAATTTCCTGGTTAGGGAGAGGTCCTTGTCCTCTTCCCTGTCGTGAGGTGGATTATTGAATGCACCGAGGAGAGTCACGGCTTGATCTAGGATCAGACTCCTTTCGTCCTGTTCTGCAGGTGCGCCGCAGGCGTCAATCCAGGCATCCGAGCGAGCGACAAACCCCGTCACCCATTTAATAGCGAACGAACGCTGAAGCGCGTCTGACCGAAGTTCAACGTCCGCCTCACTGTCAGACTCGCAACTTCCCTCCCCTTCGTCTTCCTCCTCAGCAGACGCATATCCCGAATCAGGTACAGACGCATCATGCATGTCATGTTTGAGCTTGATATTTTCACCCTCTGGGAGTAGTGGAAACGAGGAGGAACTGAAGTAGAGCTCGTGTAGGTTTTGAAGGGCAGATCTTATTTGGTCCGTTGAACAAGTGGGAAGACGAGTTAGAGGAGGCAATGAGAGCGTGGGCGGCGTAATTTTAAGCGTGCGTGGGTGTTGGGTATCGTTCATGTCGACCATGTATAACGTTTTAAAAAAAAATCTTCATCCAAGAAAAAAAAAATCAATAATGTCCGGCATGCTGAGAAGAGATAATTTACCTTTCTATAAAAATTGAAAGCGACTTGTATAAACCGTTCTAAGTATTCTATGGCGAGGTCTATGCGTTCTAAAATGTCTAAAAAGGAATAAAAAATAAAAAATCTAGGGCAAGAGTCTTTCGGCACCCCAAGCGTTAAAAGCGCATTTTTTGTGAGGGGAATTGGTTGATTGATGCACAACCCTGAACTGCAAAACAAACAACAATATGTGCTTCTAGAGAAAACTGTTTTTGCTGGTCATACGCTCATGCCCTCTCGTCGTTCCCGTTCAAGATCTCATTCACGGTCTCGTTCTCCCACTCGAAACCACCGAGACCGTCGTTCAGCATCCCCCGAAAGACGACGACGACGCGACCTTCCCAAGGGCACGAACCCCATAGCCGAATCTGACTATTTCCAAAAGAGCGATGAGTTTAGACTTTGGTTGAAAGAAGAGAAGCGGAAGGTATGTGTGCGCTTTTTTTTTTTTGCTTTTTTCTTTTTTCTCGTTGGTATACAGAGGCGATTGAAAAGAATGTTTTTTTCTTTTTTTTTGGAGTGTAGTACTTTGATGAATTATCCGGTGACAAAGCTAGAAGGTATAGTCAATCATGTTTTTTCCCCCCCCTTGAAGGTTGACGTTTCTAATCGTCTGAGATACAGTTATTTCCGCAAGTTTGTAAAGGTATTATACAAACCACCTTCTTGCTTTTTTGATCCTCTAGTCATTTTAAGATCTGAAACTTTTGACAAAGGCTTGGAATAGAGGAAAACTTTCCCGTACGTTTTTTTTCTTCTTTTTCATCCCTCCCCCCCTCCCTTTTTCAAGGGTTAACCTTGACAATCTGATCAACAGCTAAATACTACGAAGGAATAACACCAGGTTCACTCCCCGCAACCACCAACACATCCTATAAATGGTCTTTCACATCCAAACGCTCTCAAGCAGACGACGACGCCCTCCGTGCCGCACGTGTCGAAGTCGGTGCAGCCACTCACCACAACCCTGACGCACAAGGCTCTTCAACTAAACCTAATGGTGGTGTTGGTCGCATCCAAGGCCCCACTCTCCCCACCCCATCCGACATGACCTACACACAAGAATTCCTCTCGTCTCAACTTGCAGAGGACAGAGCGTACAGACATGCCAAGAACCATCAGGAGACGAAAGAGCGGATCGAGGAGATGGTGGGGCCGAAACCTGCCGGTAGGGAAGGCATGTTGGAGAAGAAGGCGGTGAGGAGGGAGAGTGATAGGGCTTTTAGAGAAAAGGGAGATGAGGGGTTGGAGGTGGACGAGGGGACGTTGATGGGTGGGGGAGATAATTTTCAGGCAATGTTGGTGTTTCTGATTCCCTTTTTTTTTTTTTTTTTTTTTGGGTTGAGATGTTTATTTTGTTAGGATTGCAAGAAGAGAGATGGGAAAGAAGCGACACGAGCAGAGGCAGGAAGAAAAGGTGAGCGCGATACGCGAAAGGACTATTGCGATGAGAGAAAAGGAAAAGGTGCGTGTGTGTGTGTGTCCCCCCGGGCCTTTCTGTCATTTATTTTTCTCTTCTGACAAAATATTTCAGGCTACTATGGATATGTTCCAACAGCTGGCCAAGCAGAGATATGGTTGATATTCATCCTTGTATATCCTGTGGTAGAAGGACGCTTGCACAAATCATGATCAGGATTCTGACGGTAATGAAGAAAAAGAAAAAGAAAAGTCGACAGCACCTTGCAGATAACATCCGAATGCCTTCTCGACAGAAGAATGGTAAATATCTTTCAAAATGGTTCTTATATTGGTCTACTTTGTTTCAATTAACGAATTTACTTCCTAATCATGTGATCGTCTGGTACACGGATGAGCGATTTGCTGAATCTTGATGTAGCACAAGAGGCAATAACACACTGGGCGAAAGCTCGTTTGACTGTGGGGAGAGTGTGTGAGAGAAAAGTGAGGGTCTTTTGTTAGAGTCGCAAGAAGAGAAATGGTAAATAAACGACACGAGCAAAAGCAGGAAGAGCAAATTACGGTGCGATTCGACGCACATCTTTATAATCAGGATTCTGACGACGGCACCTTGTTGAAAAGGGCGGACAAACATCCAAATTTTTCAAACACTATTTCTCGACAGAAGAATGGTGAAAAGGATCTTAATTAGGTTGGTCACCTTTGTTTTAATTGGTGAATATCATTTTGGGCGCCAATATAAATGTTGACAGGCACAGACAGGTGACAAGTACGTCCAGGTCAATCTCACTCTGATAGTGATACTAAGGCCGATTCCAATTAGCACAATCGGACTGGTCGTTATGGCTGGTCAAATCCCATCGTCCAACTTTCTTGTCACTGGTGGGGAACTTAACATCACGATGAATGGGGACGCCCCCAGCAGCTTTGCCGCTAAAGGTAAGTCTACTACGTACATGTTGGATCACTGACAATATGTACCCGATTAAGGTCTCAAGAAATTATTTGACCATATCTCTCCTCATGCCTTTCATAATTCGAACACAAGATCGCAGGAAGTCAACCGAGAGGTGGTGAGGACGCTTGTCCAGAAATGGATCTCGCGACTCGACAAGCATTGTAATCGCGATCGTGTATCTGCTTTGCCACTCCTGTCGTCCTTCATTCCTTCGAGTCCATCAATGGAATCACACAGCTCGGATGAAATTATCAAGGATGTGTTCAATTGGTTATTTGACTTTTCTACTCCATTCCTCGTCATGTGGATTCACGATGAGACTGTCACGCAAACTATTCTCGTAGCTCAGGTCGTTGCTGGAATATTAGCCAAGCTTGGTAAACTATCTGCGTCCTTCTTCTCCGGCCTTGAAGGAATAGTCAATGCCAGACATGTAATCCCAACTCTTGCGTATCAACTCACACAATCCCGACCCGAGGTTCGAACTCATGTCGGCCAAGCTGTCGCGCAAGACAATTCGATATTCAATCTTGAAATAGAAACACAGCTCAGAAAACTTCTCTGCGATCCTTTACTAGCAGTTTCCGAATCGGGGGTTATGAAACCCCAAGGAATCGGACCAGACGTTTTCCTCATTCATGGCTTGGAGAACTACAACGAGGACTACTTTCAATCGCCATTTCTACAGGATTTTGTGGATGTCCTTCATTTGGTCCGGGCCACCAACACTCCGCACCGATTACTGATCATCGGACGACACACCTCCTTCCTCCAGTCATGCACTTCAAAGCCAAATATGAGACAGACGATTCTTGAGCGTCCAATGACGACCACCTTTTGGTTCGGAAAGGAAGAGGAAATCAGTTTTTGGAATGAAGAAGCGCAGAGAAGGGAAGAAGATCTCAAACGACGTGAAGAGGGTCTGAGGCAGAAAGAAGAGGCGTTGCGGGAGCTTGGAGAAAGGCTGGATACGAAGGGGGAAAATATGAAGGCAAAGGACGAGGACATTGAAAGGCGTAGATGTGCATTGCAACTGGACGAGGAGAAAGTGAGAACCCGAGAAGACGATTTTTTGCTTTTAGATGAGGAGTTGAGCAGACGGGAAGACGAGGTGAGCAGACGGGAGTATGAGATGAGAAAACAGGGGGACAAGGTGAGGGGAACGGACAGAGAAGCCAAGCAGAGGCAAGGAACTAATGGTGATCTCAACCCTCTCATCCAAGTCGACTCTGGAATCAGAATAATTCGCCAAGACAAGGAACTCGAGTCTGCGCCGTTGAATGTGCCACAGCTTTTTCACCAAACACCCGTGGTGATGGAAACTCAGGAGGAGCTGGATGCTAGAAGGGCCTTGAGAGAATTATCGGCCGGTGAGGCCATCTTTGAAAAGATGGATGAACTACAGGAGAAGCACAAAAGGGAGATGGAAGTGTTGAAAAAAGAGGTGGAAGAGGAAGATGATGAGAACGACGAGCAACTAAAAGCCAAACTCGAGGGAGAACGTCGGAAGTTGGAAGAGACAATGGTGCATATGGAAGAGAGACAGAAGAGATTGGTGATGACATGGACAGGTCAGGATACACACTCCGCATTGGGTGCAGAAAGTGAAGAGGTGGCGGCGGAACAGCATCCTCCGCCCAAGAATGAACAGAAGAAAGCCAAAGCCAACCCGAACTTCTTACAGAAGAGGACAGATCAGGTGGTGCAAAAGTGGAATAGCAGTAGTGAAAGTATGCGGCGAGCCAGAGAGAATGCTGCGTTGGAGAATGAGAATGCCAGACCACAATCGATAATAGGGCATCCAGAGCACCGGAAAAGGATTGCGATGACATCTCGGAAGACACGATCTCAGTTGGATGCAGAAAGTAAGGCGATAGCCCGCTTGCCGAAGTGTAGGGAACCGGGGGAACATTCCAGTGAAAGTCGACATTGGGAGTCGGCAGTTCATGGCGACACGAGCGACGCACTGGCAGTGAATGGCGGCAAGGTTGGTGGTAAATATTTAGGTGCTTTCGGTACAACAAGTGGTGCTATCATTGGGCGTGGGATCTCAGCTTTAGCGACTGCAAGGAGAGAGGTTTTTGGAAAATGAAGATCTGCTGGTCTTTGTCTCTACTGCGCTCTTTCTATAATGTTTCTTTGTGTTCAAATTTGTCATCCACAGGTACTACCCCTATTCGTATTCGATACCTATTTACAGTAAAGAATTAATTTATGTTCCAAACAGCGCTGCAGAACGACTTGAAGCCAACGGGCATAACCCCGCCACGAGAATATCTTTCAGTCTTAACAAGCCAGCTCGCTGCAACTTCTACGCCGTTCCCCTTCGAGCTGTCGCTTCGCTGCTTCATGAGTGGTTTTTCCTGCCGCTTCAGGGTATTTTTCCAGCCCCATTTAGTATTACTGTATTGAGAACAAGAGCGGCACCATATGTGAACAAGCCTTCGAGCGAAATGTGACAAGACGAAAGGCGAAAGAATCCAGTTGAACTCTCAGCCAAGTGTGACGTCATTTTAGGTTAAAACCCTTCGAATTACTCATCCAGCTTAGGGCTACCTGTTCTGAATATTCCAGATAGCAGAACAAGCACTCACTGACTTCAATCAGTCATTCTCTGCAGTTCCTGTCAACTTCACGACGACATGAACTTTTTTACCTGAGTGTCACCTGTGCCAGACGATCACATGATTTGGAAGTAAATTCATTAATTGAAACAAAGTAGACCAATTTAAGAACCATTTTGAAAGATATTTACCATTCTTCTGTCGAGAAGGTATTCAGATGTTATCTGCAAGGTGCTGTCTACCTTTTTTTTTTTTTCATTACTGATTGTGATTTGTGTAAACGTCCTTCTACCATAGGATATACAAAGATGAATATCAGCCTTGGCCAGCTGTTGGAACTATCCATAGTAGCCTGAAATATTTTGTCAGAAGAGAAAATAAAAGACGAAAGGGGACACACACACACACACACCTTTTCCTATTATGAAAGGCATGCGGGGGGATGTGCTTAGACAGTTTCTTGAGGCCTAGGTTAGAGAATCGGTCATACTTTTAGTGAGCCAATAAGACTGTAGATAACTTGAACCCCAGCACCTTCAGTGGCAAAGTTGCCAGTGGTGTCTCCATTCAGTATGATGTTAAAGTCCCTACCATTCACAAGGATGTTGGACGATGCCCTTGAATGACTTTGATCAGGCATAACAACCAGTC
>QDKV01005310.1_pt1 | contig 50114 bp, 43 predicted proteins | sample 1861101 | NCBI WGS metagenome assembly QDKV01 (sample SAMN04275158, study PRJNA302643) | Fungus metagenome, whole genome shotgun sequencing project. | isolation source: fruitbody | host: Mallocybe terrigena | place: Sweden | collected 2013
ATTTAGTCTGCATACACCCGATGCAAGTAACAAAGGTCTTTACCCCAACTACCACTGTAACATCACCCAGAATGTACTTCACCCGTGTAATCTCCACCATTGTTGTCTGCAGTACGTTTCCATTCCTATGGGCTGAAGGAATCGAGCCTCTTGACACTGGCATTATTGTAAGTTATGGTTTATTTTCTTGCTAATGTTTCGAGACTGAGACCGTGCGTTACTCTCGTGAAGCCAGGGTTGCTATCATCAACCCCTGTACACCATGATTTGGATGCTCCTAGATCAATTTTTTTATTTCTCCAGTAAATCCATAGGAGCGTCATAAACGACGAGCCCATGATACCTAGTCCGAGTCAACTCGTTCGGAATTCCGCTCTCTCAACATCCTTTAATCTCAATTTACCTGGCCATGAGATGCTCCTTCATTTTCTGCTTACTCCCGTTGTTATTTTTTATATCGGACATCTATTCAAAGAACAGTGTAGATATTTTTATTTGAAGCTGTAGTTTAGTATGCTTTCTCGATTGCCATTCCTTCCACTTGGATTCTTTTTTTCTTTGCCGGAAACATCTTCCGTTGTAGCCGATCTCAAATAAATGTATTACAAGTCGTTTCTTAATTGCGAAAAAATTCTTGAGAACAAAGCGTGCAATGCTCTACGACTTGAGGTTATCCGACATGCGACTTCCAAAAACGGGAAAATCTTCAAAGCCTCGTGTACAAAAAATCCCTGCTCGGAAATTTCTGTGGTATTGACAAAAGATCATGCATTTTTTGTTCCTGAAAATACCAAAACAACGTTTGAGTTTGAGTTGGGGGCTTGTCAACGCCAAATCTCCAGCCGTCAGTTCTATTGGCCTTAATTCGCATTGCAGATCCCGCTTGAAGCATCCCAGACGCTTTGCAGATTGCCTGTCCAATGCACACGTGGAAGTGGTACTCTCTCCTAACCCATACGCGTCCGAGTCTGCCAGTGACTAGAAGCCAAAGAAAGAAAATCTCCATCCAACTTTAACGGCCGCCCTAAACCCTAAAATTGCTTGGTATCAGACTACTAGTCTTGGTTCTGTGGGGTCAAAATGTATACCGCGAACCCATGCTAGTTGACTACCCTCTAGATATTCAATACCATTCAGTGACAGAATCTCATGATTGAAGAGAAAATGGGGGCGGCGTCAAATTGAGCGTGCGAAAAAAGGCCCTGAATATTAATTTTTGTAACTTGAACACGCTCCTCAGCCCTGCTATCGTCCCGCCAGCAAACTCGACCTCATATTTGCGATTTTCCTTTGAACCTTCTGAAATTAACTTTCGGTCTTGAACATTTTTTTTCTCTCTCTGGAGCCATATTACCAGCGTAAACAACTGAAAAGATGTCCCAAGTAGCGACCTCTTCATCCGCGTGCGTCGACAATCTATTTCGACTTGTCTTCCGCAACTCAGCAGCAGACTAACACTTGTCTTTAGCAACAGTAGATCTACCACCACGGACCCGTCTTGGAGAGCAGGTCTCCGACCACCTCCAAAAGACATTCGACCTCAGACAGAAGATGTCACTGCAACCAAAGGGATCGAATTCGAGGACATGTATCTACGACGTGAACTCCTAATGGGCATCTTTGAAGCCGGGTTCGAAAAACCATCCCCTATCCAAGAAGAAGCTATCCCGATTGCTCTCACAAAGCGTGATGTTCTCGCCCGCGCGAAGAATGGAACAGGCAAAACTGCAGCATTCGTCATCCCTACCCTCCAGCAAATCGATATATCCAAACCCAAGATTCAGGCACTCCTCCTCGTCCCTACTCGAGAGCTTGCATTGCAGACCGCCCAGGTGTGCAAGATCCTTGGAAAACATATGAATCTCCAGGTGATGGTGACCACTGGTGGGACGACGCTTAAAGACGATATATTGCGTTTGTCGGAGACGGTGCATGTTCTGGTTGGGACTCCGGGACGTATCCTGGATTTGGCTGGCAAAGGAGTGGCCGACCTGAGCGAATGCCCCGTTTTTGTTATGGACGAAGCTGATAAGCTGCTGTCCCCTGAATTCGCCCCTGTTATGGAGCAATTGCTTGCTTTTCTTCCCACTGATCGACAAGTTATGCTCTTCAGTGCTACTTTCCCATTGATCGTCAAGGATTTCAAGGTACGCGTGGTTTCAATCGTCTCGTTTACAGTCATTCTGAATCTACCCAGGATAAACATATGCGGTCGCCTCACGAAATCAACCTGATGGATGAATTGACTCTTCGTGGTGTTACCCAATACTACGCCTACGTCGAAGAAAGGCAAAAGGTGCATTGCCTCAATACCCTGTTCTCCAAGCTGCAAATCAACCAGTCCATCATCTTCTGCAACTCTACCAACCGTGTCGAGCTTCTGGCGAAGAAAGTGACAGAGCTTGGCTATTCCTGCTTCTATTCTCATGCGAAAATGCTCCAATCCCATCGTAACCGTGTCTTCCACGACTTTCGCAATGGCGTCTGTCGCAACCTCGTCTGCTCGGACCTCCTCACTCGTGGTATCGATATCCAAGCCGTCAATGTCGTCATCAACTTTGACTTGCCCAAAAACTCGGAGACGTACCTTCATCGAATCGGTCGTTCAGGTCGGTTTGGCCACTTGGGTTTGGCCATCAACCTCGTCACGTATGAGGACAGATTTAATCTGTATAAAATCGAGCAGGAGTTGGGTACGGAGATTCAGCCTATCCCTCAGACAATCGATAGGAGCTTGTATGTTGCACCGAGTGGATCCGAGGAGACGCCTGTGAATAGAGCTCCACAGCAACAGCAACAGCAGCAGCCGAAGAATGGGCAGCTTCCCCCACAGATCCAGGCTCAGATACCTCAACAGCAGAGGGCAAACGGGGTGCCTTTGACTCAGCAGCAGATGCCTAGAGGACAACCTGCATACCGAGGTGTTCCTGTTGGTCGATGAGTAGAGTTATAAGTTGGTGGTGTGGTAAGTGGGGATGACGGTTGCTGTGATGTGTGGTCGCTAGGGATGGTAGGAGATACAGGGCGGCAGGGAGGAGGATCAACGCAACAAATCGATTTCATATCGCATACTACAACATCAAAATGACTTGAATTCTTAGAGCCCACTTGCTCGTCGCCCGCATAGAGAAGGAGCCGTCTATCTATCTTGCCGGGTCCGCATATCCAATATCGTATATCGAACCACCAAAGCCTTTTTTATTTATTATCCATTCATCATCCATCCAAACACTCTTGCGTCAAACTAGCCTCTGCCCCAGTATCTTACTTGGCTAGTCAAATATATTTTTTCCTTCTCTCATCCTTTATCTCACCCTGGTTGCCTTTGCCTGAATCCTTCCATATTTAGCTAGGTGGTTATGTGTTGCTTTTGGAGTTCTGGGTTTTGTTCAGTAGTATTGGTGCGGTTTGATGATGTTGGGAGTTGCGTTGAGGATTGTGAAGTTGGTGGCAGGAGTGTAACGACAGTTGTCTTACTGGATTTGTTGGATGGGTATGACTTGGGGTATGAAATTCTTTTCATCCTCGGTTCCAGTCTTTCGGTCCGCAATGTTGATAATACAGCGGTGCAATTTCAAAGATATACATGACAGATCGTGGTTCATGGCCTTATAGATGACGCAAACTTTGACTCATTCTGGGGGTCGGAAAATGCAGGAGGATTTAGACCCTGTGACGATGCAAAAACACATGAATCGTGCCTCAAGACCTGGCCTTAAATTGAAGCTCGGGACATAAATATTTAACGTTATAATTATAACCTTTTGATGCATGACAATGCCGGAATTGAACACACAAGACGTCTGAATGCAGTCGCTTTCTACATCTGAAAGGTGGGTTATTCATTTTACCCTACTTGCTACTTGGCGAACTGCTGCTGAGCTGAGGCGCGGTGTTAATGTCATGTCACACAGAAGGACAGATCTGAAGTTGGAGTCATCCCGGAATTTACAATATCCACGAATGAAATTTATTATTATTTCAAATTCACCCGCCTTCTCCCCGATTCGCACTTTGTATTAGTCGTTCGAATGCAACGTCAATCTCCCTTGATTCTTTCTTCATGGTCCATTAATATGTCGCGGGCGCACGGTAGGATTTGCCGCAACCACATAATCTCCACATGTCCGGGCCACTAGAGATTCCACACATCGATTAGAAAATGCAGTTGCTAGTAGTATCTATTAGAGTAGTAGCTCTTGTAACCATTCGTTTTGATTCCTGAAAAGTGTGAGCGATCGAGGAGCTAAACTGCCGAGGAAGTTTCACTCACCAACCTCTTTCTCTAGCCAAGCCTTTACTTTTTCCTCCATTACACCTAGAATAGGCCTGCGATCCTCCTGAAGGACTTCGTCTTATGTTTCCAGGCTATCGTGGATTAAAGGACCGCGTTCAATTTGTGTGGTGACGAGAAAATCTGATACAACACCCGAAGGCAATGTCCTTCTCGATAACCAAATTATCGAGTTGAATGGCGATACTGAGGTCTTGGCTGTGGTCACTTTGGAGCTCGTAGTCATATGCGTGCCCCTCTTCGTTGTAGGCGAGAAGCCCGAATATGATGAAATCCAGGACGCGAGTGGGCCCCTTCGTAACGCCAGGAGGGCGGTACCATGGAGGAGGCAGAGTCCCTGGGTGGGGATTTATGTGGGTATCGAATCCAGGAGAAAGGACATCTGAAGACTCATCATATTAGTCACACGGACAATCATCGATCATGATAATCTCGCCCGACCAAGACTATAAATCGTGGCCGCTCTGAACATGAACATAAACCCAAATGCCAGAGAGCGAGCGCCCGGGTTCCCACCACAGTTTGTCTCTGCACCAGTGCCAACTGTTTTTTACGATCAGATTCCTCCCACTGTCCAGTTCAATCTCCATCGTGTTATCACCGAGGGCATTCGCCATGAAGAGAATACCTATTGTTACTTCAATCCAGTCTTCGTTTCTATATTCTCACCGACCCAGCAGTTCAAAGTCAGTGATTTAAGAGTGTTTTGTCTGCCCAAAAAGCTCATCACTGGGCCATAGATCAACCCACGATATCCTGCCCGTCCTGCAGTTGACGTGGGTGTAGTCACCTGGCAGACACGGACGAACTATTTCCGTTGGTTCGACTGGAGAAATCCATGCAGGATGAGGCAGTGAGCTGCTTTGTGTTATCCAGTGCTCGTGCTGGACTACCCAGACTTCACTTTAACACAGCCTCTGCCACGCCAACCTCGATCCACTGCAATATTGGGACATCGAAATAAAACTCGATCTAATCCAGAAGAGCAAGATCTCGAGAGAACCTCTCAGTTGACGATGCCTTGATACAAGCAGTAGACAGATTGTAAATTGGTTTACTTTAGTTGTCCATGTTTGCAACTATTGATCGCATGATTCGCATCTGCGAAGCAAAAATTAGTAGAGACAATTCCGAAGGACACAACCAATTAATTTCTTCAATCATTGTGGCTTTGGTGATCTTAAATCTTTAAGGTGTGGGAGATTTTTGATCAAACGAATCTTGTGAGGGTTTCGCGGCGTGCACGAGAAATGAAGATGTTCACGTTAGACACAATGGTACTACATATTAAGCCTGTAAATAAAAATGACAAGTCTTTCGATTTTTTGGGTGGGAACAGAAAACCCCCATGGGAGCCATAACGAGGAACGAACTTGGGCCCGACTTCCTCCTCAAGAGTTGGGCCGGTCTAGCCAAGTTGCTTCGGCGTCAGAAGAACGATTGAAGTCTACCTAAAAACGCTTCAAAAGGTCGCGTGCAGAAGCGCCATCAACACTACCATCTCCCTGAAGTTCAGAACTGACATGAGCATTTGTCGTGTCAGCTGACGACTCGACCGGTGGTGTCAACATTCCGATTGCCACTTCTGCCTTCTTCCTACCAAGCGACAGCTTCCAACTATTGGCTAGATTCACCAGGGTCGCTGTGGCATTAAGACTCGGACGTGACGGGGCAACGGTACCTTGTGCCGATGATGGTACCAATGGAGAAGTCCGAGCTGTCTGATATTGGGTGCTTCTTCGCCTGTGATTAGTGTTATTGATGGTATTCGAGATCGCCTCTGGTATTGATTCGTCTGGTGAAGGCGTTATAGGTGACCTAAATGGATTGTTTTCAGGTGAAGTCGAGAGAACTTGATCGCTAAGAGCTGTTGTAGCAGTTGCCTTTGTTTGAGACGCAAGGGCGGGTATCCGACTAACGGAAAATCTGGACACGTCTGACAAGCGTGAGCCTGGCCGCAATGGAGTATTTGGGCTTGTGTGATTGACGCTGTTGGTGTTGCCATGGGCGGTACTGGTGTTAACATTGTCACTTATCGTAACATTAGCCGTGCTCACGAACAGCTGGGATGGGGGTTTCACTGCAGGTGATATACCAACAGTGGGAGTCTCGGGATCAGGTGAGGGTGAAGGTTTCTGTGTAGCTGCATCAGTGCTCCCTTCAAGAGCAGACGGGGCTTGAGCAAGCAGACGTGAAAGTGAAGACGGCCGAGTCGTAGGGGAGCTGCTGGACCTAGCCCTTGTCGGAAATAGATGGGAATTCGGAGGCATAAACGAATCTTCGACCTCAGGTTCAGGTGGCCGAGTAGATGGGTTAAGCTTGGTGGAATTCGCGATACTGTGATTTTTTCCATTTTGGCCGTCTGAAGTGGGTTTCTTGGGGGTCAGCCTCCGTTTATTTTGGCCCGACTGCGTCCAATCTTCGACTTCAAGCATATAATACTTGACGCCTTCTCCAAGCCCGTAGGGATTACTAGAGGGGTCCTATCATGCCGGCGATATGACAAAATTATTTTAAAAATGGAATATAGAGTTAGAATGCGAACCTTTTGATCAACAACACGTTCCATAATTGATGTAATCCTTGCTACTATATATTCGCGCGTCTTCAGTTGCTCAGCGAGATGACCACTTGCTTGTAGGAAATAATGAGGAAATGACACTATTGAAAGAGATATTGAACAGTCAGAAAAAAAGGCGGATCAAGAATGCTAACCATTGAAAGCTGCCCAAGGTTTGCTGATCGAATTTCGTGTAGGCAGAAATAAGGCCAAGTCGCCCTTCGTAAAATTTCTGAAAGAGATCTTTCCCTTTGATCGCTCTCTATACTCTTTACATTGTTTCTGCCATTTGCGTATGGTCTTGCTGACGGTCTCCAGGAAATTGTCGTGGTCGAATTCTCGCAGTATTTCAAGTGCACTGCTCGGATCGTCAGTGTCGATTGGCGAGGGTTCGTCCATTTGCGAAATAATGCTATGTCGAAGTCCCGTCGACGTGAATGCGGATTCCGTAACGTTGTTCGTGTTATGACGACCCGAACCAGGGTGTGAGCCTAATGTCTGAGCGGCATGCAGTGCTTTGGCATGCGAGTTCCGGAAATTGATCGCGACATCAAGGATTTGCGCGATAAGTCGATTGTTATTCTCGATTCGTTGCTCGAAGTCGTGTTGAGATACGCGACCAGCCTTGAGATCATCTCGAAGTAAACGTTCAACATGTCGAGCTTCGACCAGTTCGCGTTCTACGCGCCGTAGTTCCTCGCGAAGGCCGGCAGCATCGGCATTCGCAACCTCGAAATCACTCCGGATTTCCTTAAGCTCACGGTCCTTGTGACCGAGAACAGCTTGAACTTCAGAGAACTGACGATCTAGTATGGCTCTGTCCCCATCAGCTTCTGCAATGTGATCACGGATGATCTTATCATGTTCCGATGCCTGGACTTTTAATAGCTTGTCCTTCTCCGATCTAGCCTCCTTCAATGCTTGATGAACTTCGTTACTTTCCTTCCTTGCAGCCTTGATCTGAAGCTGGAGATCCTCTCCCCGAGCCCGGGCTTCCTCTAAATTCCGCAGAGTATTAGCTTGGTCTTCCAGCAAATGGGCGACCTTATCCGCATTCCGTTGTTCGAGCTGCTTGACCTCCTCGAACTCCGCTCGAACCCTCGCAAGCTCCTGCTTTAACATCTCAGACTCTTTCGCTTGCTCTGTCGCATCCGAGAGCGCCTTCGCAATTTCTTTGCGTTGTAATGCAATGTCTGCAGTAAGTTCGCCATTGCGATCCTCTAATATTCGTCGAGCAACGCTTTCACTCTCCATCTGTGCACGTGATTGTTGCAGCTCTCTCTCCAATCTTACCGACCGTTCCCGTTCCTCTGAAAGTGCCGATTCGGACTCCACTATACCACACTTGAGTCGTTGAATGTCAGCGTGGAGTGTCGACCGTTCGCCCTGAAAAACACGTTCTTGCTGTGCATGGGCTTCTTGTGTCACTTCCAATTGCTGCATAAGTTCTTGTATCGCTCTCTCTTCCGTTTCGATTGCTATGATCATCAACCAAACAACATTAAGATACCAGAGCCGTTGTTACCGAGGAAATTGGAACTTACAACGCCTGCGCGAAGCGGACAACCGGGATTGAGAAAGAACTGAGTGAATCGTCAGCTTTTAGCCAATCAGCCCAATCACCGCACCAAAATTAATGACCCACGTGAACGTTCTGCAATTTTATCAAATCCAGTTTCCAATGCATCCATCTTGCTTATCAGCTTTTCCAAAGATAACCGACATTCACGAACGGCGTTAAGGGCAGCCGGACTCTTATTCAGTCGGGTCTGCGCATAAACCTCCAGATCATCGAGCACCTGGAGTAAGTCTGCCATGAAATAGAAAAGACTGTGGTTAGTGACAAGGAACTCGGGATGACGCAAGTGCAATCAAGAAGGAAAGGAAAGGGGCTCACTATTTACATCTGACCTTTCAAAAGAATATACCTCCGTCAGGCTTCCCGTGGGGGAAAAATCGATTGACGGAACAGGGTCGTCCATTCCGCGTGTTTCAAATGGTAACTGGCCGTGAACTTCACTCCGATATACTTGACGTCGCTTTTTTTCGCTAGCACTAAATAGATATCAGAAATGAATCAAATTTTAGAAAGCAGGATCAACCGTACGAGACTTTCGCCATAACCTCAAGTATGCTCTGTGCACGTTGATAAAAGAATCTTGCTATGATGCATTAGATTAGAATAGTTCACGCTCATGAAAATTTTAAAATGGGGTTACTGAATTCTTTCCTTCGCACAATTTCGATTATGGTCGCACCGTAAGCGTAAAGCATACTGTGGAGCCTTTGTATGTGTGAAAAACTGGTCTTGAGACGGAAGCTTGCCGATAGAGCTGAAAGGACGGGTGGAAGTTGGAGAATTTCGTTGTTGAGGTCGCTAATATGTCGCAGAACTGTTAAGCATCGATGGGTATAAATATTCTGTACCCAAATGAGCAATGCTTCCACTAGAATTATCTGCAATACCTTTTTGTTGACAATTTGCTGAAGTTCATGTCGCTGAACATCGTCAAGACGTTTCAGCTCTAAATAAAATATTAACACGTCACACTCCATGGCAATCATTTTTCAGACCTTGCAACAGGGGATCCACGTCAGGTACAGGACCTTGCGCGACGAAATAATCAGTGAGCATAACGTGATAGTAGGAGGACTTAAGCATACCTTCGAGCGTAGCAGCTGAAATAGTAATCCTATCCAACAAGTCTTGCGATCTATGACAACAAGAAGTGGCTTCATCAAAAATCCTTGGTGCAAAAGTGTCACAAACATTTTCAACGTGAACACGAAGACCACTATACCCAGTACTTGCGATAGTCACTCGAACACTATCTGCTTCTTCCCTTAATCTCTCGACTGCAGCTTCCGCCTCTTCGAACCGGCGCGACAGGTCCTCTTCGGCAATGAGATATCAGCGAACCAACTTTGCGATTATAGGGAACACAGAAACTCACCATGAGTTTTTGCACACGTGTCTTTCACTGTTTGCATCTTCTGTTTCGAGACGTAATCTCCCAACATGCGTTGCGGGTCTCCTGCCTCAATAGCCATTCTGACAGCCTCTGAGCAAAATTCGACTTGGACTGCAACCCTTGAAATAAATTCTAAATCTGCGTCCACTCCACTCAACAATGAAGCTTGCTTCTCCAACTCTCTCCGTGCACCCGCAGCTATTCTGTCGAAAGTTTCGCATATGGCCAGCACATTAAAGTCCAAGCTATTGGAAGCAATCTGCAGACCTTGATGTTGCAATGTGAGTGACTGGAGGTAATGTTGGATCAGTTCGTGGTGTTTATGTGCAGCACGGGCATAGGACGCGGCTAATTGGGCGTGACGAATAGGAGGAGTGGTAGCAGTGGCGTCTGTCCTTGCTTAGTCAAGAATGCACAAGTCGAGTTCAAGACGATGACAACTTACCTTCTATGGCAGGTTGAAAGACTGGTTCTATCCGAAGAAGCTTTAAGACATTCTCGACGTCGTAATCAAGATAGTGTTTATTGAACACGAAGATGAACTGTGCGAACATCAGCACTTGAACCACGAAGGTTTGAATCAACAAACCCCATCTTGGACACTCCCCAGTTCGCGAATGTTGCTACTAGTCAACCTTCTACCATCCGATAAGTAAGCCAACACCGCGTCTTGATCGACGCCTATTTCTTGATGTAGGAACAGTTCAAGGCTTCCGGTCCTAACAACAAAAAATGAGCGAGATTCCGGTGCTAAGGAAGACTGCGACTTACACCTCGATATCACGAACAGATGCATTAACCTGTTCGACCCAAGTAAGTCAATATACCACGGGACAATCAAGTAACGCACCTGATGCACTTGCCCGTCCTCCGCTCGACAGATCGTAATCATAGCCTGTGCAGTGAAAAGTCGTCTTATAAGAACTGGAATGTGTAGAATTGGATGTCCTGCCTAAAAAGTGTATTTCTTGCCTGTTAAAGATGAATTAAAACATTAAAGAATAATGAAAAGCGCTGAGGTTGAGTCGTGTCTTGAGACCAGCTAAATTCAAAACAACGTAATTCCAAGTCAAACTCGATGCAAGTCCAAAAGGAGATGAAATTGTATTCCAAACTTTGTCCACATAAACAAAATAAATTTGGCTCAGTGTTGTATTCATAATTCAAAAGAATTTGTAAATAGCGATTGTTGGAAAACCACAAAATATGTCGGACGAAACGATAATGATCACTGCCTGACGGATGTGCAATGCTTTGGATGCAAATGAAAACCCTGTCTTCTCATTAGCCGCCTCCAACATTAATCCGATGATTCTGCATCCGCTAATTTCTGTTTTGACAGCTCCTTCATGCGCCGGACATAGCTGAGCGTTACAGCCATGTTAAATAAGCATTTTATTAGTCAAATCATAAAACATACTCATCGTATTGGCATCTAAATCGATTTGTTGAGTTCAAGTGATTAAAAATTGGGAGAAATGATGCTCACTTCTCATAGGCATGTCGTTCATGCTCACACTCCCAAGGCAAATAATTGTTCGACCTTCGGCAAACGTTCAGGGGAAGCAACAGACTGCGAGAAATCAATAGAGGTGGAAAAAAACCATTGTTGAACCAAGAAAAGTTGTTAAGCCGTCAGACAAATTAACGAGCAGCAATAAATTCATATACGCACGCTGAACAACCGTCTCTCCACGCCAAAGGAACCCGGTTAGCTTTCAATTCTTCTTGAGTTGCAGTCGACGATGGAGACATGGGTCAAGGTTACAGAGGACTTTCTATTCCCACAATTGGATTACCACGGTGATCATCGGTCGCGTTCTCTCCACACGACTCTAAATCTTCACTTTTCTAATGCCAGCAAAGCTATGTGATGATATGTTACAATAAACAGCAAATATACGCAAAATAAATTCCTGAACCAAGTGCAAAAACGAATGAAGACCACACGCTACTAGCAAACGGATCCAAAATGCCAAATCAACCAACCTTCATTCGATGCGGTTGACTAGAAAATTCACTCCGTCTAACACGGATGAACCGAATAGTAAACACAGTCTTTGGTCTCCTGGACCAAGAGTCGATCACTGGATTTCTACAGAGGTAACCGAATTTTTCTGTTTAACCATGACTTCCCGGACGAACGAGGGAAGAATCGCATAGGATTGAAGACGGGCGACCTAGACTTGATCCTTGGAATTTTTATCGGCTGAGAACCCCCTCCTGCCTGGGTTCCAATGGTTGTACCCTTTTTTTCTTCACATCGTTCTTCAACTTCCGCGATCGAATCGAGTCCCACATCACCAAAGAAGTCAAAATCTTCGGAAACGGAATATATCGACGTATTAGGTGATGAATAGCGCTTGGTTGTTTTGAAGTTGTCAGCATTCGTCGCATGGAACGCAGAAGATACGATGCTATCGTCGTCCTCAAAAACCGACCCTAGGAACACACCGCTTGGTTCGTACTCCTCGTATCGTTGGTTGACATCTTCAACCCCACCCGGCGTGTATCTGTCCCAATCCATAAAGCTGCACGCCTGGCCACCATCCCCATAGTCACTGACGGGCGTTATGGGCGACGCAGAATCAGAGGAAGATGTACCGTCCGAATACTCGTATGTTGAATAAACTGGACTATGGAAGGGCACCACTTCTCGATAGTTGTCATACCCTGCATGCTGTATGGCCTCTTCCTCTACCAGCCCATCAAGTGTAGTGATTTGGCTCGACGTATGGTATGGTGAGACGATGCGACGCCTGTCGACCTTCCGAGAAACTTCAGGAAGAGGCTTCTGGTCCCTCGTATCCCTGAAGTACAATTCTGATTCCAAAAGGGTCGTCGCAAGGCTGCCCTCGAATACAACCTGATCAGAATAAAATGTGCGAATGGACGTTATTGCCGCCCGGAAATCGGAAAGCGAGATCCTCTTCCTCCAATCAATGGCCAGCGCTTTAACAAGGACGTCGTTCAGCTCCTCAGAAATAGGGAGAACTGTGGTCAAGAAATGTCGTGGGCCACGTCGGTAATCCCAGAATGTCGGGTCGTCCAGCGTGGCTGATGTCCATGGATTGCGTCCTGTGACGAGGTTCAGAAGCATGATCCCAAGGGACCAAATGTCGTTATGCATCGGTGAGTATGCCCCATCGCCCGCCTGACATTCTGATTTTTCCTCAGTTTTTAATCACTTTCTTATAGAATGATAAGATATACCTGGGCTCATATGATAAACGCTACCCGTCTTAAACTCTTTGCTCTTCTTATCGGTTGTGGCGAGACCGAAATCTGTGATGGCAACTCGGAGACCTTGATCGAAACACAGAACGTTCTCTGGCTTGAGGTCTCGATGGTATATTCCCAACAAATGACAGTGCTGTACGGCGTCCAATATCTGCAAGAATACATGCTTGATGAGAGCGTCCCGACCTAAATAACTGCACTCCTGAAGGATCTGGCCAAACATGTCGCCGTCCGGAGCATAATCCATTATGAGAAAGGTGAAGTTTCGCTGCCGAACTATCCGATAGAGTGTGATGACTGACGGATGGGCCGATGCTAGCTGATGGAGCCCAATTTCTCGCATGTGAAGGTGTCGACGAGGTGATGTAGGGTCATGATCACCAGGAAGGCATTTCACTGCGTATGACCGAGGATTGCTTGACCGCACTTCGACAGCACGATAGACGACTCCGTAGCCACCGGTGCCGAGAATCTCGACCAATTCAAGAGTGTTCCCATCAATCAGTGTACCGATGGGCGGATGGCCGGACTCTGGCGTCCATTGAGTGGCTTCCGACATTGCTACTGGGATAGCAAGTTATGGTTTGTCTGGCGACGAGAAGGAAGGGGTTTCAGTTGATGTATTTTTTAGCCAGTGACGGAGACTTCGCTTGCTGACAGTTAAGATTTGCCTTCAGTCAAGTGCGTGTCATACACGAGGAACTGAAACAACACTCACTCACTACCACAGTAGATCGTGCACGATGCTGCTACGGCGATGGTATCTTTGCCTCGATAGCTTGATGGACGTTCAAGGGAACGCGAACCAGGTGGCGGGAAATGAAATACAAATTGTTATTCTAAAACATCTTATGTTCTTCTCATATCCTTGTTGCGTGAATATATTAACCGTGTCGTTGTATAGCCCTCGGCAATGTTCTATTTGGAAAACGCTTGGAAAACGCGAGTCTCGGATATTCCTCGTTAGCCACAGTAAGTGGAGCGATACGACCGCACGCGGTTTCTCAAATAATTCAATATGCCGGTACGGAATGGATGCGGCATGGATCGTGTGCATTGTGTCGCCACGATCGAGTCAGGCGATGATCAAGCTTTCTGTATGCCCCTGTCGCAATTGAAACTCTTCGAATTCTACTTGTTAAAAATTGCTCAAGGCTTGCGTGGCTTCGTATGTGCTGTTAATTGAAGAAAACAGGCTGCCCAACCCAAAAAAAAAAAGCAAAAACGAGCCAGTTTTCCTGGCACCGAATCATCCCGGCCGCCAGCTGCCGACAACATTAGCAAAAAATCATGAGTGTCCCGCTTCGCGCCGGAATTGGCAATTGCGCCAATTTACCAAGAAAGGTGAGTGGCTTATTAACGAGACTGACAAATGCTTCGGAACAGAACATTTCAGGAACGCGGGTGCTTGGCGGTTTCGTTATAGGAATAATTACTTTACTATGCTGGAACAGGCTATAGAATATTTTCGTCGGCTACCTCAATTGAAACGCACCAAAGGATTCTACCCCACGGATCTTCATCCTTCTGTTTACCACGTTCACAGCAGACAAAGCGCACAGGTTGACCATCCCAGTACCGCATAAGGTCAAAAGAAAGTCCACCAGGCAACTGGAGTGATAAACTCGGGGTAAAATTGAGAAAACCATAGCAGAAATCGGTGGTGATCAAATCCTGAGAAAAACAAGATCAAAAAGGCCTGTGGGGTTCAAAGATCGGAGTCTAACCTCTGGTCCAAACATGATGGCCTTGCGTTTCTCCTCATCAGAAAAATAAGCCCGTCTTTGAAGTGCACCATTCAGATGCTGGATCTCATTCCCGACAACAGACCTGGGGTTGTTGGCCGGTTCTAATGCTCTGATCAATGACACGACATTTTTCGAAGATATTAGTCTTACCAGATGCAATGGATGACGAGGAAGACGAAGGGGATGGTGGGCTGGAATCGCCAGGAGATGAAAAGGCAGAATGCGTATAGTCTTCTACAACCGCAAAGTGGAGCATATCCGTCGAATCCTTCACCGACTCTGTGGGCGAAAATGATGGTATTTGCACATTTTTTGGACAACGTTTGTGCTCAAAATGCGGCATCGTTGATATCAATGGCGAAAGCGCCCAGGGTTTACTCTGAGCCATGAGATCATGCTCAAGAGTTGGATCGACGAAACTGTGGACATGAAGATCGGTTAAGCCATATACCTCATCAGATGAGACGCACTGCATGAACTTCAGGACGGCACCTGTGCCCCATGGTAGCTGAAGTGGTCGGTCAAAAATGTTGCCGAACAAGATATTGTCTGCAGACTGTGGCACTACGAAACGTCCTATCAATGACCAGTTTCGAATGCAAAAAAAGTCGTTAAATTCGTCACAGCAGAACGGAAGAAAGATGCAGATCGTTGGGTAAATGATGAGTTTCAGTTCGTTAAGAACAACAACTATCACACCTTGCACCTGAATACTCCAAGTGATACCTTGTCTATCCTCCTTCGCAAAATACTCCGAATCTCTGACGTTTCCGTTTTCATCGGTAAATCCCTTGATGTAGACAATGATTTCGCCTTCGAACAAGTCCGAGGAAAGCTCGTATGGCTTGGACATATTGACAAGGTCTGTGATAGTAGCCATGTTAGACATTGAGGTGCCTGCAAGGACGCGTAATCGAGGGGCCATGTTGTCAGTTCGTCGAGGTGGGGGTTGAGAATCTAGTGTCTCTGGCTCCTATTTGAGATGTTATTCGCGTCCAACTCCAGGCTGTATTGCACCGTCGAAAGTCAAATCAGACTGGGGTGCAATTACGACGTAGCGCCGAACGAGCAAGCCGAGTTTCAAGGATTGAAAGAAGTTGTTTCAATTCTGGACCAAGCTCATAACACTGTCATGTACAGACGAGAGGTCCGACTCTCAGCCTTGGCCAGCTGGAGTTCCTCTGCTTGGTGTCGAAACTCAAGTTTATGGTAGCATTTAACCTCTGCCAGACAAGGCCCATCAATGACTTGTAATTGGGCACAGAATATTTATTTGAAAGCTCGCATGCACATGTGCATACAGAAAAGACCTCAACCAGTAAATTTTAGCCCTTCAAAATTCGTAGTATAATCTGGAACTGACGTAGCTAGAGCCTAGTATTTTCTATTCTTTTATATACCTTGCGGAAATGAGTAGTTTTGGGGCTGAGAGGGATCGTGCCGTTTACCTTATACCTCTGACAGCACAGGTATGGATGAAGACGAAGAAGAGGCATCCCCCTTCCAAAATTCTCCGATCTTCAAAACTCTCCACATCAAATCTACCCACTCATCTTCCACGCTTTTCCCACTGTTGCCCTCACCGATCCCTCTGACACACTCCGTCGCGTCTCCGCTGGCTTCCAACGCCTGCCAAGCTTTCCTGAGCGTGCCTTTCCGCAAGTAAATTTCCCATTCCCAAGCCTTCACTCGCCTGACGAACTTGGACGCTCTTCTCTCACCAAGACTTGAATAAAGAAGGTCTACGAGGGCATCACGATATGCAAACTGTTCCATGGGTTCAAATCTGAACCATGCTTTGTGGACTCGGTGGTCATTCCCTAACTGAGCTTTGAGGTGATCGTACCGGACTAGGACGTCCTTCGCCTCACGCGTCCAATCGAGGTGGGTGAGCTTGTTCGCGAACAGGGCCAGTGCGACGTGAGCTTGAACTTGGACGAGTGGCATGGGTACGACGCGCACCAGGAGGCCAAGGAAAAATATGGACGTTGGAGGTGGAGAGTTGGAGGTGCTAGCGCTGAATGAGAAGGGGAATAAGTATCGTGCGAGGGGAAACACGCCATAGGTGGTGTTCCATACCTCGGTTCGCAGTGGAGGAAGAGGTGGTGGTGGGAGACCTGCTTTTATGTACTTTTCTGGTAGGAAGGGGAACTGCACCTCGTATCCTGTGGCGAGAATGATATAATCGATGCCATTCTCTGATACTTCCCCCTCGAACTCGACCTTTCCTTCGTTCACATCCCAAAATCTAACGAGCCTGCCTCTCCTCTTCACCCTTCCAACGTCGTCCCCATCTTCACCTGTATATTTGGACGAAGAATGTATGATTTCATTAATTTGATCTCCGGACATTAGGTCTGTCATTATGTCTTGCCCACTTGGCCCACCTCCAACGACGAGGACCTTGTGGGTTTTGTCTAGTTTCCATGGGGCGCATTTGGGATTGCGATAGAATACCGAGTGTGCTGCGCGATTTGAGGCGAGCCAGGTGTCTATGCCTGGAATGTGAGGGTATCGTGGAAGGTTGTGGTGTCCGTTGCAGATGAAAAGTAAATCGGAGGTGTAGGGTGGTGATATGGAAGGTTCTGAAGGAGGGGATGTGATATTACCAGTGTGCATAGTGTGGAAAGTCCATCTGCCAGTATCGCTTTCGTACTCTACCTCGACGACCCGTTCGTTGAACCGGACGTACTTATATAATCCGAATGTCTTTGCGTAGGATTTTAGATATGAAGCTACCACATCAGCTTTAGGAAAGAGGGGTGTGGATGGTGGGAAGGGAAAATCTGAGAAAGCCATGATGGGGTGAGGTAAATTAGTTGTTAGGGCATCGTAGATGGGTGTGAGTGGGGGAGGAGGATATTGAACATGATTATCAGGAATTGGATCTCGTCGGGCAAGAGGGTGAGTCGAAGGTGCAGGGCGCCTATGTCCAGAGCTGTTGTGAAACATCTGAAAGAAAACGAATGCTACCCACTCACCAGATGCCACCCACGTCTTCCCTCGCCTCGAAGGCCACCACATCCCAATACCCCTCTTTCCATTCCTCAGAGTCGAGGACGGCCTTGAGGGCAGCAAGACCTGCAGGTCCTGCGCCTATGATAGCGATCCGCTTTCGTCCCAAGAGGAGGGAGCTGGTGAAAAATAAGGTCAGCACATGTATACATGTAACTGTAAATGTCGCTGTACTTGCTTGTGATATCCATTTGAGATTCGAAGGCGTGGTGAAATTACAAGTAATGGATGCCAGGAGATCAATATCCAACAGATATGGCAATATTTTCCTATTAGGAAAAGCCCGCACCACTGCCAATGTTCGTGACATGTGACGACTCTGAATTACTCTGATCAGTCTCTTCCAGCCTCTCTTTAACTTGTAAGGTAAGCCTTCAAGCTTCATTTTTTCTACTAACACATTTACATTCTATCATACAAAAGTTCCACAATTACTCTCAGCTCTTTAAATAATACCACTTACTACTCCAACTGTGTCTTGGTTAAGTATTGGCAATATTTCTGTCATGGCGAATTTGCATTAGTAGATCCCAGTTGAGGAAACAATGCAAAACCTAAGTGTCCGTGGCCAATAATCAAATCGCAACTTTAATCAAAGGAACCACTCACCGAGACGAGCACAGGCCCCAGAGGTGAAGCCAACCTAATCATTTCCACGCCTTCTCAAGCACAAACGCCTCCACATCCAGCGAACGTCAAGTCCAAAAGCGATGGCGATAACCGGAACAACACTGACAACTTCGCCTATTCCGGCCCAACGGGCCTCAACGCGTACCTTCACAAGCACGCCCGATGCAAGAAGAATGGCGAAGATGTTGTACAGAACACACCACGCGAGGGCCAATTGCGCATGCATCCTTGCAGCATTTGCAATGTCCATGAACGCGAGGACGCCGCGACGTAGATCCGAGCCAAGTAGCACGCCTCCAGCGGCGGTGAGTGCAACGTCAGAGCCTGCAGCCATAGCGAGTGAGATGTCTGCACGAGAGAGGGCGGGCCCGTCGTTAGTGCCATCACCGATAAAGCAGACCCGTTTGCCCTTTGCCTGCAACGCAGCGATCGCAGCGTCTTTGTCCTCTGGAGTGTGTGCGGCGTAGACGTCTTGTTGGGGTACATTGATGAGGTTTGCGAAATGGTGGACGGCGGATGGTGTATCGCCGCTAAGGATCATGACGTCTTTACCACGGCGGTGGAGTTCAACCACAAGGTCATCTGCACCAGGTCGTGGCGTGTCGGAAAGGCCAAAAAACGCGATGGGTTGCCCAGCGAGTGTGACGGAGAAAAGGGACAGCCCCGATGATTGCAGTTCTGAGGTGAGTGGGTGAGAGCATGCACCAGTGAAACTAGGGCTTCCGCCGAGGAGGGGGAAGCCACAGACGGATGCCTTGATTCCCTTTCCCGGAAGGGACACAATCTCCGTAACAGTTCCTCCCCGTTGCTCCGTTGGAGTAGATACGCGAGTCGAGAGGAAGCGAAAGATTCCTTGAGAGATTGGATGTATGTTATCTTTGACTAGGGCAAGGATGATCTGTTCTGCACCCTCGACAAGAATTTCAGACCGTTCAATCATGAAATTGCCTTGGGTAAGTGTGCCGGTCTTGTCGAATGCTACTACATCGATGGCATATGCGCTTTGTAATGCCTCCGCCGAACGAAAGAGTACACCTTCGTGTATGCCAATGCGGATAGCAACCGACATTACTGCGGGTAACTGGAAGCATCAAAAAACACACCCAGACATAATTGTCAGCAGGAGACCCAGGACCACAGGATGGAAGTAAACTTACAGCGAGGCCAATCGCACAAGGACAGCTGACAATGAGGATAGAAATCGCATATGTGAGGGCATCAACGGACGACGAGGTAGGAGACCTTTGACGAACATAAATCCCAACAAGCACCCATACCAAGAATGCAATAGATGCAGAAGCCGCAGCCACGGGGAGGATGACAGCCGAAAATTTGTCCGACAAATCTTGTATGGGAGAACGAGATGATCCAGCCTGCTTGACAAGGGCCGCGATATGGGCAAGGGAGTTCTCATGAACAAGCTTGGTGACCTGGACATCAAGGGTGCCACCAAGGTTCAAGGTGCCAGCGATAACACGACTGCCAGGCTCTTTGGGCACAGCAACACTTTCGCCTGTGAGAGATGACTCATCTGCATCACTCGAGCCGTTAACAACCAACCCATCAGTGGCGATCCGTGTCTCAGGCGGGATGTGGATGATGTCCCCATAATAAAGCAGACGAGAGTCCACATCCCGCGGCGGAGCCTCCCGTGAGCAAAGGAGAACGTCAGCAGGTTGAAGTCCGTGGAGTTCACGTAGGGCAGAGCCCGTTGATCGGCGTGTGGCAGAGGAAACTGTACGCCCGAGAAAGATTAGGGTGACGAGAAGAGCGTTCGTCTCGAAGAAGGGGGAAGAAAAAGGCTTCCCTGCGACTTCGCATCCATACGCAACAACGGAGAAGACGTAGGCCATAAGGGTGCTAACGGAGACGAGGACGTTCATGTCGAGCTCATGGAGGTAGACAATTGCGCGAATTGCGGCAGAAAAGATGGGGAAAGCGAGTGCTTGGATGAGGGTCGTTAGCCCAACAGATATTCCACCATAGAGAACTGGACGATGAGGAAGATCAGCCCAAGCAAATACCAGTACAGGGATGGAAAGGAGGGCGCATGCAATCGTGCGGGCGCCCACGAGGAGCAGATCCCGTGTCACAATACCATCACGAACGTCTGACCCAGGAGGAACAAGTTCAGCACCATAGGCCTTAAACTGCTCTAGAACCTCACGTGGTCGGAGAGGAGAGTCATGATGTACTGGAAACAAAAGTTCGATGGTCCTCGGGTTCTGGAGAGGCCTCGTATTGAAGCCATCGAAGGCCTCACGAGGAGGAATGGTGGAGAAAGTGATGGGTAGTGCGATATTGAGACCTGCAGTTCCGTGGGTAAGTGCAGTCACGGCTTTGACACTGAAGCCAGTTGCACGGGCCACATAGGCGGCGATGGCAGTGGGGGAGATAGTCTCGGGATCGTATTGCAGTTCAGTGATTCCGGCATAATAGTCGGTGGTGACGGACGTGATGGAAGAAAGTTGAGAAAGAGCACGGCAAACCTTCGGCACGCAGTCGACGCAATCCATGCCACGGATTTCCAGCTGGAGCCTCTCCCTAGGGCTGAGCGCATCCTGATAAGTCTGGACGTCCTTCCTGGGTACGGTTGTAACATTGTCAGTATGTGAAATAGGGTCATCCGCTGAAGACACCGAGAGTGGGGACAAGACAGTCTGTTTGCCGGTTGGAGAGACAAAACAACAAGAGCGTCGAACGCAGTATTGCACCAAGGCGCGGCAGCATGTGCGAAGGTTGTTCGTGTAAGCGCCGAGATAAGTGGCGGCGATATCGGCGGGAGATAATGAGCCTAGTGGGTTACTGGTAGGGCATCCTGTAGTAGCTGCATAAGATCGATGATATCAGGAATTTGGGGATCTGACCTTGGAGAGTGGGCTCATTTATGAGGACGTTGATGCAGCACATGCAAGCGGAATCTGGCAAGCAATAAGATTGATTAATTCGACTAGAGTTCGGGGGGTAGTTAGCTTACCGTCATCAAGATCCTCCTTAACCTCTTCCTTGTCACAGCAGTTCTCCCTTCTGCAAGCGTCCTCATCGTCTGAGCCCTTGACCTCCTCCGTATCACAACATGCACCTCCATTCCCACTACCACACGACAGACGTGGCATCTCTTCATTTCCACCACAGCAGGCGTCCTCTCCGTCATTGCAGCCAGATGTTTTCTCAGGCGAGGATGCAAAACTTTTCTGCCCCTCACAGCATTTCGTACCGTGACAACACGACTCCTCGGTGAAGGGTGCTGCTACATCCCCAACGAAATGGCCACGCATTGGGTCGACAGAATGTGAGAACATGGTAGAGGGGGGGAGGCTTCTTGAATACTGCTGAAAAATCGACCGTACATGCCAAATTTGGCTAATTTGGATCGACAGCGTCATATTTCTTCCGTTTGGCGGACGGACAAATCCGTGATCATCATGATGGTATTACATAAACTTAGAAAGACGCTCAAGTGTTTTACCACCTAGTCAAAAATTATGTTGATGGCATACATATTTTAAAAGATAGGCTTCATAGCTTCCAGAAAATAAAATTATCTCAATGAAAGGTGAGGATGAAGCAATGACGAGCCCCATGTCAAAAAGTCTTTCACCACCCCATCATAACACTTTTGATGGCAGAATTCTGTGATCCGACGTCGAGATCAGGGCTTCAAATCTGTTGGTGAAATGTCATGGTGAGCCAGATAACCGCAAACTCCTATGATCACAGTAAAACTAATCTCAGTCTATGTGAAATAAATATTGCTGTTATGAGAAAAAAAATGGGAAGGATTGGTTCACTTCTCATGCCTCAATGTAAGATTCACCACTCATAATGTAGCTTCTACCAACCTCTTCCTCAACAGAAAATCAGGGAAAAAGCGGACTAATGTTCTCAATACTTATAACTTCTCAGATCGTCAATTTAAAGATGATCAGAGATGTTTTTGGGTTTATAAAGTGTTATCAGTGTGGTGGTGAAACATGGTAAAACACTTGAGGATCAGTCTAATAGACGGACCGGTTACCGGTCTAAGTCTTATTCGCCTCCGACTACAGATATCCAGCAATGCGGTGGAGCTGAGGCGGAAGCCGATGCGAGTCTGTTAGAGTTGTAATCTGGTATCTTAGTACCTTTGTTTCTATTATTTCCTTCTTATCTCGTATTGAGTATATAAGGAGGAACAAAAACTGAGGACCAACAAAAATTTACATGTGCCAGAACATTGGTGCACCACGTGGCTTATGACATTATTTCTCCAATAATAATTGCGACTCCGAGTCGTGCTTATCCTGTAAAGTCTTACTAAAGCTTCATCAACAACAACCAGAGAACTTAATCTTGGGCGGTGGTTAGCATCTCTGGATTCTGATCGCAGCAAAAAGCATCTAACATCACAGAATAGACCGTTACTTTGATTGAAAAGCCGTGCAAGGATTCAGTACTCAGACTCAGTACTCAGTGTTTCAACCGTTCACCCCTCACACTTGTAGATTTTCGGGGAATTTCTCCTTTTATTGGAACGTTTCAACGATCTAGTATCAGTGAAGGTCTTCGGTGCAGGTGGTTATTTAACCTCTCTCATATAACCCGTTTCTGATGACTTTAAAATTGGTTAAGCTGTACTGCCTCTGTTGCTGTGAAGTGGAGACGGCCGCTATTCCTCATTTACATTACCACGGCGTCCTCCATCGACCCTACTCGTTCTTTCACACTACTATAATAATGGAGGATTCAGCCCCAGCACACAACTCTACTTCAAACGCCCTGTGTAAATTGGTGCGTAACATATACCTCAATCTTGCTGGCAGGCGTCTTGATACCTGTCAATTAGGCACACGCGAACAAAATATCTCAGAAGTTTTCTTCGCTACGAGGGATCCTTCGCATTCCAGTCAAACGCATAAAAGGAAACGCAATTCCTTCAGAAATGCAATTACCTTCAGATGACGGAGCTTTGAGTCTTCAGACCGGTTTCGGGCAACGCCATCCTTACGGGAGCGTGAATAGTTTGGGTGTGAAGCCTTACATGTCCCAACCTATGCTTGCAAATGGACTAGTGCACGGCGGTATTGGAGAAGACGATTTAGAAGGAAGGCGCTCATTGGATTTTACTGAGTCTGTGTTTGAAGATACGGGTGGTCTTCGAACCGCGACAGCTGGACGACTCGGTCAACCCATGCGAGGTCCAGCTTCACCGAAACCGCTGGGACCTCCAACCACCTCGATCTCAAGTACACAAAATAGTGCGGCTCATCTGGATAAGCGCGCCAATGGTGGTTCTCACAGAGCCGGGCCCAGCCACGCAAGTCTGACATTCAAGAAGAAATCAACACATTCCAAGTCGATATCTAGCGCCATAGTCAACAGGACAACGCAAACTGGCTTTGCCTTTGTCGGAGTCGAGGTGGGTGTGGAAGTCGGCGCGAACGCGGTCATTTGTGATGAAAGAGGGAGCATTGGGCAACACGTTGCCGATGACGTTGCAAACCGCAGTTTGGAGCGTGAAAGGTCTTTGTTTCTGTCCACTCGAACTGCGCAGAATTCAATTACGGGCGCAGGACTCAATTCCGAGAATGGAATACGCAGTCAGGAAACGCTCCCGTCTGCATCGCCGTCGGCGGACATATCGGAGACTAATCACCAGCTGTTAAACCCTCATGCGGTTCCGCTCGAAAGGAAACCGAGCTCGATATTCAAAACTTTGCCGGACCTTCCTGGAGAGATTTTGATGACGGCGGGGCCAGCCTCGTCGTCTTGTAGTGTGGATTCTGCCTCGATGGACGTTGACAATGAGATGTCGTCGACAGCTGCTATTATGAGTGACAGCGCCCCTACATCGACCGTTGGCGACGTTCGTCTTACGGCAGACATGTCAGCTTCTATCCCCATTATTAATATTATACACAATACGACGTCGACAGTAACGACACCAACAATAAAGCCAACAATGACAGCACCTACTTTCAACGATGCGACTACCACGTTCATAATTGATGATCTACACAACGAAACTGACCTGCCTAAACTCTCTACTATCATTTTTCCACCCAAACGATCCATGTCCACTGGTGCGCCTTTGCCAACAACGCAAAAACCACTTCGTCTGTCGCTTTCCGCCCTTAACAGGCGCTTGAGCTTCGGCATAACTGAAGGCTCTGCTCGCTTGTCGCCGAGTATTATCATCCGACCGCCGCCGCTTCCGTTGATCAACCTCCCTGTCTTGACGACACCAGGTGGAAGTAGGAGGACGGCGATCATGGCTGAAGACAGGGATGAACGAAATGTAAGGAGACAATCGAGGTTAGGGCTGAGGAGCATACCGGCGTTGCCTTTGCGGGGAACGAGCAGGGGTACGAGGGGTCATGAGGAAGTGGATGATCTGGAGGAAGATGACGAGGATGACGACGACGACGACGACGACGATAGGGAGATTACTCGAAATACTGCTGAGGCTACAGGTCGGAGCTTCGACAGTGAGAGGAGCACAGACGATGATGATAATGTCATTGTCGTGGAGAAACTGTCGGCGTCAGTTCCAACTCGAACGTCCTCCAGGACGTCTTCCTACGTGACTGCACGTGCGGAGCCTTCACCTACGATTTCAGATTCATACTTCGGGAATGGCTCTACCCGACCGCCTGAGAAGCCATTTTCGAAAACGCCACAATCACCGCTGGTAGATGCGCCTGCCTTTGAGCTTGATTTTTCTTTGGTCATCGATCAAGGGCCGTCACCTAGTCCGTCCGAGAACACTCGTCCAGGAGAGCTGCTTCAAATGAGAGGTAGCGTGGACAAGGGAAAGGCCAGACAGAAAGATGAGGAGGTCATTATTGGTGATGTTTTCCCCGGCCGAACTCTCGATTCACAAGATTATGGTTATGGCCATCGCGACTGTTGTGTTCCTGACCGAGCGCAGGTAGATCGTTCGAAGGTTGTCGGTGTTAGCGGAGAACAAAGGGTTGTAGGGGGGTGTTCAGGTCTCCATCTCTTTCCATCCAATCCTGTTATACCTGGAGGTTTTAGGACTGAAGGAGGAGATAACACGGATTATTCTCGGTACAGTGTACTACCTCCATCACCTCGCCCTCGCCCTGAGATGCCAGTGCCGTGTGGGGTCCTGAGCACTTCGGGAGAAGAATCGCTAGCTATGACTACCCCGCTGCCAAGGCAGCCCAAATTGGAATCCGTTAGTATCACAACAATAACATCAAAAGCCAGCAGGATGTCGGTCAATTCGGGAGTTGGTATCACGCAACACGCAGGGATGTATAAGAGGGCATCACAGAGTCTCGTTAATGTTCGTGCAATTCAGACGAAGGAAATGGTGGAGAATATGGTGAAAGATCACGAGGAGGAGGAAGAGAGGAAGAGGGCAGTGAGGATGAGCATGAAGGTGCTTGGGGGGGTTGATGAAGAGAAACGAATGGTGCAGGAAGTGAAGAATTATGACAACTCCCAACCATCCTTGTCAGGAGGATTTACTCTGCATAAGCCGGATACCACCACGTCCAGGTCATCTATAATGGATGAGAAAGGTTCTCTACATCCACTTAGGAGGCGTCTTTCAATGCCGACGTCGACTCCTCCGCCATATTCCAGTTTGCCGTTCCACCCATCTGGAGGACTGACGAGCCCACCAACGATTCTACCCTACGAAGACGAAGGCATGGAAAAGTTACCGTCATACACGAACGGCATCTACCTACACGCAATAATGCCTCGCAAAATGGAATTTAGCTCGCCGGGTGTACAAGCCAAAGATCGCAAGTGGCGGCGTGTGTTGTGTGTGTTGGAGGGCACGGTGTTCAAGGTTTACAAGTGTACTCCGAGTGCGGCTGGTGTGTCTTCGATTGGTGGATGGTGGGAGAGTAAAGTGGGTGTGGGTGATTCCTCAGCGGATTTAGGGAATCAAGTCGCAAGTCCAACTGCGCAAGATAGAAATTCAAGTGCACCGGCGTGGGACATTGAACCCGCGAGAGCGAAGGATGATGGAGATGAAGGAAGCGGGACTGGCCAACCTGCTCTTGAAGGGAGCAGTCCAACTGAACAACTTCAGCTGCCATCTCCTCCTCCTCAAAGAAAGCCTCATGGACATAGTTCTAGTCATTCGCTTGGTGTAATACCGACCACAAAATCCGCGCTGACATTTGCGGTTCAGCTGCTGAAACCCCAGGCGAAGCATACGCGGTCGAATAGTGATGTGGCGGTACGCTATCCGCAGGCTCAGTCTCCGAGATCATCGCTTAATATTCCGAGGAGCGGACGGTCGACTCCTGCGACGAGCAATCACGGTTCGGTTTCGATGCGATCGCCATCACCTACTGCATCGAGTTCAACACATATCAGCACGCCACCCTCGTCGGCTGTTGTGAGTCAACCATCGAGATCTTCAACGCCTGCACTGTCCGGCAACGAGAGACCCGCTAGTGCCGAATGCAAAGACAAGAAAAATAGCGTAGATATGGCTGATCCCATCCGAGTTTACACGATGCAGCATGCAGAGAGTGGTTTAGGGAAGGACTATACAAAGAGACAACACGTCATTCGAGTGAGATTGGAGGGTGAGCAGTTTCTGATACAGGCGAAAGGTGTGGATGATGTTATTGCCTGGATTGAGGTGAGCGTTAAATATAAAGTTCTTGGTGCGGGGGATGGAAAAGGTTTTGATGAAATACTTTCCCAGGGACTTCAAGCCGCTGCAAATGTAGCCTTAGACTTGGATGAACGACCGATGCCAACAGGTCCACTTTTTCCGAGGTTTGTTCACTTTCAGGTTCTTTATTATCAATAAATTATACCTCTTTTAGAAGAAGGCGGCGACGGCGTACTGTTAATGCGACGACAACGGTTGGACCGACTCCTACATCGTAGACAATAAACACAAAAAAGTAGTAATGTATATGTAATTTTAAATTTAGTGGACTAGGTCCTTATGGAGCATAAAATGGATAATTTTACAATCTTCCCACGGCCGGCGAAAGTTTGTCATGTTTGAAGGTTTTGCAGCCTGTTATCAACACCGCCCACTATCGGAATTTCTTCTCAAATCGGTCCACCGGCAGATTTATCTTCTTCCTTTTCCCGCTTCCCTTGTTTTTTTTTCTCCATTTCAAAAATCCTTTTAAAATTTTTTGGAACTACTTTTTCGTCTTTTTGTTTGCAATCCTCAGCAAGCCGACGATACTCGCACCGCAGTCTGCTTCTTTAAACTCGACCACCCACCGCTTCAAGAAAACAATTGTCATCAACTTCACCCTCAAAGCGGGTCCTGAAAACTTCTAGTTCGTCGAATCGGATATCCTTAAAACCATGGCAGATACTGCAACGGAGATCGATCTTGATTCGGTCATCGACCGACTCCTTGAAGGTAAGCCGGAACTACAAATTCTGTTGGATTACTTGGGAGCAGGGAAAAGGCTGGAAAGGGTGCATTGAAAAAGAAGAGCAAATGTTGTCTGTATGGACATCGTAGAGGATTTCAGCGGGGGTGGAGCCCGACTCTAAAATCATCCCATCATGATGACTCTCAACATTTCCTCTGCACCAATTTTTAAGACATTCAAAGCTCTTCTGTGTCGGCTGGCGAAAGAGGTTGAATATCGCTAACGCCCTTGCGACTGAACTGTAGTGCGCGGCAACCGACCTGGAAAACCTGTACAATTGGCGGAGTACGAAATCAAGTATCTATGTGCAAAAGCAAGAGAAATCTTCATAAATCAACCCATCCTGCTCGAGTTGGAGGCGCCAATTAAGATATGTGGTACGTTTTGGGTTTTTTGAGTCATTGCATGGTCAATGCGTCATCCTATTTCCGCTCAGGTGACATCCATGGCCAATACTATGACCTGTTACGCCTCTTCGAATATGGCGGGTTTCCGCCAGAAGCCAATTACCTCTTTCTTGGTGATTACGTGGACAGAGGAAAACAATCACTGGAAACCATTTGCCTCCTTTTGGCGTACAAGATCAAATATCCTGAAAACTTCTTCATCCTGCGCGGTAACCACGAAAGTGCCAGTATCAATAGGATATATGGTTTTTATGATGAATGTGCGCTCTGTTTCGTTGGCATGTTCCCCTAATCGTCTTTCTGACTATTGCTGGTTGGTTCCACAAACAGGCAAACGCAGATATAACATTAAATTATGGAAAACATTCACAGACTGCTTCAACTGTCTCCCTATCGCTGCTATTATCGACGAGAAGATCTTCACAATGCATGGTGGGCTGAGTCCAGATCTGCAATCAATGGAGCAAATACGGAGGGTCATGCGACCGACAGATGTTCCGGACGCTGGTGAGAGAAATCTGCGATGGGCTTGGATCCAATTCTTCCCCACACTCATCGTGTTTTTCTTTCCAGGCTTGCTTTGTGATTTGCTATGGTCGGACCCTGACAAGGACATTACGGGGTGGTCAGAGAACGACAGAGGGGTGTCTTTTACATTTGGACCGGATGTGGTATCTCGCTTCCTGCAAAAGCATGATATGGACCTGATTTGTCGAGCACATCAAGTAAGTTTCTTCGATCAGGTTTTCCTGTCTGTTCCCGTGATGGTCCTTCTTTCCTTATCAATCTTATTCTACTCTTGATGACGAGACTGATTTTTCGGATCTTTACCTGACCATCTGCAGGTCGTTGAGGATGGGTACGAGTTCTTCGCAAAGAGGCATTTAGTCACGCTATTCTCGGCACCAAATTACTGTGGGGAGTTTGATAATGCAGGCGCCATGATGAGCGTAGATGAGACTCTACTGTGTTCCTTCCAAGTGGGTTTTAGTTTATTTTGCCAACGAGTAGGAGCGATCCCCGAGTGACTTAATTTCTTTACTACTTTAGATTTTGAAACCCGCTGAGAAGAAGGCTAAATATCCTTACAATGCGATGAACATGGGACGGCAAGTTACACCTCCTCGTAAACCGAAGAAAGAGGGAAGACAGGATGGACTGAAGGGACTGAAGTGACAGGAGCTCAAGCATTTGTAGTAGGCAAATACGTCGACGAACTTTTGGACCAGTCTTGCCGGAGATCACTAACAAAGTAGAACCGTCGATGTCGTTGTTCATGTCCGTACATGCCTTCTACTTCACAGTGTAGACTTGACCTTCCGATATCTGTAACCTCCACTATTTACCCATCTGTCATTGCCACTTTCTGTCCTCTTTTTTTTTTGCCTTTTTCGTTACATCATCTCCCCTGTTTTTTTATTATTTTATTGACTGGTCGCGTTGGTCGTTGTGGTACCGATAGTTTTTCTTTCCCTCTGGCCTAGGTCTACCTAAATCCTGCCTTGATAAACGCTGGGTGTGGGGTAAGGCCAGCGATTGTTAAGGATCGCAAGAGTCTAGAGAACCGAAGGTTTTTTTTTTTTTGGCGAGGCCACTCAAAAGTAAAAACTAGGACCTTTTGTCGCACCGCAATTTCTTGTAGACCATTCATGTGTACAGTAGTAGTCATTTACCTCACTACAAGTTGTAGGCACTGAGGAAATGTATTTTTGGTCATTTATTTATGCAATTATTTGATTTCTATTACAACCTCCAAGTCGACGGTTCAAGAGACCAGAGACCGTACGCACCACGATCGGGAGCTAAAATGAATCCGAGTCTGGAATTGGTGATAGAGATCTGATTCATCGACAGGTGTTACCCATGCAATGCAAGAATCTTCAAGCTTATTTGAACAAAATCATATTTGTGGTTTCGCCAAACGGTCCAGGACCTGTGCTGTACATCATTTGTGTGAAAAGACAGACAGAATTTTTCGCCACACCAAGCCTTTAATTCAAGCTATCAATTTTGAATTCAAAAAAGGTCGGAGTTGTAGACCAAGCTGTACATGCTGTGAAGAACGAGATCAAATGGACGTGTATGATATAATGAGCGCCCAGATACAGGTTTTCATTATAAACGTCCGTTCTTGTCATCATGTCTGAATGCATGCCACATTTCAGAATCTAAATTTCCTCTTAATCAGCGAACCATCGACTTCCAGCAGAGAACTGTGTTCCCTTGTCCCACTCTTCGAAGACTAGGTCTTCCTCGCCTGCACAAAACCGGTTTCTGTGGGTCATCTCGGCTATGGAAGATCCACCAAGTGAGATCGCCAATTCTCCTCCGTTTGAAATAGCGGACGAGTCCGTCACGATGCTGGAGCTGAAAGCCACCGTAGTAGTCGTCGCGATGCTGGGAGGATGGTTACAACCTCAGGTTGAATGTGGAGCCGTTGACTCCTGGATGAGATTCCTCACGTTCCTCGGTCACTAACTAACTACGTAATCAGGCACCATATCCAAATAGGGAAATTCCCTACGTTGCAACCCATTTTCGGGTGCCCATCTAACCTTTCTACACTACGAAACTTAGTACGTGATTGTTCTTCTGGGCATATATTTTACGACTATAGACACTGTATTTGGTGTAGCTGGGCATTTTTTAGGCCAATTTTGGAAGGTTACTTTTTTTTTTCCAGCCTCCGGCTTTCCATGCTTTGGTTTTTTTTAATGTTTTTAATTGAAACTTTCGATTAAAATTTTGAAAGAACCACCATTTATAGTATAAAACTAAATAATTAAAATGAGAGCAGGATGTTGATCAAACTACGTGTCATTTCTTCAGCTCTTGGATGTACCCATACGCAAATTCTCAAAGTTTTATACTCATGTTTCGGCCTCATGAGATATCAATGTGCCGTGTCTGAGCGTGTCTAAAGAATTATATTTGTAAAAGATTGATCTTGGATTGATCATCATCTTGATCAAGCACGGACAAGAGCCGGAGAAGCTCGTCTGGAGAAACGCGCATCGGCCTACAATTGGCCTACAAACCTGTCGTGTGAGCTTGTGATTTGAAGTCCCATTGACAATAGATATCAAATTTGTATGACCCATTCCCAGCTGTTTTTTAATATGTATTCTTGATGATCCGGGTCTGTCAAAACAGAATTTTAACGCTGACATCGCCTAATTCCTATGAACAAATTACGGGATGTGTGAATAAAAAAGATAGCCTGACTACTCACCGTGCTTTTAACTTACGTTTAAGTAAATAGGAAATCCGACTCAAGATGGTGTCCATGGATTCCAAAAAAGCTTGCCGGATTCAGTACTTTCTGCTTGAAGCCTTGATTCCATGTTTGCCCCTTTGCTTGCGATACAAGAGGTTGCGTCGTTCGACACTTCTCTCAATGCCCATGGTAACAACAGAAACCCTGAATATTGCAACCTGATCCTTAGTGCATAAACATCAATCTTCATTGGGTTCGTGATTATGTACATTGCGAGAAATACACAGGGATGCTCCGACGAACGTCCGGCCTGCATCAGGTTTTTTTTTTCCAAGGATTCGGATAATTTGTGTTTCAAGTTGCCGTGGAAATCATCCATTGAAAAGCTCTGCAGTATATACTCATGTTTTGTGGAGAAACTTCCTCAGCTGAGTGGCGGAGCCAACTCGCAGAAACAGATGAAGAAGTTACAATCATAGTATCATACTAGATGTTAAATATAAAGCATTTCACGTCCGAGTCCCAGGTTCATGGGCATGGGGATAGAGCTGTCCCAATTGCGGAGAACGAATTCGTTCACACGAAGCTGCTAGGTAGTGCTAGGTTTGTGTCATTCTTTGCGGCACAGTTCGTACTCCGAGTCCTGGGGATTAAGGTACTCGGATTTTATTTCGAGTCAGGAAGATCAGTCATATATTGAGATTCAAAGCCCACTCAATTTTCACTCATGAGGCTACCGGCGCTAGTAATACTAAAGACCCCAATCGGGAGATGCCGTGAATCCAGTCACAACATCATCTTTCGCAACTTTCTGCATCAGAACACAAAAGATCAGAGAAAGAAGCCAAATCGTGGTCAGTGCCGGATATTCATTGAAGAGAGCACAGGTGAGGTGACGAAAACTCTACACTGGACAAAAAATTGCTGGGTGTTGCATACTGCTGTTGCTAAAAGGCAAAGATTTTCTAATATTTGTCTGTATAACATGACAGTGATAACCACAACGTCGGCGGTTGTTAATCGACAAGCTATTTCCCATGGGGAAATGGGTATCCAAATCTGGATTTGTTACGGTCAAAAGGATGCGCACGAGACCACCCATTGTCGATGCGTTCAACGAGTATCTCCAACAGCAAAGTCAGTGGCACACTTTCAAGAGGCCACGATATTTTGTGATTTCCTTTTCCTACTACGTCTGATCTGTGCTAATTTGATTACCGAAATTTGCGTGTAGCTTGGTTGTTATCGTCAAATTCACAACGTCATCAAAGTGGAATTCGGGCACAATTCTCACAACTTGCGCGTAGCGTGTTTGAGGTATTTGAAAATTTCTTGTTTACTGCATAGTCAACGACATCTGATGGGGTGCCCCAAGTTGCGGGAATGAGGTTCATCATGGAATCTTTCGGATGGTTCCCCTTTAGATCCACCTGAGGCGATGGTTCTCATTCGTCTACGGGCATAGACGGGATTGCTATATGGTTAATAAAAGATAACTAGCGTAAAAAATCGTCCCCCTTTCATGACATCAAGGGCAAAATTATGAAGTTTGCCCGGTTCGTACTTCGTCGTCTAACTTTTGGATTTGAGCTAACTGGCCTACAGGTACCTACAGGACACCCAGGTTGGTCTATTTCACCATCGGTATTGTCAATCTCAGTACTGAACTATCTCTCCCAGATACCCGAATGGAAAAAGGCATACATGTAAGCACTTACATTTCGATTTTTTGACAGGTTCTTTACACGTTAAACAGCGATTATGGAGGGCTCAAAAAACGGATTGCGGCCCTACGGATAGCACAGCAACAACATCAGCAAGAAATTAATGACAATGCAGAACAAGGACCAGAGGCTCCCCGCTCGCGTTCAGTAACACCTCCTCTCAAACCGGCACTTGACGAGCTCGAATTTATACCACTGCCTCCGCTAAAGGCAAACCGATTTTCGGTCAAGTCAGACTCAGTGGTCCTCTCTAAACTCCACGGTGAAATTCGACGAAAGTCTCATGATCGATATTCGTTGCGCGGAATACTTCCTGGTATTAAGTTGATTCCAAACCGTTTAAGTAGTGAGTTCTTGGTATAAGGAACGATTTCACGAGGTCTTACTCGTTATGTCAACGTAGCGAGTAGCTTCATAGGTAGCAAACCTGCTCGGCGTGCGGAACTTTTAGGCGCACTCCCTTTACATGAGCTTCTCACGCTCCTTACACCACTGGAGGCGGCCTTCTTCACTATGCTCGATGCGCAGCTAGACAAAGTGGAGTCATTCTATCTTGATCGCGAAAAGGAAATACTTGCCAGAGCCCGCTTGTTGCAAATGCAATTAATAGAATTAAACGAACATAGGAATCTTGTTTTGGTGTGTAATTTCCCTTCTTTTTTACTTTAACGGTGGCCTTTTTTTTTTACTGTTTTCCGTTTGAGTAGAAGGCACACACCACATTGCCCTGGGCAGCGAGCATAACGTCCGCAATCATGTCAAACTCCGTGGTTCGTCGTACGAAAGCATATGACTGCGATTTTTCTCTAAAGAGTGAGAACCCAAGTTCGGTATGCATAACGTTTCTTCCACTTTCAACCAACTGATTTCAAGCAACCTAGACTGTTAATTCCTCTGTACGATCCTTCAATTCCGTTGTCCGTGTCAGATTTGAACCGGAGACGGCAACTCCCACGACATGTGCACCAACTTTTTGTGGAAGTCAACAGGAAATAGAAGACGGTAAACCATGTAGCCGGAGCAACAGCGTGAGGAAGGGGAACAAGCTAAAACGCAAACCCCCAACGGGTCCTGGATTGCTCGATGCAGATCCAGATGGTTATTTTTATGCGAAGAGGAAGTTGAAGGTAGCTGTATTGGAGCATTACAGGTGGGTCTCGGATTTTTATCCCAGAGCATTTGGAACCCTGACGCGATGCAATGTAGAGGGTTAGAGTTGTTGCACAATTATTGTGTAAATTTCCCGCTGTCGTCTTCCTACTGATTGCTTAGTCTATCGGACAGGTTGTTAACATCACAGGTTTTCGTAAGGCCGTTAAAAAGTTTGAAAAAGTTACGAAGGTGGGCTCTTCGATACTAGTTTCCTTCTCTGCTAATTTTTTTGACGACTTCCTATCCAGATCCCCGTGCAGAACCAATACATGACAGAAAAGGTGAATACATGACCATATTTTTTGGGGATCTCTACCAAAATTTATGGATTTCCAGGTAGAAGGAACTGCATTTGCATCAAGCAAAGCCGTCAAAGATATGATGACACAGATGGAAGATATGTACGCTGCGGCCTTCCGTGCGTTAATTGTTTTTGCTGTGTTGGGACCGAACTAAGGTTACACGGATTCCACCGAACAGTAAAGGGTGATAGAAAGACTGCGACACAGCGCCTCCGCGCTGGAGTGGATCAGCCTCAGACTCATTATTTTAGTATGCTCAGGTTGGGGCTATATCTTGGTCTCTCGGTTCCAGCGTTGGTAGATGGTTTGTTCAAAGGTAAGGTTCTCTATGGTATATGACCCTAAGTGCTAATGCAAAACCCCGTTTCAAGTTTCCAAACAGTCTACAAGAGATAAGATACCAGAATGGAGCGTTTTGCTCTATGTTTACGGTGTTATTCTCGTCCCTGTCCTATTTTCTCTGCTTGTCGGTCTCAATATTGTCGCTTGGGTGTCGACAAGGATCAACTATGTTTTCATCTTCGGTAATTTACGCACCTTTGTGTTGTGATTGTTTTGGTTAACAAAGCCACGCTCAGGACTCACGGTTTCATCCCACCTTGACTACCGCAAATACTTCGAAATCCCTACCATCTTGCTCTCCACCCTCATTTATGCTTTCTGGCTTTCTTTCTCTGGGAAAAGATTATTCAATATTGTGAAACCAACGACGTGGCCCCTCATATGGCTGGGCTTCGCAGGAATACTGCTAATCAACCCGTTACCCATGATGCACAGACGTTCGCGATATTGGTTTCTGAGAGGCTTTTGCAGGCAGTTTCTTTCAGGTTTGAGGCCCGTTGAATTTCTCGATTTCTGGCTGGCGTGAGTAAATCGTCCTTGATCTTCCAATAATGAGACATAACAACCCTCTATTGCCAGAGACCAGTTATGCAGCATGGCATTCGCTTTGTCCAACCTGTCGACCATTGTCTGTATCTACATACACCAATTCCACGAGTCATCCTTCCCACGGAACATCACAAATAAGTGTGGCAGCAGCACGAATATGTGGCCCGCAGCTTTTGCAATTACGTGTCTTCCAGTTGTTATGCGTCTGCTACAATCCGTGAAACGTTACTGCGACACTGGGAAGCTTATGCACTTGGTCAATGTGAGTTTTTTTACGCTCTAATTAGAACAACAGCGAATTATGATTGCTTGCAGGCAGCAAAGTATGCCTCTGCTATCTTTGCCGACTTTTTCTACTTTTATTGGAAGCATAGTGCGTGTTACTGTTGTTATCATTCAATCTTGTTTAACATCCTGTTATTTTGACAACCGCAGAGAACGACCGTGACAATTATTTTATGCTGTGGTTTCTTTGGAGTGTGTTTTCATCGATGTTTGGTTGTGCGTGGGTGAGCGGAAATTCTGGCGTGTTATGTGCCAATATCGAGTAGCTCAATACCTTTAGGACTTGATGATGGACTGGTCACTCTTGAGCCCACATAACGCGAAGAATCCTCTGTTGAGATCGGATTTGGTGTATACAAATCATGTCTACGTGAGTTGCTATGGCTTTTTCGCGTTGACTTAGCTGAAGGGATATTTCGATTGTGCAGTCATATTACTTTGCTATGGTAACGTCGCCTTTTACTTTTCAACAACTCTTGCTTACAACCATCTGAATTTTTGAAAGACCACGAACACCCTCGTGAGGTTCAGCTGGGTTTTTTATATACCTAGACAAGGGCCGAACACGATGGTGCGCTCGTTTGTGATTGGTATGTTAGAGATGCTTCGAAGGTGGCAATGGAATTTCTGTGCGTCTCACCCGATTTTTCCCTTGAATCTTAATTGATGATATCATTCATCTGCCCCTTTTTAAGTTCGATTGGAGAACGAACACCTAGGCAACATGGATCAGTATCGTGTTATGAGGGAGATGCCGCTACCTTATACCTTTGACAGCACGGGTAGGGATGACGACGAAGTCGAGGAAGAATTGCAGTTGAGGGCAAAGTTAACTCATGGGAAAATATAAGGGAAAATGGGACGAATGGGGAGGAAAAAATTGCGGGAGTCATTGCTGCATATCTATTCTATATTTTCCCATTATTAATGGGTTTATGATACGCTGTGTTTAGGACCATATGTCAGGAGTGTCGGATATTACCATTTCAATATCTTTTTTTTTTCCTCCACAATTCCAGAACTTAAAATAAACCATCATTGGATTCCTTTGCATCGAGTTCTGTCGCTGATGTACTACTTACCGTAGAAATCATTTTTTTTTATTGCTGTAGGTAATCTTGAGAAGCAAATTTAAATTTAAAAAGTACTGTTTGAAATTTGAAATTTGAAATTAGAGGGGTTTATCCGTATCACATTATCACTGGCATGACCTTGACAAATCCGGATCTCGTAGTAGGATAATTCCGAAAACGCAACAATCCTTCGACGTTATGGCAAAAGCTGATCGATGATCAGTTACCATCATGGCCCATGGAATTTCGTGACGTATCTTCCTATGTAACGAGGGTATTCAGTTCCCGGTTAGATTCAGAACTGGGGTCCAAAGTTCATATCACATAAATGGCGGCGTCACTCGATCTTCTCTCAGGCTTTCTCTGGAGAAATGGCTCATTTTCGCAGCTCCAATAGTGATCTTCGGGAAATACACCATTGGTTGTTCAGTATACATTCAATAGGTTATCTCCACGTTGGTTCGGTGAAAAGAGTTCTACACCGGTCTTCACATGAAAGTGAATATCTTGATGTTCTACAATACCAAACCGAGAGTTCATGGGATGCAAGCATAACACTGAGGGTAGGCCTGGCTAATTCCTCTTCCAAAATTCTCTGATCTGCGAAATTCTCCAAATCTACACATTCATCTTCCACGTTTTCCCCACCGTTGACCTCACCGACCCACTCTGCCACGTCTCTGTTGGCATCCAATGCCTGCCAAGCTTTTCCGAGCGCGTCTTTCCGCAAGTAAATCCCAAGCCTTCACTCGCCTAACGGACTCGGACGCTCTTCTCTCATCAAGACCTGAATAAAGGTCTACGAGGGCATCACGATATGCGAACTGTTCCATGGGTTCAAATCTGAACCATGCCTTGTGTCATTCCCTGCGAAGGAGAACAAGTGTCGTGCGAGGGGAAACACTAGGTGGCGTTCCACACCGGAGGAAGAGGTGATGGGAGACCTGTTTTTTATGTACTTTTCTGATGGGGAAGGGGAAATGCACCTCGTATCCTGTTGCGAGAATGACATAGTCGATGCCGTTTTCTGTCTCGTCCCCTCTCGAACTCGACCTTTCCTTCGTTCACATCCCAAAATCTAACAAGCCTGCCTCTCCTTCACCCATGTCCCGAGTTTTTATAAAACGCTAGATATCGACTTGGAATGTATTGAATTATTCTTGAATGACTGGGCCCGGCTCTATGAGAATCGTCATTGGCGCGCGCCTATTTTAGATCGAGGTGGTTGGGGTCCCAGTGGTTTCGCATGGGTAGACCGAGTCGTCCAGCTGTCTCGATTCGAAGACCACTCGTATCTTCGAACACTGACTCAGCAAATCCAATGAGCGCTTTCCTTCCGAATGCCTCCTACATCTTCTCTCGCCTCGAAAGCCATCACATCCCAATATCCGACTCTGTTAAAGGACTCGTTCCAACTCTTTCTTACCATATCTCTTGTTCCATTCTTGACTCTTGACTCCCTACACGAGCACTCACGTTCGATCCTATGGTCTTTTACCGAGCAAATATAAATTTACTAGTACTGTTTTGAAATTTGGAATATGAAATTAGAGGGGTTATCCGTATCATTATCATGAGGGAGGGGCGAGAGATATCTTGGTTCTGTAATGGCAAACTTTCTGGTTTCCGATGTAATGTGCCACGATTACCAACTTGGAAATATTGACAACAAGTAAGGGCTAGACGACGAGATGCCTAAGCCGATTCCTTCTGTATCTCCCCCTCCTTCGGCTCCGCAAGTATAAATTCTGCGTAACCCCTAGTACAGCCCAACGGCGGTGGCGAACTAGGACTGCAGTCACCAGTGCGCAGAATTTTCAACTTTTCCTCCAACCCGCCCGATAGAACCGGTTGCTCCAACGCGGCTTCGTTGCGCCAAAATACTGCTTTGCATGGTGTGAAATCCACTAGGACGGAAAGTAAGCCAACATATAGCTTCTCCTCATATTTGAGGTCCGACTCTTTGACTCCTGGGATAGATCTGATGAGACTGTCTAGAACAGGAAGAATGCCCTTGAGGAGCGTAGGTCGGAGATATCGTTTTTCCGCTAAGGCATTGGCTTTTTGAAACATGATCAAGTGAGGGGGACCTGAAGTCTGTGTTTTGAACCATCGTGCTATTGCTTCAGCCTCGACTTCGTCCTTGAGGGGCGTCCACTGCGACATCTGGACGGCGACATAGGTCGTGACACAAAGCATAATACCTGAGAGAAAGCTAAAGATGATAGAGATGATGCGTGGGGTGGCAGTCGACGTGATGATGAAGACGGCAATGATGAAAAAGCAGGAATAGATCCAAGTAGCCAGGGTAAAAAGGCGCGGTTTTGGTTGCTCTACCAGTTTTGGTTGCTCGACCAGTTTTGCTTTCTTTTCCCCTCGAGGAATTTGCAACAAAGAGATGACTGCCACAAAGGGTAGAAAGAGATGGTGATTGCCCTCTTTGTTTATGATCTTCATAAATATGATGCCAACGAATGTGATTAAACAGACGAGGACAACACAGACAGTGCGTATGCGGATAAATCCGCGGATGGACCAGTTGGGGAAAATTTGGAAGATGAACCGGACGAGATCGGAGAGTGGCGAATGGAAGGGAGCGTCCGGAATGAAGGCCGACAAGAAGGATGCCACACCGACGATAAGGATGCCCAACACGAAAATGAGAGAGGTGATGATGAATATTAATGGACTAAAATCCCGAACGAACATACTATGTCAGGAATGTGAATATGAATGCCATTGGGTCATTGAGAGAGAATATGAACTTGGCATACCTGATGAAAACCGCAAAGATGGAAAGAGCCGTCAAGGCCGAAATTCAATAAGGTGCGACAGTCCCCAATCCATCAAACCGTGCCGCCTCCTGATACGTTCGTGAATTGTCAGTCGTGTCTCAGTTAGTGAACGCTGATATCGACTAAGCCATCCGGTGGCATTAGTTATATTGCGCGGAAGAAAACATACATAAACGAGGAGGGTGTCAAGAATACTCTGCCAACGAGTGATTAGGTGGGTATCTTCATCTATCACCGTTCTGAGGTAGTAGTCCTCCCAGGCTCGGAAACGCTCGTCTTCTGGCATACCTGGAAGTTTCGATGTGATTGCAGCAGCAGAGCTCGACGCAATAAGCAAGCAATAACCATCAGGAAACTGTGGGCTTTAAATCTCGAAACCTCATGGCATCTGCATGGCAAACTGAATGGTATAGCACGGCCACAGCCAAGGGCAAACTTTTGGTGCAGTGCATTTTGACTAGGAATGTCCGAATGGAATATTTTTTTAGCTCTCAGCCCATTTCTCACCTTTGGTAATGCACTCCAAGTTCGGAGTGTCATGCAACGACCAATGATTCGAGATAATATACATCCCTTTCACGGGTATATCCATACCGTAGCTATTAGTCTGAACAAAAGAATAGATTTAGTGCACACTGATCTGACTGAACGAATACACTCACCATACCCCACGCAGTACTCCTTTTGACCGCGTTGACAGCAGATATTCAATTAACTTCAAATTTAAGTCGTCAACTGTTGCACAACGCGGTACAGCTGTGTCTGCAAGGGTGTAGATTAACTATTCTTTTTCGAAAACCGAGAGTGAAATATCCGCAGCGTATAGTGTCCCCAGATACGTCGAAACCAATGCAGTCATTCAGGTCGATATTGGTAGGAATTTTCTCGGCCTTGTCATTCTGGCATGTAGCGAACAATATCAGCACATTGTAGTGCCAGTGCATGGCAACAAGAGAATGGCATCGGTGTATGGAGGCTTCTGCACGTATATTGGACGGAAATTCAAGGAACATGCCTAGGGATGTCCAAAGGACAGTAAGGGTTTAGTCGACGAGATTATTCCAACTAACTGTCAAAAGAGTTGCATCATGTCAAATTTAAACTTTTTAAGAAGAGAAAACAAGATTAAGGGCAGAATTGCAAAAACGGCGACAAGAACTCACAAATTACAATGTACCTGGTAAGGCCAATACTCAGTGCATTACTCGCCAACTACCCAACCAATCTTCAAGATTCTGTGCGCGTTGGAAATGCCTGATCAAATATGGTTCAATTAAGCTCGATTTTGTAAGGATTTGGCTTACCTGATAGGAAGGGGGTGGTCTTAGTGCAACACAAAGGATTGAATGGGAAGATGGAAACCGCCAGCAGAAGTGGGTGGTGCACGGTAATGGACCAGTGTTGGAGAAAGCGAAATGTATGTCAGTGGCAATGGAGAAGGTGCAGTGAGAACAACTCACCTTTCGCGGGTTACAAAAGTTTTCCCCCCCATTAGTAATATTAAGACACAGAGGTCCCAAGGGTTGACCTCAGGCTACGCCCAAATGTACTTGAATGCTGGCACTCTTTTGTTCTGGTTCTGGCTTTGGAACCCCCGTCATGTAAACGACACGAAGGAGACTCAGAGAGTCAGAGTGGAACGATGTAAAGCTGCGACCATATTTCTCGTCATCGCTGATTGTCATGGTTCGCGTCACAAGTGCAAAATGCTTTCCCCTCTGATTTGGCTCCAAAAAGTCCAGTTGGCATGTCCTGACGCACCTGTGGCCCTTCAATTAAATCGGCCTCGGCCTCGTCTCCTACATCCTATCTCTAGTTTTCTCAAACGCCCGGATCCAGGTCTGAACCCGGAAACTAATAGAGATAGGTAGGGCTCTTGCATAAATTATGTCACCTCAAGAGCAACTCTGACCTCGTTGCACTGGCAAGATGTGTTGTATTCATGTTAACAAGAATACAGGTTTGGTGGCATCGTTGAGCAGTTCGAAATAGTTGACCTCTACACTAACCGAAAAGAGCAACTTCAACGGATGGTTTTCGTGAATGCTTAAGCAGATCAATAGTCTCGAAAACGCACCAACGGTGGGCGCGTTTTCGTGGACACAAGTTGTACGTTTGGTACGGGTGAAGGAATGCGCGCAGGCAAGTACAGGCTGAACGAGGGTAAAGTATATGGAAATGTAGCTCTAGAGAAATCAGGTTCAGGACCAAAGAACAAATGTCGGGTGGTTGAACTTACCTCAGACCTGGGCGCACCAAATACCCGCCCGATTTTCTCGGTTTTGCGCTCGGTAAGATCGTCTAGTTTATATCTTTCGATTAAGATATCATTTGTACGGTTTGGTGAAACTCACAGTTACTATATCAGGGGAGGGGGGTTGAAAGTCATCCAAAATGCGTGCAGGTGAGCGCAGGTCGAACGCGACGCATGGAAGGGTAGATTACATCCAAATGCAGCCCTGCAAACGGAGGAAACAGAGCTATCAACAAAGAACGGCAGTCAGGAGAAGGGCCAACTCACTGAACAGAAGAAGAGGTCACATTTTCAACCCTAGTCCACTCATTCCGCACTCGATTGTTGCGTCTTTCTGCTCATTATCATCGCCTTAAGAAAACGATTCGAATGAGGCATAATTTGTGTGACTTGTACTTACCCAAAGTGATGGTTGGGTGAGGATATGAACCGCAGACAAGAGGGAGGCGAACGCAAAGGATGAGGGGATCATATACTCGATTTTCGCCGTTAGATACTAAGGTAAGCGGGCCGCGGAACATGCCGAACGCGTTGAGATGTTTCCTCCTCGATGTCGCTCAATGCAAGAAAGTTCAAACTATTCTGTTTTATTCTCCAAAAATCCACAAACACCTTCCACATTGACATTTCTGCTAGCGAGACTGTGAGCGACCTCAAGGACGCCATTCTGGCCAAGAATCCAAACTCACTTCGGAATGTGGAGTCGCAGCAACTCAACCTCTATAAGGTTTGTGACTTAACTTTCATTAACCTCGACAAAGCCCACAGCCTACCACAAGCATTACATATCGCCATCACCCAATCTCAAGACTCAATTAGACAATGTTCAGCTATCCGATAAAGATTTATTGGCATCCACCGCATTATTGTCAAGCATCTTTCGTGATGCCTCTCAGGGAGACATCCACGTAATCGGTATCGTCCAAGCCGGTGAGTGTGTAAGGCCCATGAATTATCAACCCCTTCACGTATTGCTATCATAGATGATCGCAAGGGTAAGCGCAAGCCTGGCGACCTGGAAAGGGATCTTAAACGACCGCATCTGGCGAGAAAGTGGTCAGTCAATGGCTCAATTCGGCACATAGACATATCGGGATGTTACTATTTGGATCCAGGTTTACAACCAGCAAGCGCTCTTTGTCTGACTGCCGTGGAAAATAGTCAATTCGTGCTACTTTCAGGCGCCCGAGCGTCAGGGAAGTCGACACGGTTACTGTGGCTCGAGATGAAGCTGGGGAGCATGGCCTACAAGCCAGTGTAGTAAGCCATTATTGTGCATTTCTGCGCTACTCATCGACGTACCTTCTGCCAGCTTCTCGTTTGAGGTAATAGACTACCGTGGAACTGTAAACTCGTTTTGGGAATCGATCGGCTCCGCAATTCAAAGGAGTTTCTGCTATGAAAGCCTGCCCTCGCCCATAGTAACTCAAAAAACCTTTCTCGATGCTTTTCAGGCAAAAAATTGGGAACAGGACGTTGTCCTTCTCATAGATGAATTCAGCGAATTGCACTCTGCGTCTGAGGACATCCGGAATGACTTTCTTCGCACTCTCCGAGACATCAGAAACAACACGAGGATATATGCGATCAAAAGCGTCATTGCGGCAGGCACTTTCAGCATCTTGCTTTTCAACCCATCTGAATCCTCCATCTCGCCGTTCAATGTCTCAGACCATGTCGAAAATCCGTATTTCACCGAAGAGGAGACGAAGATTTTGTTCAAAGAATTTGCACAAGATAATGGGATTACGATAGAGGATGCAGTTGTTGAAGATGTATGGGTCAGATCCAACGGGTGCGTTACATCGTTTGTATTAATCTCTCACCTCTCATATTTGGGTATAGTCACCCAGGGATGGTCTGTCTTTGTGGAAGCATAATCTATCAAAACCTGCAATTAATGCTACACCACCCCTCGACTCGGACGTTGTCGTACACACGCTGGCGGCGATTTCCCGTAAAAGATCTGTATCAAGCGGTTGCTAGCTATCCGACATTTAATTCTTTGGTGAAGTCCCTCATGAAGCCCACCGCACAGGCCGCGTTAGGCTTCTTCCGATCTCACTTCGCTGGATATCTCGGAGATGTGGAGCTATTCGATGAACAGGAGGTGACCCTTGCCAATTTCTTGACAACAGAAGGCGTGTTACTGAGGCCAGACAGGACGAAACCAATATACCATATGGCCTCGCCCCTTTTGGATGGGTATATCCGAAGCTCAGTTCTACCAGCTAAATATTCCCGTATTCCTTCAATCGTTCCCCCAACCCAAACAAAAAACAACGAAGCTACGCTCGATGTCTTGAGAGTTCTCAAAGAATCAGTGAAATACCTCGATAGTGACACCATTCGCCTGGCCATCTCTCGTTCTTACAAAACAGCACTAGTTAAAGTAGGGGGGGTTTCCCGTGCTCCGGTCCCAAGGGAAAGTGTCTATGACACTGAACTTATGGGGATTCTCTCGAACTGGCTCCGAGTCAGTCATGGATGGTCGGTAACGGGTCAGTGGCATTTGCGAACTCCTTCGGACAAGCACAAATACACCGATATCGTCCTCAACAAAGACAAGCATACGATCGTTCTCGAGCTACTGGCGACAGGGAATGAAACCTTCATCCGATCACACATTGAGAAAACGCCAGAGAACAAGTCCCTTCTCGATGCAGAGGAGGCTTGGGTTGTCCACTTTACATGCCAGGACGATTTTCGTCCAATTTGGCAATCTGACACCCAACTGGATGATGGGGTTAATATGGTGCATTTTTCACATGACATAGATTTCACAGGGGTTCGGATGCATGCTCGATTCAAAGATACTGCAGGCAAGGTTAAAGAGATAAATGAGTTGTTAGCTATAATTTAGAGCTAGACTGTTATGAACTCAATGTCATTGGCATTTTCATACTTACAAATAATCATAATATTAATATACATTCAGTCATAACCTTCGAAGTCATCAGACGAAGCTGGAGGTGGACTCATCATTATACCCGCCACTTCTTCTGTGCCATCCTCGTCAAGCTCTGAAGCGGGAGGGGTACGTCCCCTTTTCATCTGCTCGTTAATTTGGCGTCCTCGCCCTCGGACAGAACGTCTGTTGCAAAATACAGCACGTACAGAGGAGGTTTGACTCTTTTCTTCTTACGAGTCGCAGGTGAATTTAAGTTTTCCGGATCCGGGTGTATGTACCCTCCTTTAAGAAAGCATGTTTCAAGTGAAATCTTGAAGATACATATTTTCACTTCACTTGACACCCTTCTTTTTGGGAGTGGCTGGAGGTGGAATGTTCTCTTCGTCTGATACTTCGGGTGTTTGACCATTTTTTCTGGGTGAAAGTGTTCAGAAAAATTCAGGACGAATGGATATTACTTACCCTGTATACTATTTCTAGTACTGGCTTCGGTTGTGGGGAGGGAGAGCTTGCACCTAGGTGAGAAAACGAGGTGCTTCCCATAGGACACTATCCACTCACTTCTGCCGCCCTTCTGCCTCTGATTCGTCTTCCTCCTCAGTAGCGTCACTTTCTCTGTACGAACCCCAGCTCCAGCTGTCACGATTCGAACACTGACTCAGCAAGCCTTCCTTCCGAATCGGCTTTTCCAACACTGCCGGCCCCTAGTATTTGCAAAGGTTGGGACATCTAATTATCTGAAAGAGGACGGCCTTGAGGGCAGCAAGACCTGCAAGATCTGCACCTATGATGATAGCGATCCGCTTTCGTCCCAAGAGGAGGGAGCTAGTGAAAAAGGTTTACATATATATACATGGTTGAAGTTAACTGTCGCTGTACTTGCTTGGAATATCCATAAATTTGACGACGTGGTGAAATCGATACTGCTACCACGACATGTCACATGTATAAAACCAGATTCTGACCACCATGAATTTCGGGCAAGCGTCTCATCAAGAAAACTCCCTACTCAGCAACATTAAAAGTGTGTCAGTTACAGGCGGTACCTTTTCCTTGAACGTTGGTACTCAGCGAGAAACAACCCTTATCGAATGTGAGTCCCAGATTACTTCCACAAACTTCTTCTGATGGTTATTTAATGGGAAGCAATCGCGAGTGCCTTCAAAGACCATTTTGTCCCAGGTGCTACTCATGATACCATTGATATCGTGGACCCCCCCAAGTGTCATCCTGGCACCCGTGTTGCGATTCTCAACCGCTTTTCTGACTGGGTGAAAGATACACACAGCCCAACTCACATTTCTTGGCTTTTTGGACCAGCAGGCGCTGGGAAATCAGCAATAGCGCGCTCTCTGGCCGAACTTTTGACAGTAAATGGACTTTTGGCTGGTTCTTTTTTCTTCTATAGAACAGATGCAAGGCGCAACTCTGTTAAGGCACTCGTTCCAACTCTTTCTTACCAAATCTCTTGTTCCATTCTTGACTCTCAACTCCCTATTACACGAGCCCTCACGTACGATCCTATGGTCTTTTACCGGTCATTTCGAACGCAGTTTGAGGCACTCATTCTCAACCCAGTTACACATATACTCTCCGGGTCAGCAACATCTCTGACTTCATCCCCTATCAGACCAATGTTGATCATCATTGACGGTCTCGACGAATGTGGAGATCAGAACGAACGGCGCCTTTTTCTAAGAACGATATGCGACGCTATTCCACACCTACGCGGCCAACTAAAGTTCCTCATTGCAAGTCGACCTGAGTTTGACATCCAGACTTTCTTTGAACTATCCAACATCAAAGCTAATGTAAATATCGTCGAGCTACTGGAGGATGCGCGTGCGTATGACGATGTCCGCATCTACCTCCAAGACAGCTTTCATCAACTCAAACAAACACACCCACTCCGAGCAGCTTTCGAATCGGACTGGCCACCAACCGACGCAGTCGAGAGACTTGTCGTCAAATCCTCTGGACACTTTATATACGCCAGCACAGTCATCAAGTATGTTGACTCACCCTATGACCGACCGACAAGGCGGCTTGAGCAGATTCTTGGGCTATGTCATTCCTCTCATAATCCCTATGGGGATCTTGATGTGCTGTACTACAACATTCTATCTTCAATCTCGTCCAATGTACGCAGGAGTGTCCTCATCAACATTCTGTCGAGTGCTCTTGTTTGTGGTCTTGTCGACTTTTCGACCTTCTATTTTACATTTGATAATGTTGGCCTAGCACGATCGGATCGCTTTGTGGAGAGTCTTCTATCTCTGGAACCGGGAGAAGTTTGGCTTGCTTTTGTTGACCTCAAATCTCTCGTCGTGTTTGAGAAAAAAAATATTTCTGTTACATCCCCGCCCCCCGATGTATCAATGATACAATTCTCACACAAGTCCTTCTCGGATTTTCTGTGTGATCCCTCTCGAGCGAAGGAATTTTATGTTGACCGGGAACATGGTTATTCAACTCTTGCAAAGTTATGTTTAACTGTAATTTCTGACTACGATAACTTGGTGAAAAGGTGAATGGTTCAAAAACAGTGTTTTAAACCACATCATATTAATTTATTATGTTCATAGGTATTGGAAAGGAATTGGATGGGACATAAGGCCGCTATATCATATTTTCCTTGCGATGTGTTCTCAACAAGCACTGCCTAATGCATCTCTGGAAGCGGAATTGATGAACTACAATCTCATCGATGCTCACTTAACTTCCGCACCTGGTACAATTCATTTTATCCGAGTACTTCAACTGCTTGATGTTTATGAAAAGGCATCTGTAAGTGTGAGTAATGAATGGATTCACCAGTGCTAACATTCCTCCTGTGGGCCTTCAAGGATCACAAAATTTTCGAGCATCTCCTTAACCAGTTCCACCACTATCTCAAAACAGAGCTTGAGTACTGGGTTCCTCAGGATTCTGCTATCATAAAAGAACTGAAAGAGTCTATTTTTCCGAATCGGATTCGCAACCCACCACGTTATTGGTGCGAAGCTCGGTTTGAATTTCAAGGAATTCTCAAGCGATGTGGTTCTGATAGATCACATTGGCCATATTTCCTCTCGTGGTTGTTTAGTGAAATGTTTTTATTTGATCGAGAGACTTCGAGTCATTGTTTTTGGAATTTTTTTTACTCGAAACAGAAAGCTGGCAAGTATTACCTTGGGTAAAACCAGTATGGTCACGAATGATGAAATCTCTCTTTCCGTTATTGATCTCATCTTCGTAGTAAACACTATGATACAACAATGCTATAGAGATAACATACAAATATAGATCTAAAGGGAATGGTCGCTCTCATCGTAGACCCTCGCTGCTGGACCTTTGAGTTGATTCCCTGAAACCGCTGTTCTTGTATGCTTCCAGTCGTCATACTCTGTTTTGATGACATGATGAGCGATGTATTCGACGAAGATTGACGCATCAATTTTGATGGAGGTAGAAAAGAGTATGGGACTGCATTTGGAAGGGATGTTTTGCACGCGAGTACGCGGAGTGAGAAATTGGAAGTGATGTGGATGATTTTGTTGAATTGAGATTGAAAAGGATTGAAATTGGGACTCCTCATGTACTGTGCTGCATCAATTGTAACATTTCACTGGACAAAATATTATGTTCTGTATATAAAAATTAACACAAAATCGAGTAAAGTGTAACTGCCTATTTTTAAAGGATTATTATTTTTTGCTATATCTTACGAAATTAGTCACTTTTCTGATTATTGTCCTTTGCATAATGAATTTTAAGGAAACACAAAGCTATTGGTTACTTGTACTAAATATTTTAATTCCAGAAATATTTACATGATTACATATAAAATATACAAGCATTATATAAAATTTATGTAGTTGTGATCTCTTTGATTTTAGCTTAATTTCGATACACAGGACATAATCTTTTGTCCAGTAAAAGTATGCTTTTAAATTGTGGAAAATTGGTGCTCAAAAGTTGTATATACTTACTGCTAATGCTAAAGAATAAAATCGCTTAGTTAATTGAGTGAAAATAAGCAGTATGAATAGAAATTTGATTGTGCTTTTTTGTTTTTGTTTTTTGTAACAGGATCACTATTTTGTAAATAATATTACAAGGAGTATATAAAAGCTGACAATTGGCTTATCATATCCTACACAAAATCTCTTACTTAGCATGTGTCTTAATTCGCTGTGTGATGGTCCTAAGAAGCCAGAAATATCTGAAAAAAGCGGATTTTGATGGCATTGATGGGATCATCCTTATTTGGAAAATACCAAAAAAGCGCACTACACATGCTCAAATGGAGTAGAATTTAACAGGTGCTTAAAGGAACAAAAGGTTTAAGAGGTAAAAAGTCATAAAGGAGCAGAGGTGTTAAAGGATCTAAAGAGATGAAAGGTGGAAAAGTTCCTATTTCCCTTTTAATCTTTCTTTTTCATATTTATGCAACTTTTGCCTTTAAAAAAAGAAAGAATAAGGCAGAATAAGGAAATTCCCTCAGTGATCGGAACAGATGACACTGGCCATGGAACTTGTGTTGCCTCCAAAGGTGCTAGCCCAACCTTTGGGTTCAACAAAAGTGCCAACATTGTTGTCATGAAACTACATCCAATAGGTGGCCACCTTCATGTGTCTCATGTTATCGCTGCTTGGGGTGTTGTCACAACAGACATTGATTCAAAAGACATGCAGAGAACTAGACTCAGAATTGACCTTTAATCCAGTGAGACCAGTTGACCTAACTGAAAACGATAAGACCACTTACATTGCAAGCTTGAGATGCGACATCAGGAATTTGACGAATGCCTTAAGTGACTTAAACTGTCTTAAATGACCTTTACTGACTTAAATACCTTAAATGTCTTGAGTCCCAAGGCAACAAAAAGGCATTTAAGATGGTACAAGGAGTTTTAAGAACATCAAGTCATTTGCAAGGCATAATTCTGTTATGTAAGTAAAACTTTCAGGTGTTTAAGTGTTTAAGGCATTAAAGGCTTCAAAGGCATTAAAGGCTGAAATTATATATGATATACAAAACATGTTAAGAAGATGGTACAAGGAGTTTTAAGAACATCAAGTCATTTGCAAGGCATAATTCTGTTATGTAAGTAAAACTTTCAAGTGTTTAAGTGTTTAAGGCATTAAAGGCATCAAAGACATTAAAGGCTGAAATTATATATGATATACAAAACATGTTAAGAAGCTACTACTAGAAGATTATGTAAGCAGTCACATATCAGCAATGGCACGGGACGGGGTAGGGGGTAACCCACGCGGGTCAC
>QDKV01005309.1_pt1 | contig 50053 bp, 63 predicted proteins | sample 1861101 | NCBI WGS metagenome assembly QDKV01 (sample SAMN04275158, study PRJNA302643) | Fungus metagenome, whole genome shotgun sequencing project. | isolation source: fruitbody | host: Mallocybe terrigena | place: Sweden | collected 2013
CAGCTCCTTCAGTCATTCCAACGAATTTAGAGAATCTGTTTGCTTCATTGGTAAACGCAGGTCTCCTCACGTCCAGTAATTCACAAAATATGCCAGCTCCTGCCATCGTATCAACCAAGGAATCGACGCCTGTGGTGGAAGATGACAGCAATCTCAGGGAGTCTGCTATCCGCGAATATAGGACTGCGGTTCTCTTGGAACCTGTGAAGCTAACCACTTCGGATCTTGTAAAGTACGGTGATGATGGCTCTTTCTTCAAGATCTACTCACATTCTGCTGGTAGGGCAAACCCTCGGGTCGTAGACTACTTATATTATTCACAAGGGTCGCAATGTAAGCAATGTGGCGTTCGATTTGCCGAGACGAAGTTAGGCAGACAGAAAATGGATGATCATCTGGATATGCACTTCAGACAGAACTCTAAAGTTGATCAAGGTCGTGGTCACAGTCGCAGTTGGTACATTGGGCTTGAGGTAAATGATTGTCTCAAATTTCGGGGGGCGACTTTAATTCTGACTTAATTTAGGACTGGATCCATGATTCTAGTCGTGGCAAAGACAAAGGCAAAGGGCGTGCGGATGAGTCGGGTTCAATCAACGCAAAAACGAGCGATACTGAGCGTGAAGCGAAGTTGCGGGCCCAATATGTCGTCGTTCCACCGGGTGCTGAGGCTCAATTGATTTCATGTCCGATTTGCAAAGAAGCTCTTAAATCAGAGTTTTTAGAAGAAGATGAAGAGTGGGTTTGGAGGAATGCCGTAAAGAAGGATGACAAAGTACGTAGAATCGATTTTTCGAATAACCTATCCAGTGTGTCTTATGAATTCCAGATATTTCATGCAACATGTCACGCCGAAGCTCTCGCTTCCACGAGTAATCTGGCTGCGAGATTACGACTTGAGAAAGCCCATGGTAGCAGATCGGCTACACCTGAGGTTCATCTTATGACTGGTATTCAATCGACTTTGCGGTTAACGCCGCCTCCATCACAATTAAGGAATTCTCGATCTCAGTCCCCCCCTCAGGCATCGCCAGAATCTAAGGTTGTAGGTATCAAACGTAAGGTTGAAAACACTGATTCCAATTTGACAAGAGAGGCCAATGGCACACCGCCGTATAAACGTGTGGCTCTGCCGATGCTGTCAATACAAAGTTCATAACGTTCAGTGTCGTTGACCTTTCGCATCGGATTTTTTATCATTCTATTATCGTAAGGCACATCTGTAGCTTGCAAACGACATAACGTCACATCGTAGAGGCAATAAATCATTACTAATTATCTTCGAGAGTGATGTTTATTTTTTTTTGTGACCTCTGCGTGATCGAATTGCATCCACGCACTCAACGTCAACGTCCAACCACCGACCAAGCTCAATATTCGAGTTCAACGCTTTACTATCTAATATTATATCCGATGGCCTCTCCTTCTGGTAATTCAACCCTCCACGCATTCTCCAACGATCCAAATCTCCGGGACGTATATCTACATGCTACTCTTCAGCAAATCAATCATCTCGCGAATGAAGACGTAGAAATGCGAGTGAGGCGAATGCACTCTAGAGAAAGAACCGTTCGATTGATTGACCTTCATATGCGGATATAGGCACCTATGTCTGATTATGCTAACTTTATAGTCGTAGACACGAACATTCTTCTACATCATCTGGAGGTTCTACAACAGTTCGTTGTGGATATTGAGAAGTCTTCGTTTCCGACTATTGTTGTAGTTCCTGGCATAGTTATTCACGAACTCGACCGGTAAGTTCTGACCTCTGGATCGATGTAAAACCATTTTCACATCTACAACTGCAGTCAAAAGAAAATGGATGGTTTGGGCTTCTTCGCTCGTAGGGGATCTTCCTGGCTTTTGCAAAAAGTGAGTCAAAGGAGAACTGTCAAGTGCCAGGCCGATCATGAGACCTGCAAGTCGACGGGAAATTGGAAGAAAAGGGAATATGGTGAGGTACGTTGAACAGCTTAGGACCATATAGATTGATATGAATCTTTATTCTAAAGATTTTGGGGGAGCGATACAACGATGGGCTTATTTTAGATTGCTGCAAATATTTCAGTCGTGGTAGAAATACTGTTCTATGCAGTGCAGATAATAATCTTTGCCTTGAAAGCGAAGCGGCAGGTGAGCGGAGGACGTTCTCCTTCAAAAGGCTATGCGGTAACTCAATGTCTCTTAGGTATTCATGCAGTAATTCCTGGTTGTCGATGGAGCAGTCACGACTTGGCAAGATGTCTATATGGTGATGTATATGGCCTTGACCAATTCGAAGGGTATAAGCAGAGTTACCGAAATCCCCTAACGGATGATTTTCCGTCCACACCACGGGACGATGACGATATAATGATGATGGATGACTCTCAGGATGATTGGACACCGCAGCACCCATTGAATTTACTCCACGAGGCAGTGATAGACCACTTCACTCGTCTGTTGGTCGAGTTGGTGGGTAGAGTTGGCGGAGCTGAAGTACGTCAGGAAACCAGTACAGAGGAGGAAGCAAATCTGTCACGACATGCGCCTCGCAAGCGGCACTATTGCAAATGGACTGCGTCTGATTGCCTGCAATATCTCAATCGTCGCAAAGGCATCAAGCCTCGGAATCCACCTGCAGAGAGCTTTCTGCTGAAAGTGAACCCGAAGTCGACGGTGCCGTACGCGCGTCGCGGATGGGAATGGACACGACGGGACTGGGAAATCGCGCTGAGTAATTTGATGGAAACAGCGGTTGCATGGGAGGATATTTCGATACCTGAATCATTGCAATATGTCCATCCACATATGGAGGCGGCGTTTAGATAAGCATGATCACGTGTGGGAAAATAGGGTCTGAAAGCACATCTGTCTACCTGGCGGGGTCATGTTTGGGAGTTGGTGCTAACCATGAACGACCGGCGTGTCCTCTGCGCTTTCCTGACTTTCCTCGCCCTCTTCATCGTTGGTACAGTCGTAGTTCTTTCTTCTGTTACCTATTATTTCTCTATCAATCCTGCTGCCTACATCTCGGAGCGGGAAGTCCTTTACAACGATAAAGCTCCCAAAGCACATCACAGGCCAGAGCGTATCCAGCGTATTATTCACCAGACTTGGAAGACAGAGACTCTACCACCTCGATGGCGCGGTATATCCCAAGCTTGCAGGGACATGATGTCCGATTAGTAAGTCCGTCTGTTATGTTGCGTCCCCATATTCCTGACTTCGAATTACGCAGTGAATACATGCTTTGGACTGATGCCAGCTCTCGCGAGTTCATTGCCGAACACTATCCATGGTTTCTTGAGACATTTGACAATTACCGTTATTCCATCCAACGTGCCGATGCAATTCGTTACTTCGTTCTTTATCACTATGGTGGCGTCTACATCGATTTGGATGTCGGCTGTCTCCACCCATTGGATCCTCTTCTTAAATACCCTGTTGTCCTTCCGAAGACCATACCCGTTGGTGTTTCCAACGATCTCATGTTTGCCGAGAAAGGGCATCCCTTTTTCAAGCAAACCATAGAAAACCTCAAACGTTTTGACTATTCATGGGTGTTGAATTATCCCACCGTCATGTTTTCGACTGGCCCAATGTTTTTATCAGCACAGTACAGTTTTTATGTCGCAGCAAATCCAGACACGGCCATGGTCGAGATACGTATACTGCCCAAAAGTCTTTATGGAAAAAACGCCAAGGAACACGAAGCACCGCATTCATTTTTTTCCCATTTTTACGGCAGCAGCTGGCATGCAGACGATGCTGCTTTTATTTCGTTTCTGAATACCTGGGGCAAGCCTTTGATGTGGTTGGGCTGTATATTCCTCGTCTTTGGTCTTCTGCGGTTACCCTCCAAGCCACGAAGAAGTTTCCCAAAAATCGGCGGTTACGACATCGTATTTCCAAGCTTATCACGGTCTGGACGTTGGCATTTCCATCTTGGTCGTTCTACTTCATCATCACATTCATCGAGTAGTTCTGACTCCAGTTCTCCAATCGAAGGCGAACTACCAGTTCTTCGCATACCTCTCAATGTCGATTCTAACCGTCGTACGAGACGCCCATTCACCCCAATTGCGGACACCTTCCGGCATGTTCGAAACCGCATTAGGATGGTCGGATCCAGTTCCTCTCCTCCACACAGTCCTGTAACACCAACCCGACCTCGTCGAGGTGTACTCTTTTTCCTCCCTGCAGTCTTTACGACGCATTCTCCAGACATCGAGCTTCAGCCTGCGTCACGACCGCGATCTACGCGTACACTGTCTACTTCATCAGCACCGGACCAAATGTACTCTTTCCCCCCACCACCAGGAAAGCAGAATCGACAAAGAACGGATATGGAATCAGAACTAGTGTTTGACTCAGGCAGCCGGCATAGTCGGTTTAATTGGAAGGATGTTGACGAGTATCTGCCACTTTACCCAGCTGGAGGATTCTCACCTTCGCCTTCACATACACGGACTAGTTCAACTGTTACTGCTGTGGAAGAAGAGGAAGATCCATGGTTCTTCTAGGACATTGACAACTAATCCATACCTGCTTTCATATATATAAAGAGCAGAAAACGACTATTGACAATGCATCAGTCATTGATTCTCTACTCCAACCTATGTTACCACTAATTATAAACTCTTCAACTAGAAACCTCCGCCAAGCATTAAATAAATAACAACATTTGAAGGGTGTTCCAAGGTTAACTCGAAGCCTTCGCGGATTCTCTTGTGGACTCAATTTGAGCAATCGACTTCATAGCGACATATAGTGCAACCATGGCAACCGCGGAAGTGGCATATGTAACCGAGGGCCCGAAAGTCCAATATGAAGCACAAGCTATTTTGCTATGAGACCGAGCAAAAGAGAAACGAAGAGTGTACTCTACCGAAAATAGGCCCAATAGCACGTCCTAGCTGACCAGAGGACCTGAACTTTCCAAGGGCTTTCCCCTTTGCGAGTTCTGGATGCTCTTCAATAACTTTACCCGTGGATTGATCCGCTCCTCCTTCATTGCATTGGAGTGAGGCCAATGCAGTCAATGCATTAACAACTGTTGCACTTGTGAAAGCCATGCAGATTGCAGCCATTTGCAGGAGTTTGATGGCGGTTGAAGGTGAACTCTGGACGTATTTCGGGAGAAGAGAAAGCAGGATTAAACCAGCTGTGCACGACGCTACGCCACGTCTGGCGATGTTGCCTTCGCCAACCTTGGCCATTGACCGTCGAACATAGCCCCCTTGGAGGAGAGCGCTGATAATGCCAATAGAACCAATTAATTTGCCATTTTGCGAGTTCGACCAATCCAGCACTGCATATTCAAAAGTGAGAATGAGCATCTCGTAAAGACCGAGCAAATAAAGCTTACGATCGAAAGTTAAGAAAGTGAAAGTAAATTCCATGCCCGAGAACACAGACAGAAAGGAGAAGTGCAATGTTCGCAGTGTCTTCAATAACGAAATTCTTTTCTCCGTTCGAACCGGCCCGGGTGACTCCTCATGTTTTTCTTGAGGATGGTTGGTAACTTTTTCGGAAACCAAGTCTGATTTCTTGTATGTTTTCCCCTTTCCTCGTGTTTCCGGAAGTGCAAAGATGAGGAAAACGGTCTCAACAACAAGTAACACCAGTGTCAATATAGCTGGGGCCGCATAAACATTAAATTCAATGCCCTCGACGTTCCAAGATTTTGGAAGAGGTTTGGAAGCAAAGTAGGCACCAATGGGCGGGCCAATGCAAAAACAAATAGCGAAGGCAATACCAACTTGTGCGAGGGCTTTGGAGCGTGTTTCTGGTGTTGAAACGTCTGAGATGATGGCACTGTATGAGCAGTAAATATCAAGTCGTCGTATCAAAGGTGGGAGACAACTCACACCGCAAGTTGAACATTTCCTTCACTCAACCCGCCTACTACACGTGACAAAATATATGAAGTAAAAGTTGTGGATTGTACCCATCTAAACGTCAAACTTAGCAGGGCCGCCACTTCGTGAAACGGGTGGACTTACATGACCGCCGACAGGATATTCCCCATCATCGTCCAAAGGAGGATCGGTTTACGACCATACTTGTCAGACAGTGACCCAATAACGGGCGAGACTAAGAATTGCAGCGTTCTAAGAACAGACGTTAATTGGAGATGTAATTAAGAAAGTGGGCTTACGAGAAGATGGAACCCATAAGCCCACCCAGTAGGACAATATCCCATCTCCTTGGGTAGCTACCCGATTTATAGAATATTGACCTGAAAGCGGTCACTGCGCGTAATGTCAACGACAAGAAACCATCAGGATTTGAGCTTTCTCGCTGTAAAAGGAAATTCAGGGATCTCCTAGGCTATAGAAGAACAATACTACACAGACCAATGTATACCATTCTATTATCCTGGGGAAGAGAGGCAAGGGAATTGTGAAAGCAAAGAGATCGAGAACGAGCGACAGAAAAACGACCCTCTCAACGCTCACCATTCAGTCACTGATGAAAAGGAAAGTGGATCAGATTCGTTTGTCTGGTGGCAGGAGTGGGTTCATTTTTGCAATCAATATTCGGATCAATGTGCTTTGATCCTTTCCACACCTTTTTTCCTCACAACATATTGATTAGGTGCTTTACTAGTTGTAAGTTTATGATACAATTGAGAATAAGGTATAGTAATCTAGAGTTATCCCTGACACAGGCATGAGAATGTGACTTTTTGGCGACTTTCTTCTAGGGGAGTCCAGGCTCAGTGTACTAAGCCTTTCATGGATTATTTTTCTGTGCTTGCATCTCTTCCTCCCGTCGGATCTCTTCGGCAATTTTGAGGTCCTGAAGGTATTATAATTAACGTTTTTTAAAAATTCGCAACGTGATAAACAGCTTACAATGCATGGTGCAAACTGGCTGTGACTTCGTATCCGCGGCCCAAACTTCCAGAACAAGAAAGGGCAGGGTACAAATAGAAGTGCAAGAAGGCCAATCGTCGTGCAGGCGAAGTTCACTCCTAACTGTATGGGTGTATTTGATTACCTTCAGAAAAGAGATTCAATGATACCACTTACCCGAGTGAACATCTGAACCGTGAAAAGAGGAAAGGCGGCAGCGAATCCTGACCGAACAAAGGTATTCGCAGCGAAGGCAGAAGCGCTATACATCAGATACGTGTCCACAAGGTAGCTCTGCAGGAGGAAATGTAAGTTCAAGGGTATTCAGAAGTGTCCAAAAGACTCACCAAAAAGGACATGAAAATGAGGTTGATGCCCATTCCAATGAAGATCGTGCTAAGAGCCGGGACATACCACGGAATAGCAGAATACTGACCCGTCCAACCTAACCAGAAAATACCGATGACGAGCAAAGGGCCGCCAATCATTGCACCATATAGGCGCTCCTCAGGTGGAGGAGAGCCTTTCCACTTCAAAATTAATTGTGGGTAGTGCGCTGTGGTTCTCCAGTTGACGATTGATCCGACGGTGGTGCCTATGCCAATCCCGATGAAGATAAGACCGTTCTGGGCAACTGTAAATCCATGTTTTCCGATGAAAACAATGGGCAACGCCTGCAGCACTGAAGAAGGGTGAGTCTACTTTCAAATTGAATTTTTAGACTCACAAGCATAGAGAAGTCCATAAACAATAGAGATGTAGATGGTAGTCAACACGAGAATGGGTTCCATTGCCAGCATCTTAAAAGGCCGAAAAATTGTGCGACTGATAACACCTTTGAAGGACCAATCCCCCTTCTCGTGTTCCGCATACAGATCCTTATTTTTAACTGGATTCGATTTTCTAAGTCTCCTCGCCTTTTTCATGAGAATGATAGGTGCATAAGTTTCCGGGAGTGTGGGTACGACAATCACAGTACAGGTCCCTGCAAAAATCATCATAACCCAGAAAATCCACCGCCACGAGGCCCCATCTTCAAGAATGAAACCAGACACAATAGGCCCAAGCACGGGACCAAGAAATACACTGGCTGTGAATAGGCTTGTTGCAGGTCCACGACCCACGGCTGACCAAATGTCAGCAATAACACCTGAAACTTCTCAGCCAAAGAAATAAGTCGCGGAATCAAAAGATGTATACCTCCGCAAATTGTGAGGGGTGCAACGGCAAAGAATCCAGATAGAAAACGAGTTACAAGCAGGGTTTCGATATTTTGAGCAAGGGCCTGTCCCAAATGAAACAGAGTATACGCGGTCATTGCAATAACGAAGACGGGTCTTCGTCCAATCAGTTCACTTCCTGAACCCCAGAAAAGTGGCTGAAAATTGTTTGATAAATTTAATCCTTTAAAATGCAAAAAATATAGCACGCACTCCAAACATATAGCCAAGCAGGAAAGTCGTCGTGACTAGATACGAAACCTCTTTTGAAACTTGAAACTGTAGTGCAATGTGGGTTGAGGCTACAGCTGGTGCGGAGGATGCAAATGTCCTATTGCAACAGTCAACCAACACAAAGAGAAATTATAGGGTATGAAAAAACGCACACATTCACCGTCATCACGATACAAAGGAAAGTAATGAACCACTTGTACTTCAAACTCCAATTTTGAGGATTCTCTTGGTCTCCGGGACCATCCCAATCCACCAAATTGGGATCTTTCATGTCTGACGGGGGTACCAAGACTTCGCTCTTTGGCGTCCGGGGAGGAGGGTCATGAATGTCATTTCCACCATACCTCTCAAAATCTTCCTCTGCACGCGACGCGATTGCCAAGGACGTTTGTTCCGCGCGGAGGTTTTTGTTAGGCTCTTCCAACGCCTCCTTCGATCTTACGCCGGCCGGATACTCAGAATAAGTGATTGAAGAACGAGACGAATGGACTACTGGTAATGTATCCAGTGCAGATTTAGAGTCTAGGTGGCTTGTTATGCGGTTTACTTGAGACATCGTAGATTTCAGTCCTTGTGTTTCAAAGGTCAGAAGTGGACGACTTCCAACTGAGAATAGTTGGGTTTTTTATCCGACTAGGATGTTTTATAACACAGCTCGGGGTCCGCCTAGCATCACCGTACTCATTACACATGATAATAAAAAAAGTGGTTTGTCACCTTTTTGGAGGTTTTCGGTTATCGGGATCACATTAACCGGATGAACGACCATCGTTATCGGCGCCTATTTACGTCTCCTGAGAGATGCCTAATTTAAGAATGGCATTCATCGGCAACCACCTGTCGGAGTTAAAAATTTGGCAACTTTGGAGCCTTACGATATAGCAACCTACAGACGTTATATCAGAGAACGCAAGTCACTTCTCGGATCATTTGACCGACTGGCATTGGCAAGCCTACATAAGCACATTGTCGTGTTACAACCGGTCATTAACAGGATGGTAATCCAACATTAATCATCATCGGCGCCTATTCCCGAAATGTATTGAATCCTTCTTCCATGCCTCCTCGGTAAAGCTGATCTTCGGCCTTTTGGGTCAGGCTTGACTGAACGTGCGAGCTAGTGTCCATCTTGGTTATTTCACGCAAAGCCATAGTCGCGTACGCAGCAGTCCCAAGTGTGATACTAATTTGGATGGCCATAAACTTGCCGTCTTCTGCGATAACTGGCGGGTCAAATTTTAGGAGCTTATCCTCGTCCGCTTGGGCGAGCGGAATTTCAGGATCGGTGTATTGTAATACAGACCAAGACATGTTCTGAGGCAAGTGAAGAATCTTCCTGTAAGAACCACTCAGGGTGTATTCCCTGTCAGGGGAAAAAATTACATTATAGTTTTTTAAAGCAGCGCACAGACAAACCTTTGCCTTCTTACCCAATTATCAGGATCCAACCCGTCAACGCAAAGAAACTGGCGATATTTTTCACCTAGGCTGCCTTCAGGGTATGCCACATCAGTACCAGGGAGTGGCATGATGACGTCAAAGATAGTATATTTGTCCAAGTCGACTTCTGTCAGAGTTCGAACGCGAGGCACCACGTACGGCTTTCGAGATTTCCGGGATGATGCTTCAACTACACAGAGGGATTAGATAACAGCCGTTGCTACCAACGTCAAGGACTTACCAGGCCCATTCGTATCCTCTACCACGGTTAACGTCTCCTCAGCATCAAACTTTTTGGCATCTTCGTCTTCCTTTACAAAAATGAGGTCTCCAACCACAGGTCGATCGCTACCATATACGTGAATACGTTCGGACACAATTGCATTCCAGACATAAGATTGATAGGCATGGATATACATTAAGCGCAGATTTTTGGGAATCTAATTGGAAATAGCGAAGTGGGTGTGAAAATTATCATTGACCAAGAATAAAAACCCACAGTCGAAATAGCCCCCATGACATTCCGTGTATCTCCCTTTTGTTTCTTGAAACTTTCAAGAATACATCTTTCAGCAACCACACGCCTCGGAAACAAACTCAGAGCCTTATCCAGGTCACGCTCATTTAACCACGCGTCGCGAGCTGCTTCGACATCTGGATGTTCACCATGCCGCTTCTGCAGAATCAGATCCGCTGCTTTTTGCCACTCCGATTTCAGAAGAGCGAGACCTATGGAGTGTGTTGGAACAGACGCTGTTCCGAATCGCTGCATTCCTGGAAAATAATTCAAGTTCAAGACCAAGTCCGTGGGACAGGAAGTTTACCGTAGTAGTTGATGAACCCTTTACTCTTCAGTGTGTTCATCGTTTCGTCAAGGATTTCTATGGAGGGAATCTTGACGTTGCTGTAACCAATTCAACTTTTGCTAGCAGACGTATCTTTCGAGGATGCCTACCGCAACGTTATTACGAATGCATTCCCTTTTAGCATACCGAGCTCTAAACTCGCTTTATGATAATTTAAGTCGGCAATCCTGACTCCACGTTCGCCCCTTTGGGAGAGTGCATCTTGAATAGTCTTCCTAGAGCCAATGTTATTAGCAAACCTCCAGACATCTTCAATGGTCTTCTTGTGTCGAAGTAGCGATACACGTTGAACGGTCACACCACGTTTGTCTTTGGTTCCTGCTACTGACAGATCTTTGACGCTAACATGCAGTAAACGTGACAGATGTCCCAGAGCATCCTGGGTGTCTCGATTGGTTTTCTGCATGGTGAAGTGGATGTAGGGAGGGTCTCGAGGGGCACGTCCACCTTGATGATGATCAGGAATGTATAAAGTGAAAATGCCTGCACAGTTCACCTGCGTCGTTTCCACGTCCACCTCTGCGTCCACTACCAGGGTGGGACCATTTCACGATAATCCGACAACCTTCCTCCGTTGCTGTTGTTGCATCCGTCTCTGTTTCCAGTTTCCCGCCAAATAACTCTCTTATCACTTTATGAAAGGTGGTTCTGATCTCTTTTGACGATATTGGCTGATTAACATCGTTAACAAACCTTCTCCGTTATGACATAATTTGAACTGAACGTACTTCTGAAATAACTTTTCTTCCATCGATTTTGCCACCCTGAAGACTACCCCTCGCACGGCCACCTCGTTCATTTCTATTATCTTCGATAGTATTGGCCAGCTCAGCAGATTCTGTAGATCTCTCTTTGTTCACTAGCTTAGCATTGCGGCCAGCCCACCCAGAGTCGCTGACCCTTGGAAGATCGCGTCCTTCGAGATACATGTTCTTGACCTGCGAAATTAGTGCCTCATTCAGAAACGGTGCAAGAGAGGCGCTGAAATGTTCCGGCCATGGCTCGTTAGAAGTAGGTTGAGGGGGAAGTGCAAGTTCGGATGGCCCTGTCAATCCATCTTCCAATTCCGTTTCAGTATTTGGTACCAATTCAACTCCACTTCGAACAGTGCCCATGGCGACATCCTGTTCTACCCTTATACTGGAAGATGTATCGACATCCTTGTTTGATGAATCGGGACTTCCAAGGGACTTCAAATGAATAACCTTTCCATCTAAATCAACCTCAAAGACCAGAAAGTCAGTGAACCTGCACCAGCTGTGTCAATACATGCTTCAACAGCTTCCAAGAAGTTGAACTCGCTAACCTTTGTTTTATGATCCCTTCGATCTTGGCTCCTCCATTACCAATATATTCAGAGATACCCACATCAGGCTCGCGGAAGTTCAGAGGTTGTCCTTCCTTCACGGCTGGCAACGGAATTCCGAGCAACGCATGACTTGGAGGGAGTATGTGATCCTTGGTGGGTGTCGAAGAACTCCCAGACCTGTCTTCATCTTTGTCTGACTTGACGCGCTTGGTGTACCTTTCTACATCGTTGTCGTCCTGATCTCGTTCATGAATGAGAAAGGACATGAGCTATAGAAGTTTGGATAAAAAAGCAGAAACTCATTATTGATCAGATGCAATTTCCAAATATGGGAAATCTAACATATTCATTCGCTGTAACCATTCTTCTGATTATCCTCTCGATGCCAGCTCATACAAAAACTTATGGAGAAAGAGCTGAAAATGCCAAAAATCCAACCGCAAAACAGCTTCTGCTGACCATGGAACGCAAAAAGACAAATCTTGCAGTCAGCGTGGACGTTGCAAAATCCAGAGACCTCTTGAACATCATTGAAGCTGTTGGGCCGTACGTCTGTTTGATTAAGGCAAAGTTGTTTTTTTATTACATCGTCCTGCACTTGCAGAATCTGATGATCCTCAACAGACTCATATTGACATCGTTGAAGATTTCAAACCTTCTTTGATCGAGGAAATGGAACATCTCAGTCGCAAACATGATTTCTTGTACTTTGAAGACAGGAAGTTTGCAGACATTGGTCATCTTCCTCGTTATTTATTTCGCTTCTTTTTCTTGACTGCTTTTGTAGGCAACACCGTAGCTCTTCAGTACTCAAGCGGCATATACAAGATCGCAAGTTGGGCCCACATAACAAATGCTCATCCTATCCCAGGCCCTTCGATAATCAAAGGACTTTCGACAGTAGGACTGCCCTTGGGTCGTGGGCTTTTGCTTCTATCAGAGATGAGCACCGCAGGTTCGCTCGCTGTAGGTTCCTACACGGAAGAGGCCGTCCGATTAGCTCGTCAACATCGTGATTTTGTTATCGGTTTTATCGCTCAAAGGAGGATGGATGGCGTAGGAGCTGGGTCAGCAGACGTCTCTGAAGAGGATTTCCTTATTCTGACTCCTGGGATCGGACTTGAATCGAAAGGCGACACCATGGGTCAACAATACAGAACTCCACGTATTGCAGTGCTTGAATCAGGTTCCGATATCATCATAGTTGGAAGGGGAATTTACGGGTCCGACCCTACTGAAGTCGATAAAATAGCAGCTAAGGCAGAACGATATATGTCGGAAGGCTGGGCAGCGTATTTGGATCGCCTTGCCAAAAAGATATAACAACAATACAATACAATAATTGAATCTAACAAGGGACGAATGGGTATCGCAAATGTTCGGTCTGTCTAATGAAAGTTATTTCTTCAAATCATCAACGCGGGGTACTGTTTCGTATTCGTCAATCGTGATATCTGGATCGCCTGGGTTAACTTGAGATTTCTCAGGTGGGTCCTCAGGCATCGGTGTTTGAGCATGCTTTAACTCAGTTTCAAAAGAATGTTTTCCTTCAAGCGCCTTTTGCAGCCTCTCTCTGACCTCCCCAACTCGCTTGGTCCGTTCGCCTCCCCGCCAGATGAGGACAGCAGCCCCGATTCCGCATAGAAAAGCACCAGGAATTAAAACTGCTGTAGTCCAAGGAGGTCGTTCAAACCTGAGGAACGGATTGTTAGATGGATTTCTTGGTGTGGCCGCACTCACCTATTCATCCCCCACATAGTTCCACAGAGGAAAGCCTGAAATCACATTCAATTCGTAAATTACACATATAAACCACACAAACAATACCTGGAAAACAGAATTCCCGTCATTCAGGAAACAGATCCAGAGTGCAATACTGATGGGAAAGGCCTAAAACGAACTATCAGAAGTACAAATAGGCAGGGATTATATATCTGACCCTATGTGTCTCTGTTCCGTGAGCCCTATACCATGTCTGTGAATACTGAAGCTTCCTTTGCTCTGGAAAATATGTTATTTGAACTAGGGTCTAGTCATCAGTAGGGAGACTCACGGCGATGTAAATCATATTGTTCTTCTTCGGTGAGAACATGGACGTAATTGGGATCGTAAAACGGATCCGGTAGGTCGTCTTCATCGAAAAGTTGTGGTAACCCGGCCTTTGCCCTCAATCTCTTGGTCCTCCGCTTGTATAGCCATATTTTAAAAATTCCTATGGAAAGTCAGACTCGCCCACCGCATAACAGGACGATGACTCACTGAAAGTATCCAAGATACGAGAAGGTATCAATCCGATGCTGGTCACAGTGAAAAGACCTGATGAAATACCGTGTTAGGTTGTATTCACTGACTACATATGCGGCTTACCTGTCTCAATTTGCGACGAAATCTCGATCCAAAAGCCTTGCGTATTCGGATTGTGTAAATTGATTATTCTTGAAAGGAAAATAACAATGGCCGCCCCCCAAAACACTGCGTGGAATTTCAGCACATGAGAGGGTATTAATTGGATAGAACAGACCGATAAGGAAGCCATAAACGCCTGTGATTATCTGACGAAGTCACAATGTTCATTAACTTAGCATGTCGGAAGAACAAGATCACATACACCCATGGCTAAATGAGAGTCTACAGTTAAATAAAAATAGTCATTGGAGTAGGTACTGCGACTTACGCGTTTTTAGGAAGGACCATACCCCCATAAGGGTACGACGTATTTTGGAAGGATTCCTTAGGACATCGTCTACATGACGATCCAAGGAGTCCTCCAGTAGCTGTCCTTCCTCACCTCCATCGGTGCGTTGAGGAACGGACGACAAAATGACGATTGGCTTTCGAGAATACCACGAAGATGGAGGTCTGCGCTTTGTAGGTTAAAGATGAAAATGGATGCATATCAACGGAACAGAACAAACATGACGATAGAGTTGGCAGCGTTAGTCAAACTTGCAAAGGCGCCAACCTGAGCATCTATAAAGTAGGAATTGCCATGAATTCAGTATCCGTAGCCATGAAAAAAATCTCGTATACCTATCACATCCAAATGTTCAACGACATCATCGTGGTGGTCAGGGCTGCGGACGTCATGCAAATCATCACCTCCATGAGAAAGATTAATTGAGCTATCTGCTCTTGCCGATTCACCACGGGATCTCATGCGCGGAATTCCCAACGACCGTTCGCCTTCGCGCAACTCGCCCGAGTATATGCGTTCATTTGGGGGCAATGCAATCGAAGGCCTGTTGGGCGAACGAGAGGTGCCCTCATGCCCGCTGGGGTAACGCGAGGTCCTTAACGTGCAGTGAGCGTGTACTCGACTCGCAGAGGTTAATGCGCGCGGCCTTACGGGAATGGAAAGTGTAGCAGTGAGTGTACGGTCCTGGCGAAGAAAAGGGTGCGAGAAACGAGGGAAAAGACGGTTGGTTGGCCGCCCATCATTGGGCGGGTCTTCCTCAGCCGTACCATGGGCTGGACGGACGTCGTCATTGGCAAAAAGTTCTTGTACAGGGGTATAAGTTTTGCCTTTAACTCTAACAGAAGGCATATCGACTGTCAGCGTCAGAAGAAAGATGCAAAGCGGATTGATTAAAGTAAGTTACTGTGATGTCATGTTTTTAGATTAGATACATGATATAGTATCGTTATGTACGTTTGTAAAGCTACAATTTTCCGTCCAGAGGTCCATATTACATTCTGACATCTCCAGTCTTATGGAAATAGATGAGCATTCGTATCAGAAGGGGCAATGTCAATTCCTACCTTTGTGGGTCCTATGCTCTTCGACCGACTTTTATTTCTACGGCCGAACAGGCTTTTCACTCTTTTACGTGTCGTAGGTCGTTCTCCAGGAGTATCGTTTCCATATAACGCCATCATTTCGGGCTCTGCTGTCAATGGTAAAGAAGATATAGTCGGCGGATCTTTGTCTATAAAAGATCGCAGAACTTGCGACGAAGTCTTCTGCGATTGCGATCCCTCGGCTAGAGCTTGGTTGGACTGGTTGCCATCAATAGCGAAATTTCTAGGGTGAAAGACATGTAGAAGCGACTCATGGGGGGTATGAGTCGATTTGGACGACTTCCATTTGGTCTTCGAAATCAGCTCTCGGGCGACCGGGAGCACGGGCAGCAAAGGCTGATTAAATGCCATTTTTACCCATCCCCGCCAATTCATGTTGGATGGTATGAACTGACCAACAAGTTCTTCAAACTAGTCCACAGAAACAAGACTAAATAAACCAGGGAAGGAGCAAAAGAAAAAACACTTACGCTCCAAGTTTGGTTGCGATACTCGAGGTCTCTCGTCTTGATTTGGGCGTCGTGACACTCGAATGAACCTTCTTTAACCATACTCAAAAGAATATGAACGCTAACGTAAAGGAATCAGATATGATAGGAAATGTATGCAAATTTGTCAGACCTCGCGACCCGTACAAGAACGAAAGTCTTTTGCGCGGAACGACTCTTCATTACCTGAGCATCGCCGTCTGACTTTCCGTTCTGATCGACTATATTTGCGTCCGTGTTGGCAACGGCGTTCGGTCCAGGTATCGAAAGACCTGGAGCATCAAACAGCGACGAGAAATTGAGCGGCTCCGATGAATTGGCTCGTTTTGTGAGAGGTGTTGCTGCGAGGAAACTTGGTGGGCTGCTTATATTGCTTTCCTTCGTCACTCGCAAGTCGGTGAAGGACCTAGAGTTCTTAAGCTTGCGATGGGGTGGACTGAGAGTGGCTTGTCCACTAGGTTCCAATGCTTTTGGACTATGTAATGCCCTTGGTGAGTCGATAGACGAGCGGCCTGACGTTGGACTCCTAACACGTATTTCGACTGGGGCTATTGGCAACAGTTCTTTCTCTTGACTATCACCGGGATTACCTCTTCTGTCCTTGCGAGAAGGCCAAACATATTCCATGAGCCGTTGGCCAACTTTCGCATTCAGTTGAAGTTTTAGGGGATGAAGGTTTAACTCAAACGCTTCGTATATACTGATTCCACCAACTGGCGGTAGGATAGTCCAATCCGCAGCCAAGAATAAACCTCGCTATGATGCACCACGCATAAGTCTAATCTGAAAAATGATTTAATTTTTTAAAAAGCTCACTTTCAAGAGAGGATGGTTAGCCGGCTCGTTGTATTTAGATAAAATCTCAGACCAGATAGCATTTCGAGACCCATCGAATGCAGACAGATTTCCAATAGTTAGACGGCTGACTCTTGTGCTGTCTTGCAGGCTAAGCCAATGGAAGTTAATGCTGGCAACAACCAACTTCGACAATAACTTGCTCTCCTCGTCAAGCATCCGCCAGGAAATTTCTCTAGAAGAGGCGTGGAGAAGGAGAGCAGACTTGCGGTCAGTTTGGTCGTCAAAACGGTCCTGAGCCAACTTCATTGCTTCGAAAAATAAGTTGAGTTCCTCCGACAACAAGAAAATATGACTTTTGAGTTGCTGTAAACTCAGGCTCGCCTCTTCGTCCTCTGAATTCCATGTTCTAGATATGGTGGCACGTTCCGTTTCCAAAGCATCGAGCAACCGCGTTTGTAGATTACTGATGACGCCCGTGGCGGATTCCAAGTCAGTAAAGTCGTAGGTGAATAACATCGTTTGGAGTTGGTCTGATCTGATCTTGTTCGCCGCATCCGAAAATAGTAATAATTTGTTCACAATGTTCGAGATGGCTTGGAAATGGTTCGTATTGGCTGACACAGTGAATCGAGGTATATGCACACGAATGAGGTCCTAGTTGCTATAAACTTCAAGGGATACAAGAAATCTAACAATGTTACGCACCGTCTCGTCCTGAAGGTGACTATCGATTGAGTCAGTGGAACTTTGAGCTTTGACTTTGATTGCAGATATGTTATTGCGAAGGCGCAATCGGTTGAATTTATCATAATGAAACGTTGCTTCTGTCTGCGGAACGAGAAGTTCGAATGCGTCACTTTCGCAGCGAAGATCAAGCAAGACTTCCAGGGGAACAGACCCATTCTTCGATGTTTCAACAGCTCCAGTGGGAGCAAATGTCTGAAAGCGTGAAAGAGAGGTATAATTTCTACGGATGTTCTTTCAGAAGAAGTAACAAATTTGGAGTAAGCATACGCACCGAGACATGACCTTGCCGCTAACAGGGTCATCAAAGTTACCCAAATCCATGATAGCAAACGACTGAAGTTTAGCTTGAGATGCGGCTACGATACAAGCATCAGTCGGTGTTTCTCCACGCAGAACAATCTGTGGCTTTAACAGAAGACAGTAATGGCTTTTAGCAAGAGAGACGCCTTCAGCCCATCCGTCCATTGGATCAGACATGCCTAGACCCTGTGCGTCTTCGCTTTGGACATCCACAGAGATCTTGGTATGATTGTCCCCCTTGATGATCTTGCGGATTGCAGAAGCCGCCATCAGTGCAGTGTTCCCATGCCCACGAACTTTCCTATTTTCTTGCGCTTTTTCCATTGCAAGAGCGGCGTTTGCTTGATCACGAATGAATTGAATAGCACTTAGCAGAGTTAGCTATTTATGTCGTTGTGAACGAACCTCACATACCGAGTTGCCATGTGGTATTCAAAGGCGCGGCGGTCGCGGGAGCAGTAGTAATATTGCATCATAATCTATATAGTCGGTTAGATTGTGTCTGATGAAAGAAGTGTACGAAAACTTACGTCTCGGACAGCGTTATCCATGAAGATGCTGGGAAAGTGGATTTGGTATACATGTTCAAATTCGGCCCATTCATGTGGTGAGACATTATCGATAGGCATGTTGTAACTGTCACTCGTATCGTACAATGTGTTGGGCTGTATATCAACACTCCCAAGATGCGATATATATTTCTCCAATAACGTTATCATGTTGGAGATGGAACGTTGACCAGAAGCCTAAGGAATATCAGTCACAATGATATGAACAAGAAAAGGGGAACAGACGCTGGAAGTATCATTTGCCCTTCTCTTTAACGTTGCAAGCCTTTGCGATGCCAGAAATATCGTTGTCTGTGTTACAGCTTTGGGCTATAAGTGATATTTCTCCTCTTTGTATGAAGAACTTACAAGGCTCTTGACCAAGCAGGCAAGTATGAGAATGCTCTGAACCGAATTTACTTGACTGTGGTTGGTTCGCAAAAAGGGCTGTATTTTGTTTGAAGTAAGTGAAGTGAGGGCAGGTAACGGCAGGGAGTAGATGGAGGGTCGGTTGATCCTTGGGTCCCCAGTCCAGTTCGACAAAATCGTCCAAATCATACCAAATGGAATGCGGGGGTATCACGGGAAGATTGTCGTGCTGTCTGTAGTTACTCCGCTGCGCGGGGGCAGTAAATCCGATAGTGCATTTCAATGACTCTGAGAAAATTGCCAACAAGGCTCGTAATTCGAGGCCTTTCATAACGAGCTCCGCAGCATAGAAAGGCTTTCGTCGGATTGTCCTGGTCGTATTAGGAAGTGGCCCAGGAACTAGTGATTCTTCTTCTCGTTGATGCATGTCTGCTTGAAATTCGTCGACTTTGCCCTTTACACCAATCCAGGGAATGATGCCATCAACCCAAGCTAACTCATCATCAGAAGTATATCACCAAAGGCAGATGCAACTTACTCTCCCGAGAATCGTCAATATATCCGTGCACAAAATACAGACGAGGAAAAGAAATTCTGTACTTCACTGTGGCAAGGTGCCGACCAAATTTCGGAGATGTGTGTCGCAATGGAAAATAACTGCCTTGGCGGATGGGAAGGGATAAAGCACCGTCAAATAATGAACACCAGGACCAGAAGTGAGCAAAGAGCTTCGGCGTAAGATACAGATTGCTCGGCCTTGAGCCGCTTCGAAGATTTTTGGACTTGGTTGAGCTTGTCAATGACACAGAAAGGTGGATGAAATCGGATCGAAACTCGTTGAAGGAATCATTAGGCATCTGAAAAAACCTATTAGCAGAAAATTCGCAATCATATAAGATACATGCCAACTTTGAGCTCTGGCCTAGAATCCTTTCTCTCCATTTTGACTTCAAAATGAGGCCGAAATGAAAAGTATCTACACTTGCGATGGAAGGCGGAACCAATGCAAAATGAACATTCAGGGCCGCATGACCTCTCAAACAAGAAGCCTAGCCCAAAACGAACACCTGAGCTTAAACGGGTAGAGACTTTTCTGAGTGAACTCGATCCCATATGGGACATGCTTTCTACAGAGCTGCTTTCCTTGGAATTTGTCTGATCAAGACTGTGTAACAGTTAGACATGTTGACGTGGAAAAAACAAAAAGGATTCCTCACTTAGGAACAGCGATCACCATCTCATCGCTAATGACTTGTATGAGCTCCTTTTGATGGTTCTCGTAACCGATTTGGATTTCTGGACCCCCTTGCCAGCATAGAACAAACCCTGCTCCAGCACCTTCCAACTTGTAAGGGTCGCGAGTGCCTGCGGAAATTTATCAGAACTAAAGGTAATCAAACAACTTTAAATTAAGTACCCTTCATATATAGACAGACTTCACCCGTAAAAGTGACCTTGGCTGTCCAATGGAGTACGAGTCGCAGCTGTGAATATCCGATTAGGTGGAGAAGGAAAAGGAATAAATGATCCAACCTTATCCCAGAATCCCATTGCAGGAGAAGAATCCCGAGGTGGTGTAGTGAGGGAATCTACAATTCTCATAACATCTTGAATAGCGGGCATATAGCTTACTGCCCAGGATAAAATTGTAGGTTCAGGGGTCGAGATTTTGATGTTTGGGGCTGCATATGTCTTGACAGGCATTATTGTTTTCGGAACGGAAATAGAGAAGGGCCGTTCACCATGAAGAGCGTGGCGGCTTTCGATAATGGGACATTCGATCCACTCAACAGTTCTCTCTGTGCCCATTTCTTCTCCAATGACGAGATCACTATCGAATATTAAGGAAACTGATGACTTCGCTCGTGCAGGGATATAGACCAGAGGTAACGGGTAATCTCTCAAAATTGCGTGAAGTGATGACAGTGTAAAATGAGTGTGAAGTGGGACTAATAGTGAAAATTCCGTGTCTCGAAGTAAGCCCTCTCCCATACGGTGTAGAACATCGGGTAGTTGGTCAATACTGAAGGAAGGGGGCGAGACAATCAAACAGAGATTTTGTAACATGAGCTTGACAAGCGGGGGAGCTGAGGATCGAGAGCGCAAGTGAATGGGGTCCGGGAGCACGCCTGGCTGCAGGCCAGTCGTTGCACGTAAATCATGCACAATTGAGTTTGCTGATTTCGACTGTTGGTCTCTTGCTCTCTGCAACCGCAGGGACCAATCCAGCACATGAACGTCATCGAGTCGCCTTCTTGCCTCTTGTATTGATACGGTATGTCTAGCATCGAACGCGAAATCATGTTCAGAATCGAATTGCGAAGCCGTGCCTGCAAAAAGTTCGGGTTCCGCTGCAAGGATAGCGCGAACCTTAGCTTTGAAGGCTTCCTCACGTTCCATACGTTGCTTGACTGCTGCTTCGCTAATCTGCCAAATAAGTCCTAGTTTGCTTTCAAATGGGTCGTCCATTGCCTCCAGAGATAAGCACCCAAGGCGTATGGTGAGGTGCGGTACAGATTTGGGTCCTTCTGCTTCTGGGGAAGGCATTGCAAAATAATGGCCAGCGTTTGTCATGCTGGCCAGATGACGAATGACCTTCGCCGAGATATTGATATCTTGCACCAAATCGGCCAGCACAAAGCCATGAGGAATGCAGAACTTTGCACTTTCTCCGTCGATAGCGATACACAAGGACCCAGCTAAGGGTGTGAAAGACACCTCCCAAGCTTGGAGTATGACAAGTTCATCCCATTCTTCTTCTAGAACCTGACAGTGACCCACATGCGAAGGCAATGGCACGAAAAAAATCGATTTTCTCCACTTTATCTTTGGAGTTGCACCGGTATTCATGGTTACGTGCAAGGCATCCATAGAAAGAAGAAGCTTTTCGGTTGGCAGCGCAATTGAACCTTGTATCTTTTTGACAGCTCCGTGGATGGATAAGACAAAAGGCATTTTCTGTTCAGGGTGAGAGACAGCAAATGTCGGTTGAGCGGGTTTCAGAAGTCGGATCGTCTGGAGGGATAGAAGGATGCTATATGCAAAACGCAATTGGAAATCGATGTAAATCATTGGGATTTGAACAGAAACTCCAGCAAAGTCAGTACATTGCGAGCCCCCAACGGGCATCTTCGACGATAATGAGACATCCACTTGAATATTGCATATGCGCATTATGTCTTGTGTTGATGGGGACGACTCCTCTCTTCCTACAATTACAGGCTCATCTGGTTCAAATGGAGTTGCAACAGCTTCTCGGAAAACAAACTTCGCCACCCTGAGTTTAAGCAGCGAAACAGTCTCTTGAGTGGAGGCAGGAGCCTTTGCTGCTATAATCGATTCTGGTATAGCTTCTGGAATCAAGTGCAATCTCGATCGGTTTTGTGTTCTCTGCGGATGATCAAACCAATGAATGTGGTTTGTCCGCAAAGAACAATATTCAAAAGCGAGTGTCGTACGGATTGAAAAGCCACGGGATAAATCGAGACCGTCGTTTGGGCTAATATCGGGTGCAGTGACGAAGAAGATCATACGTTCCACGGCTATCTTCGCAGACAAGCCAGAAGGCAAATTGACGAAACGGGATTTCGCTGGAATTTGTGCATCTAGTCGCGCTCTCTTCGCGGGTACCATTGATATTAGTCGAAGAATGGCATCAACAGAAATGGGATGCCAAAGTTCGACACAAATAGTTTCAAATGCAACCGCAAACTCTGCAGCCAAAGAAGTCTTATCAATGACAGCAACTGTCCCGCCAGCACCATCAACCTGTGCAATGGCATTTGTAATCAAAGATACCTCAAGATTGCCTATTGATAAAATAGGAGGATCATCCAGGAAATCAGCATCCGAAGTTGAACTATTCATCTTGATAGGGTCGTGTTTCGATCGCACTCGCACGAGGATAGGGTTGAGATTGAGGGACAAAGAAGATGACCAGTGCATAGATTGAACAGAACTGGCAGCTGGGAAAAGTCGTGTTATGTCCATGGTCGGATGCCGGTACTCAGACTTCAAGACGAGCACCAACCCATTGCTTCTCAGCTCAACTGCTCGATGATCCTCGCCATGATTAGAGTCGTATATGATTCTCGCAATCATAGGTCCAGTTTCCAAAGCTATGACTAATTTGGGCAGCGACACCATCTGCGAATTCGAAGGATCGGAAAACGATTCTTCACTCTTCTTCCGCCTCGACTGCAAAAAAGCAAGCCAACTTCGCAATTTGTCGATCTGGTCTGCAAAATGGAGGCTGTCGACTTTGAGATGTACAGCCAGAAGGGACGCATTGCCGTCGCTCTGCAGGAAAGGGGATGGATTCAGGAACGGTGTAGGCCACTGATATACTAGCCCCTGCAGTTCAACTCGACCAAAACGTGCGAGCGGCATCGTCTGCATAGGCGATTCCCTTTCTAAAGCTACCTGGCGCAGCGTAACCTTCAATGCGTAAGCATCTGATTCGAAGGAGTCTTGAGTTTCGCGGGATCCAATATGTTCTCTGTGTAAAGGATTCCAAGAGCGGTCACTGAGTGATACAACAATGGAGATATCTTCGATCAGAGCTCTGTGCGGTCCCATTTCTGGAATGGAAGGGATTGATAATGAGAGTGTTACAGAAACGATGGAGATGTTGATTTGCTGCAATATAGAGAGTTTTGACTGGGACGACGTCAGGGTTTCTATCACAGTTAATGTTCATAACACGTACAATGTTCTTTGAGTCCTTCAACCTTGATGGAGGTTGTACAAGATTCCGATGACGAGGACGCACTGATGCCTGTGATCTGCATGAGTCAAGTTCACATGAATACATAAACAAGCTCACGGAAAAAGCTCTGAAAAATGGAGATGACGGAGATAGAGGTGACCCCGCAGACAATAACTTGGCGGAAGTAGGAGAGAAAAGTGAAGGCTTCGCAGAATTCGCATCGGAAGGTGAGAACAACGAAGACGGTGAAAATAGGGAAGAAGTAAAAGAGTAGACTGGAGAAACAATGGCAGACGCGGGTGCTGCAAGTGAAAATCTCGAGAAACGAGGTCTCTCTGCTGTAGCAGACAGCGATGGGGAAACAGGAACACGATTCACAGAAGGTATCGATGACTTTCTTGGCAACACTTTGTCGAGTAGCCGATTCAATATATCGACCTTCGCGCTACACTCGTCAACTTTGAGCTTTACAGAAAGGCCATGTGTATCGATAACATTTTCTTTGGGCTTGAATCTTGCCGTGACACCCAAATCGGTTGTCCCAGGTGAAAGAAGGAAAGAGACGTGTGAGATGTCTAGAAGACGATATGAGCAATAGAAAGACCTATATTTGTCAAATGTGGAGTCACCTTGGGGTGTACGAGGCATACTACCAACGACGTTGGAGACTCGGAGCGATATTTTCGCTGTTCCAAGAGATTCCCCTAACGCCGCATCAAGTGACCGGTGAAAGTTTTCCGCCAAACGTTTCTTCCACAATCCGAAACCTTCTACCATCCCTGCTTCTCGGTTTGAGTTCTGTTGGACATCCTCTGAAGCAATGGCCTGCGTAATCTGAGTGAGAGTAAGCACCAAGTGTAGATTGATATTTTCAGCCGATATCTTCGCGCCCGATATCTCAGAAAATGTTATGACAGTTGAGTGCAGGTCAAAAGAAAGGGCTTGTGTAAGTTTCGGCAACCATTGTATTGCAAAACGGAGGCAGGAAATAAGGCACTTGCGGAGAACAGGACGGAAGTATGGTTCGATAAACGTTGTGGTCGCCCAAACGACCTGCCAAAGTTGTCGGGCAATAGGTGACGGGTTAAAGTCCGCAAGAGTGAGATTGCGGTCGCGATTTTTTCGAGTCGGCTTTTCCGTGTTGGTGTCTTTATTTGCGAGGTCGACAGTCAATCCTTCTATTTTGAGGGCAAGTCGACGAGACCCTTCCACAGACAACCAGTTATAACTTATGCGCTCAACCTTCCATGTCTGAGCGCTCTTGCGAAATCGGAGTCCACGAATTGAGCGGGGGCTAATGCTCCGGATGCGAATGCGGTCCGAGAGGAGAGTAAGTAACCACGGAATGAAATACGTTCGAAGGAGAAGACCAAATGTGACAACTCTAACTATCCAGAGTAAAAGAAATGAAGGAAAACCACCATTTGGAGAACCAAGGAGGATAAAATGAGCGTGGCCGAGTAGGAGGCGAACATGTTGGAAGATTATTGAATTTAACACTGGAACAACAATGAGTAAGGGATCTGCAATACGACAATTGATATGCTCACTGTCGGACAGTTATTAGGTATTCCTTACTGCCCACAACAGCCCAGATGACGGAAAATCCACGATGCTTGATAAGTGCAGCAGCGGCGCGCACTGCAGTTTGTGGCTTATGTTGGACAATGCTTTCCTCGTTGTTTGATGACAAATCCCGAGCGGATCAAATGTTTGAGGCTCGCTTACGACAATGGCTAATCGATTCCTGGAGGTGTAAATTATAATGCAAGGACAATTTTCATCGCCCAAGTCAAAGCTCCACGCATATATAGTAGAAAGGTTCTATACCCTCTAGTTGGAAGAATGCTACTACGGCTTTCACAATATGCTTCTTTCTAGATCTGACTCTCAGGGGAATCTATCACGAGAGTTACCATACACAATACTAGTGATCACTGGAATCTCATATTTTTCAGAACGGTCGACTCGAATTGTGGGCTAACAAATCAGTCCTCTTCTTCAAGACTGAGCAAGCTGTTGAGAAAGAATTTAGTAGCTTCCAGCGCAATGTACAACATCCTTACCATTCCTCAGAATTTACTTCAGCAGGAGTGTAAGTAGAAAACACAAGTGATTTTCCAACAAAGCGTCCAGGGTTGAAAACGTGGCACCCTGAATATGTGACCTTATACGCGTCGTATCTGTCTGCGAGCACCAGCTGGTACCAGCTGTTAATCTGTTGGTTCCGAAATATCTATTTTTCACTCACTGCTGTTGGTAACGGATAGATACGAAGACTGTGATCATAATCTGACAGGACGGGTTGAATATTGCCCACCAATGGGCACAGATGAGCCTGATCGAGAATTGACTGTACAAGCTACAGATAATTGATTCACAGGATGGTCAGATAATTATTCACAGAGAATGGTATAGAAAAAGATCCCACAAAGCGTTTCAGATCTTCGCTCTTGACATCAGGTTTCACTCCCACCGCATTTCGGAGCATCCTTGACATCAAGTCCTCACGGAAAATTACGATTTCCTGGTTGAAAAATTTGATGCGACATGGATTTGTACCAAAATGAATTTTTGGAATCCGGGTTTTCAATCTGCCAATCAGTGTGGACAGAAGTGGTTTTCGAGGTAGTGTAGAATTAACGGTTATATCTAAAGGTCCAGGGATGAACACAAAATGCGTCGACCTCATGATGAGGGGATAGGCAGCGATCAAGTCGGCGAGGGCATCGAAATGTTCTGCACAATCGGTTGCGCCGAATCAATATTTAGACGTAACAGGACCCACCTTGATATCTTTGGACGTCTCGCGCATTGCCGTGGGTTATAGATCTACTGGTAAAGTTTCCGCACATAACGATGATTTTGGGTATAAAATCGTTTTCGACGCAATTATCAAATGTTTTCTGAATTCCCGGCAACGTTTGCGGATGATCCAACCAAACATCGGAAAGGAAGAAAAATTGTAGTTCGGGCAGTTCTTCCCGTATTCGTATTTCAAATTGGGACTGAAGAGTGTCGCCGTCAAAGGGGCACTTCTGAGAAATTCTCCTTTACTTACGTCTTCAAGTAACGAAGTCGCACCCTTCCCAAGGAAATCAATATGTCCGTAAATCGACCTTGCATTTCTGTATATCCCAGTGCAGCAGTACATAACAGAGAACATACCTTGCCATACTCCTTGACTCGCAAGGCGGCTGGCCAATAGCCACAATTTCGAGGGTAGCCTCTTCTGTGTATTCCCCTTCCACCAGCGCGAAGCATCCCTCAGTAAAGAGACCATCACCTGGCTCATCCTAGACATAGAAATTTCAGCGCTTTGAGTGGTTTTCCGAAGTTCTTATCTTCACCAGCGTCGAGAAATTTAGAATGACGGCACCATCTGCATCTTCAAGGCAGAGTTTGCCCTCTTTATTGAAGGCCAGCATACCTAAAAGCAAGAAACGCTCCCCAAATCGTCCCAGAAGTTGTTTGGTGGACTTAAGCTGAAGGTGAATGAAAAAAAGGCTCAACACAGTGACCGAAGAAACCCACAGTCACAAGCTTTTCTCGATCGCGTGAAGGAAGTGTAGACGGTGCAAAATGCTCGTTCCTCAGCACACATTGCCGTATGATGTTCAACCGATCACGGATGGAAAGCACTCTGGATTCCGCTGTACCTGACCACGTAGAAACTATGGGACTCCTGAAATACGATGTCAGTGAGCGTATGTGTTGAAGAGTCTACTTAACACACTTCTCAAACGTCCCCCGCTCTGGTGACCATGTCCACCGCGGCATTTCGAATGCGTCAATGAAAAAGAGATGTTTCTCCGGATCAATCAATTCCTTCTCCACTTGTGGCCTTTCACCCTGGTCCTGAAGAGCTTCATAAACTCGCTTCAACACATCAACTGACACCATCATCGTAGCATCTGTGCCATACTGTGAGCCAGGAATAATTGTCAATATAAATTACGCGCCATCTTGTTTATTGTACTCCTTGGCGAGCAATTCTACACTTGACTCTGCATTTACATCCTGTATTTCATTTTCCACAAGTATCTTCTCCACGAATTCCAGGGCTTCTGGACTCAATGAATTGCTGAATTTTCGAAAAACCTGATGCACATTAGGGCAGAATTATAAAGTCAAAGTTATTTAACCTTGATAACTATCCGCTGACGGGGATCGGACATGGAGGCTCTTGATTATGAAAAGCGTTTAGAAAGAGTCCGGGCCGAACTGACACTCTTTCAAAATGTTCGAAACGAAGCACTAGTTACCATGATGTACTCAGCTTTGGATGTTGATTTAAACCCAGGCCATGGCTTTGGGATATTCGAAATAGGTAGGTAATTGCGACTCTTCTCCATTCACTGACGATGGACGGTTCAATGGCAGGGAAGTCTTTGTGGACGATAATTGACACCCTTCGACGGAATCCAAATGCCTACCCGCAGGTCGATATAAAGTACGATCCAGATACATCAGCCACCACACCTATTATATTACACATCCGACCCCATATCGACCTTCTCTTCTCTGGAAAGCAACAACGACTGCATGCTATCTCTCTCCGGAAGCTTCGTAACCCAAATCCTCCTGTAACTGTCAAGTACAATGACGTTATCCTCTCATCGCAGTCGGAGGTCCTGCGCCGGATTACTGTCAGCAGAATTTTTGGTCCAACTTACCCTGGAGATGAGCTACGTTATCCTGGCATTTGGTTTAGCTTCGATGAAGATATCATTGGCGAAGGTTTGAAAGCAGCTCATGCCGGTGACCGTATGCAAGAAGTGAAGCGTATTATCATATCTCAGATTGAATCGGATTCTCCCGCAAATGCCATTCACGATGCATTAGATGAAGTTCGTGAATGCCCTGCTATGAACGGGGAACTTGCTCGGGCAATTGTAAAGGTACGGCCCTGTCGATATCTCAAACACTCACTTTCCAATAACTCACTTTGGCAGATTCACGACGGTGTAACGCTCTATTTCCATCCAATGTCATCAACGCCTCTACATATACGAATTGGTCAAACCACAGCTCAAGATTTAACTCTTGACCTTGGCCCACCACTGCGAGTGCACTATAAGGAGGACGAGAGAATGAAGATACATGCCACACAAAAACCTCCTAACCCAGAGAACGGAACCAGTTGTATGACACTTCCTTCTATCCATCTACTGTACTATCATTCTAAACCAAATTCTAGACTTCTATAACTATTTCCAACACGGTATTGATTTCCTTATATCAGGAGACACGCACATTGTGAGGAAGATAATCTTGCATACGAACATCGTAAGTGTATTAAGACCAAGCGTCACTCCCTCACAAGATAACAATCGTGGAATAGCCAGGATCTCCACTTTTCCAACGATATAAGCGATGTGCTTGGGAAATAGAAGACAAGCCTGAAGACGATGAGGACGGTAGGTTTTTTTGCTCCCACTCCTTTCAGTGCGTAAATACTTACTTATCCAGACTCTCCTCCCCGAAAACGGTTCTTTGATCGGGTACGTTTGTCGTCTAGCATCTGAACTCTGAATTGATCTAGGGCTTGCAGTTTGAAACCATCAGCCACTTCTTAAGTCCTCGTGACCCTTCACCGTCCATGGTTTTGGATAGGACAGATGAAGAAGAGCATCTAACTCTACCCAACCCGAAAACGCGACGTAAGTGAAATTTATTTTACACACTACATACTCACTTTCAATAACACCTCAGTGCATGGATATAATGGGATAATTTTGGAAGTCTCAGAACTTTCTGAAGTTGTATGCGTAACACTCTTCTAGTCTGTCCCGTGGGTCGGAACTCGAGATAAATCAACATGACTGTGGATATATCAAGGCATTTGCTCTTGTAACAATAATCATCTAAACACCAGCTATTCACCCGCATAACATCACCATAGAACGTCGCTTCAAGTAATCCACACATGTATTATGTTATAACATCGGCTTGTATTGCAGATTTCTGTTTATTGAGAACGAACCACCGTACAAGGTCAAGCGTCGCCGCCGCGTCTTCGACTGACGAATGTCCCTCACTGGCATTGCCAGTCTGAATCATCTTACCCAACTTCTCGCGGACCCTGAAGGAGTCAGAATTTTTATCTGAAAAAAGAATAGCACTTACAAATCTTTCAATGACCTCCTGTACGGACTCCCTGCTTTATGGGGGAAAAGCAATGCAGTGTCGATACACCTTCGATGGATGATACGGAGGGTCTTGAGATCATTGTCCAGCGAATGACCTATTAGAATAGTATCTGTATCTATCAGGGTATTTAAGGCTGCTCGAATCCCTGCTAGGTTCATGATCGCGGTTGCGTGATTTTCTGCTGTGATACCCGAAAAACGAGTACTATAGTCACTGGCAGAATCGGGTCAACGAAAGGTTACCATGAGGTTATCAAACAAAGAAAATCACATTATTTGTATGCCCTCATCCATACGGACGAGGTGGTCAAAAACTTCCTTCCCTAATCCATTTATGACAGAAACACGTGCGACTCTCGAACCTCCTGTTGTATAGATCATTTCGCAGTCCAGAGCCGCAACATCCAGCTTCTCCGTACTGCTACGGTCCGCAGGTGGAAGAACAGAAAACGAATGACGGGCATGAAGTTTTTCTGGATCCGACTCCGAGAAGACATGGGGACCATGAGAACAACCCTCTTCATCGGATGTTCGTGAACAGCAGCTAAAAACGCGAACTTTCTCGCCTGTACATAGTGGGAAGACCATCAGAATCAAGGTCGGCACCCAGAATGCAATGTAGATTTTACCTCCAATTCGTGTCGTATATGGTTTTCCCCAATGATAAACACATTTCTCAGCCTCTTCCAACCGCTTCACAAGATAATACTGCGGACATCTGTCACATCTGACGATCTTGCCTTCGACGGTAGGCTCATCTCCGCCTGATCCTGGTGGAACATCAATAAAGTATCCCCATTTTTGAAGTTCCTCGATGGAATGTATCAAATTTTCCAAATTTCCGCGAGACAAACGTAATTTTTCAAGTTTCTTCTGATTCTCGATACGAGTAGCAATTTCTTCTTCAGTCCCTACCGAGGGATCATTGATTGACGTCGGTACAGGTCTTCGTTTCAATATTGCTACACATTGTATGACAGCCTTAAAAGTTATACATACCTAGGTCAATGGATACGACGACTTTCAAAGAGCACTCACAATACGATATGTTGTCCTTGTTGATTTCTTATACACTTCCTCTTCTTGCTTTACGGCATGATCTGCTGCTAACGAAGGATCCGATGGCAATATTTTATGATACAAAACAAGGAAATGGTCATAAAGGGTCTTGAGCATTATCTAACGAAATAAAGATTAAGAAAGGCGAAAACATGAATTTGTCCACTCACTTGTCTGACGGGAAGGGGAATCAAAGACTGTGCAGCATTAATCCTCAAAATCGGAACACCAGTCTAAGCATAAGAATATGAAGTTGGACAACACTGGAGTGATTCTCCAACACTCACTTCAGTCCTTGTCGCAGATGGAACGGCGGTGGGTCTCTGAGTAGGACCCACTTTCTGCAACTTCGTCGGGGGTTCTGCAGAAGCAGAGGCAGGGGTTTTCTTAATTGGTGACGTCGCCGGACGTTTAGCTGGTACAATGACTACAGACTTTGCCCGCGTTTTCGTAGGAGTGGAGGAAGTAGACGCAACTGGAGTCGCTTGGACAAAGTTCAGGGGTCTGGGATTGGGAAGATTAGGAGAATGCGAGTATAAGCAATTCTGAAGCGAGCATGTATCCTTCTGTGGGCATGACAGATTTCTGAAAAGACCAAGAGTAGAGAACATAGTATTGTCTAGAACGCGGGGAACAGTGAGGGCGAGATCACCGGCGGCCGTCTTGATCGCAAGTTTACTCAGGATCACACACTGTCAACGACCCTGAGTTCCAACACTTCAAAGCTGCTGTTCAACGTTCAGCTGCAACTTTAACTCATTGAGTGCCTTCAATGTCGTCGGCGGCCAGAAAACGAGCCGGCTCCATCAAGGTCAAGACGGATGCTACTTTGTACGTTTTGAAATCTGTCCCCATGTATCCTTCCTTATTTTGCACAGGGACGACCCGAATCACCACCTCACAGGCTCCTTCCTTCCACAGACGTATGAATAAAGTTCGCAAAGGACTTGCCAAATGGCTCATCTATTTCTATAGCCCTCTAGATGATTCTGGTTCAGAAAGCCCATACCGCAAGGCGCACGTCGTTTCTGACTCGCCACGTCCATCATTACTCGTTCGTTGGGCTACTGAACCCAGTATGTTCCTTCAACCGTTTGATTGATGACCTAGCTAAATTCACCGCAGGTAGCTCACTAGCACTTCTCCTATTACCCATTATTCTCTATCTCAACTGGGAACTCGTATCAACGAAAGTTGAACATGATATACCCAACCCCTTTGCTAAATTCTTCCTTCTTTCGGGATATATGCCAGATTCAAAACCAAACGACCCGCAATATCAAAAGACATGGTGGGATCTCGTGTTCCTTGCATACTACATTGTTTTCTTCTCCTTCATCCGTCAAGCCATCTTTTACGTGTCCAGACCAATTGCCGTGTATTTTGGACTAAGAAAACGAGCCAAGATTGCGCGTTTCGGAGAGCAGGCGTATGCGTTCTTCTACTTCATGGTGTTTGGTGCTTGGGGATTTGTATGTTTTATGCATGTGGTTTGGTCTTCTCATTTAACGTTCTACAGCGAATCATGGCGACTCTTCCCACTTATTGGTATAATACCATCGAGTTCTGGAAAGGTTGGTCCTGAGTGCAATATGACGCGTCATTCCTCTCATTGAATCGATATGCAGATTACCCTCACTGGCATTTGAACCCAGCGTTAAAACGGTATTACCTCATGCAATTTGCACACTGGCTCCAAGAATTGCTTGTTCTATCCCTCGGTTTGGAAAGGGCAAGGAAGGATTATTTTGAGCTGGTTATGCATCATATCGTTACGTTATGGCTTATTGGGTGCGCCTTACACACGTTTTTCCGTTTTGTTTTTGTCTCATTCGATATGCCCACTAGGTGGAGCTTCTTTATGAATTTCACTTACATTGGGAATGCTGTCTATGTCAGCATGGATATTCCAGATGCGTTCTTGGCTGTGCGTTCATCTATACTCGACTTTTGAATTATTCCAATCTCTTCCGCGTAGTTCTCTAAACTCCTGAACTATATTCGATGGGATACTGCCAAGATATACTCCTTCCTACTTTTCTTCGTAGTGTGGTCGTAGGTGTTTGGCTTCTCGTTTAAAGGATGTATCTCATCTCCAAAACCCACTCAGATACTTCCGTCATTACCTGAGTCTCCGGATTTTATGGTCTGTCTGGTTCGAAGGACCTTTCACCCCGTTCGTTTGCTGCTTTTTTTAGAAAATATGCAATAACTCATCCAACATCTAGTGAATCATCCAGACGGTGGAGCTTCTTGGATGGGGTCTATCTAACAAATTGGATGAATAACCAGATTTTTCTCGCCCTTCTATTGCTACAGCTCCTAAACCTCTTCTGGTATTGGCTCATAGTCAAGGTCCTCATCCGGCGAGTTACCTGCCGAGCTGTACTCCATTTGTGTACTGATAACAGCTGTAGAGCAATCACGACCGCTCAAGCTGAAGACGACCGTTCAGATGATGAAGATGACGATCAGAATGAAGCCCTGAAGGATAAGGAAGATTGAAATTTCTACTCAAAACTCAACTTTGGCGAATAATACACCATCATTATCATAGCTTTGATTTCACATTTGGATGCTATCTTACACGTATTTACTGGATCAAGCGACTAGATGAACTAAAACTTGTTTCATGCTACCGGGAGATTCCCTCTGCCTCTGCCTCAGTTGAGGCCTGGTTCGAGGGAATAAAACCAAAAATTCCTTCTTCGTCTGAATAATCACTATCTTCTTGCCATGGTTGCAGCTCGACTGCTAATCCAGTTTTAATTTGATTAGGCCACCTCTTTTCCCGCTGGATATCCACCGGATCACCGTCCGCCATACTTTTCATTGCCAAGAGGGTATACTATATATTCTTATGTCAGCTGTCGTTTTTACATCTAAATCATAGAGGTAAAACAAACATGCGCGTCGTTACCAGCATTGTGCAGGAACTGTGTAGGTATCTGTAGAAGATGGCAGGTTTGTGATAAACCTTTCTTGTTCGCAGAATTATCGCCCAGAAGGGCGGCGATCAAGTCAGAGGTGTCAATGATGACAAGAGCATTATCTGGCACAGAATCCGGGATGAGACGAAGCTTGCCAGTAAGGTCGACTTCTAGTTGGTCAAGATATCTGTTTCAAAAATTAGCAAGAATAACAGAGGTCTAGAAACAAGAAATTTACTTGAGGTCTTGATCATTGTCGTGAAAAACGAGAAATACAGGCTGATGCTGTTTCATTTGTGCTAATAGTTCATGAATCCTCGCCTTGAAAACCTTTTTCTTCAGCGTCTGGGTATGACCAAAATTGTAGTGCTAGATGAATGAATGTAACTTGTTTTGTTCCCTGATAAATTCAATTACTCACCCAACGATTGTCAACGACATATTGAGAGTTGATGTAGCCTTTCGCCTCTTCGACGAGAAGATGACCATCCTCCTCGTATGGCGATCCATCAGCGTTCCAGCGAATGAGACTCCACCCAAACTCGGTGATTAATTTATGATCGCGCTCCCAAGCCTCAAAATCGACAGCACAGAAGACACCTTTCTTCTCTCGCCATAAGCTGCGCACGCGTTCGAAGATATGGCGTCGTTGAGAAAGATTAGGGTTTGCACCTTTAAGTCTTTTGTTATTCTTGTCGATGTCCTAAAGGAAGAGAAAATCAACAAGCGCCCAAAGCAACCCCCAAGTCTGAATTTTACCTTTATGGCACTTCGCAAGGAAGAGCCGTTTATATAAGTGACAGGAGAGACGGTTTTAAGTTCCTTTGCGAGAATAAGACAATCCGAGTACGGCAGTGGGATGACGTTCTTCGTTAATTTCATGGCGTGCAGCCAGTATCGAATGTAATCAACTTGTTTCGAGGAGAACAGCAAACGCGCCTCTCCAGTTGGAAATGTTCCTAATCGATTAGTTAGCTCAGCTAAGGCATAAACACGGGTTTCATACCAAGGTACATATCGATGCCTTGCTTCCCTGGGTGAAGAGGATGATCGATATGTGTCAGGGCATCGTGCGCTAAAGTGATCAGTTGAACATTGTCTCTCAGACAAAATGGATAGCTTACAGAGTATCGCCTTGACTGGAGCTCTGTCATCAGGGTCTGGCAACGACTGGTGCCTAACCAAGTGTGATCAGTAGCACTTGCACATCCAAAGTCTATCTTACCATTCGTACCATATATCGGTATAGCGGTAGTACCCCGTAACAACAGGCTCATTAGAAGACATTTCGAAATTCTGTGTTTTTGTGTTGATATAAAACGTAGTTGCAAGACGAGCGTCTAATTACAACCATCGATCTCTTGTTTTGCGATCAAGCAGCGGACTTACTCGCCAGATCACCGCAATTTCCGGATTAGGTCATAAGGTTGAAGTCTGGTCTCGCTGTCGACCTTTGGCGTTGTGCTTCTTACCTTTTGCTTTTTACCTAGCGCACTCGCAACAGAAGTTTTTAAGCAGTCCTGAGGAACAATTTCTATTGTGCGGCGAATGGCGAATGTGGCACAAAGAGCGTCAGGTTCGGGATCAGGCAGACGGAAAGCTTCTACCGCTAGGAAGAGTACTGGAGGACGGCCGCCTTTGCCACCAAATCGGAATGCTGGCGCGCAGCCGGGTGAGTTCGTCCATGTGTTTTTAGATGTAATTTTTGTACTCACAATCTTTGTAGATGGCAAACCGGCGGGGAAGAAACGTCGATTTCGACCTGGAACAGTGGCTCTAAGAGAAGTCAGGAAATATCAAAAGAGCACGGACTTGTTGATTCGGAAGCTTCCATTTTCGCGTCTAGTTTGTTGATGTTCATTGCTACTTGGAGTTCTTCATCTAATGTCGGATGTTCAGGTTCGCGAAATCACGCAGGAGATGACAACGGACTTGAATACACCTGGCCCAGCAGATCTTAGATGGCAAAGTTCCGCTCTTTTAGCTTTGCAAGAGGCCACAGAGGCTTATCTAGTTCACTTATTTGAAGACGCGTTAGTCCTTGCTTCCTCATTTTCTTCTATCCCTCTAAAACCTTTCGCCCTTTAAAGGAACCTTTGTGCCATTCATGCGAAGAGGGTTACAATAATGACCAAAGATATCCAACTCGCTCGCAGAATTCGAGGGCCGTGGGGTGGTTTAGGTTGAATCCCCTTGCGAATTATTTATTGTCTTACTTTCGGTTTCGCTTTGTATAACTCTCCTTGCAACTGTGTAACACGGGGAACTCATTCAGTCGAGTCCATTTAACAAAATATAACGATGATATATATTATTTAATATAATATACATGCGATTGATTTTCGTTCTAAATTCCAGAAAAACATCTTTTTCCCCTCATCTATTATAGGGATAACACAACATTGATGCACGAACCTGAAAAAATCAAACAAGTTAACCCGTGCAGCAGATATGAAATTAGTAGTTAGGAATACGTCAGATTAGATCAAGGAAGATTCATTGGACGTCCACTCCTTCACATAATAGAATTTTTGAGTGGGTCCCTCTTAACCACTTGTCTCTTCATTTATAAAGAAAGGAATCAAACACATACTCAATGTGATTTTCTATAGCTGCGGGGCCGTTGTTGAGCACCAACATCAGTTGAACCAGATTTGGGTGCAACTTGAGTCGCAAGGAGCCTTCTCCGTCGTCGAGCATCAATCGATTCCATGATCCACGTTTGGAATAAACCAAAAGCTGCCGAAGTGGTCCAGTAAAGGGTCACACTCTTCAAGAGCAAATGATGAGTCTTTATGATGCAACTGAATACGAAGCCTTACCCCTGGTGTCAACGCAGCAACGATAATGCGGATTATTGAAAGAATTCTCAGAGAACTCTTGATAATTTTTCCAGGCTGAATTCGTACTTTCCCACCTGCAGCAACGCTTCTGGCTTCGCCTGCCTCCATTGCCCGCTGTTGCTGTCGCTCCGCAGCGCTCATAACCCAGTTTCCAGATTCTATATTGGCCATAGTAAGGAAACCAAGAACAACAGGCAGTGTCATTGTCGGATCAGGATGCGCTAAACTCGTCAAGGAAAGGAAAGGTTCGGAGTCAAAAGGTGTTGGATCTTGTGAGAGTCGGTTCAAGACCACCGTGAATCCAACAAAAAATGGAAGTTGAGATAATGGAGGTATGAGGATAGACGGCAGTGGACTGCATTTGTACTGTTTGAAAAGTTCCTTCCGCTTTGCTGACAACTGGAAAAGAAAGTGACGTGAGGTGAAGCAAACTGAGAGAAAACTCACTATTTCAACAGTCCGGTCACGGTGCATTTTTTGCAGATCTTGCTTACTCCCTCGTAGTCCGGAGGCTTTCATCTCCTCGAAGACGCGTTTCGCGATGACAGGCTTTAGGTTTTCCAGTTCTGGCATCACAATTTCTTCTGCTCGCCGTACACGTCGTTTTCCCTGTTAACCAAACTATCAACGAAAAGTCCGGGGTGTAGATCAAGGCTGGATAACCATACCCATATCGAAATTGGGAGAAATGCCAAGCGAGAGAGCAGGGTGACAAGAAGTATTGTAATGGAATAAGCCGGTAAGGTTGGTGGCAATGGCAGCGCAAGTGCTAGGTCAAGAAACCCATCACAAATATTTTGAATATGAAAACGACGACATGATGGTGTTAGTGGTGTATATTGCAGTCTGAAGAGCCCTGGGGTATACGTCCGAAGACGTGCTCTACGAAGAGCTAGCATCCAAGATGTCGATCCAGGCAACGTTGATGGCAGTTTCACATGATCTGTGGTTCCAACTTTCGATATCATAAAAGCATATCTCAAGCGCATGATCTATCTGAGGAACTGTATTTTGGTGTTGACATATGCAAGTATTTAAAATTGAGAGAAAAACGACTTTCATGGACTGCGCATAATGTAGCATACACCTAAACGTTCCACCCAACTTGAAAGCGTTTAGAATAACAGCTGGTGGGGGAACTGTCCCTTTGAAAGACCCCAAGAAGCCTTGAGATACTTGTTGAGGTCCTCGGTGTCCTTGATGGCAGCAATGATAGAGCCGTCGATGGCCTTCTGGTCTACAGCTTTCGATTCGGGAAAAGGATCTTTTGACTTGGGCTTGCCATCTTCAAAGAATTCTTCCTCGGTTGATTTGGAGCTTTTGGATGAAGGCTTTGAGAAATATGTGTCGTTGTACTTCTCGTCAAGCTAGAGATGGAATTGAAGATGAGATTGAAGAACACGAATCATGTTTAAAAAAAATATTACCGTTAGATCCGAGATATCGACTTTCGTCGATGTCGCAATTACATATGTCTGGTTAACCCGTCTTAGAGGGACGCCGTTGACTTTGTAGGGTCCGGTGATCAACAACAATCCGCTGGCGAGCTGCTTCAAGAAGACAACTCGTTTCCCTCTGTATCGTCCAGCCAGCAGAATCAATACAGTTCCAGGTGTAATGGACGAACGGAGGGAAGGAGGCTGAGGGCTCTTACGGCTCTTCTTAGGCTTGCGCACGTCTTCAGCGGGATAGAAACGCGGTGCTTTTTGAATAGGAACAAGACGCTTGCCACCATTCTTGTCTCCACCAATAGGCTTTTCGACATATTCCGGCGTTGTCTGAGGGGCCTTTTTTTCTGATTTTTTGGCATTTTTCCAAAGACCACGCTTGGCATAGACCTGAGATCGGGAAAGGCGTCCGACGCCGGGAGCGAGTTCTTTACTTCTGGCCATTCTAAATGAAGAGTAAGCAGCAACATTCAAAATATCTAGTAATCACATACGCCTTATTATTCTTGAGGTTGTCCACACCGACGCCTTTGATACGACAAGTCGTGAATGGCAAACTTGTGGCTTGACAACTACACAGTCCTTCCGGCAACTACCGAGTTGTGACGCCCAATCATATCAATCAGAATTTGAACACCAACCATTATGAGTGACTCGGGAGCAGGTGGGCTATACAAGGTCACTCATTGTATTGGAAGACTTACCGATACTATAAGATAATAGACCCGTTGTTTTCTTTGACATTGACAATACCCTTTACTCTGCTAACTCAAAGATCTCTCATGCGATGGGCACTAAGATTCACGGTTGGCGATTTGCCCTTCTTTGACGGAAAACGGAGTTGTGCTCAAGTGTCTCCCTTTAGAGTACTTTATTAGCATTGGAATAAATCAAGAAGAAGCATCAGACTTGCATCTCAAATACTACACGCAATATGGATTGGCTTTACGAGGCCTTACCCGCCATCACGACGTTGGTAATGCAACCCTTTGGACATCTCTTACTCTCAATGACATCGAATAGACCCACTAGATTTTGATCGTAAATGTGATCAATCTCTCCCACTAGAAGAGATGATATCCTATAATCATCAGGTCCGGAAGTTGTTTGAAGACATAGACAGGTCTAGGGTTCGTGTCTGGGCGTTAACAAATGCCTACCGTGTCGTAAGTTTTAGCGTGTCAAGAGCGACCATAACTTTAGGTATTGTCATAATACAGCATGCAGAACGAGTTCTCCGCATTTTGAAACTCACCGACCTCATTGACGGCCTCGTGTTTTGCGACTATTCACTCAAAGACTTTTCATGTAAGCCTGAACCCAAATTTTACAGAGTGGTATGTTGCTCTCGAAACTAATTCTGTAAATATCTGATTGTTCTATACAATTTTAGGCAATGAAACAGGCTAACATCAAGGACCCATCCAAGTGTTACTTTGTTGACGACAATCGAAAGAATATTGATTCTGCGTGCGCTGAAGGATGGACACATTGCGTCCATTTCTGTGAAAGGGGGCTAGAAGCCATGGAAGGTGGGAGGATAAAGGAAATAGACGACGAACGAGAACCAGACGCAGTGGACAATGATGTTGTTGAAATATCTACCTTGGACGAGCTCAGGGCCGTGTGGCCAGAGATATTCAAGCAGTTATAGGCAGCCAGTTCTCCACAACTCACTTTATACCAGCACACCTACACTTCATACTGCTATGTAATAGATCAACTTTCGGAAGGATTTTCTATTCGTTCTTGCCTCATTCGAACATATTCCATATTCAAAATATTCAAGCTTGATAGCATCCCGCGCAATAACCTTCGTCGCAATGGACTATTCTTTACAATATTCCCAACCATTTACCTTGGAGGACGCGATTGGCTTCGATGTACCTATGATAATGGAAGGTATCAACTCAAACATGGCTTTCTTTAGAGACCTCTCATTTTGGCGATCTATGTAACAGAAATCACTCGCTTGGAAAACTCGTTGAATCATCTAAGAGAAACGCAATTAGGATTGCAGTCTTACCTTGAAGAGACACAAGAAAACGCCGACGTCGAGATTTGTCATGCATTAGAAGAGAACAAAGTAGTCATGTAAGTATCATCTATCCTCGATACGAGAAGTAGTTCATGAAGAATGTGAATCCAGAGGCTCGCAAGAAGAGCGAATCAAGATACTCAAGATGGCGTTAAGGGAAAAGAGCTTACATTATGGATCGCATTATGATACCAAACCTAATGCACAAGTTTTCGTAACATTACAGCATCCCGAAGGAAATCCAGTGTCCGGGGCGACAGGGATAGCGGATTCGGATCCCTTTCAAGCAGCCGACAACGAAGAACAGGGCGTGTACTTGTAAAAATAATTGGTTGACTTTGGCTTTTGTATGCCAATACTATATATAATCCTTATCTGCCTCAAACACCATCAGGGTCACCACCGTCAAGATTTTTTTTACTACTACTACTTCAAATGTCGTTGAAAGAAAGTCATAAATTTCAAACAAGTGGTTCATTCGAATAGACGGGGCGCCTACTATGGTTTTTTGAATTTCCCACATATCATTGATCTTGACTTCTGATGACCTCGAGGTCATTGACATCCGTCGCCGAATTTCGCATCGACCTTGCAGAGTAAGTTATGCTTTTCTCTCTCTCTCTCTCTCTTTGGAAATCAAATGACATTAAATTGACAGCAAAGTTGCCGATGCAACAAACATCCAGCTCCACGTCAAGAAACTGCAAAGATTACGGTGTGCAGCCGATATTTTGGCGACGAACGGGTTGGATTCTGGGGATACCCAAACATTTGATGCGGATTCCGTTCAGGTAGCGCGATTTTTTGAAACAAAAATTTATTGATATATTTACCCCCTTTATTCTTCCAGCAAGAAGAGGATGGGATTTCCACAGCCCTTGGTCCGGTCCAAGGGCAATTGGATCTAGTCCTAAACGACCTCAGCGCTTATCCCGAAGTGTTCCGATCAGAGCTGGAGGGCTTTTATGCCCCTGCGGACAGCCGGATGCTCTTCGTCGAGGCAGAGAAACTGGTCGCCTGGACCGAAGAAACTCGGAAGCATCTCATCGAAATACCAGGAAGAACGCAAGTCCTGTTGAGGGAGAAAGAGGAGAGAAGTGTGAGGAAGGAGGAAGAGTTTTTGTATTTCCAGCGTCTTTCGGATGAGATGAAAACGTTGAAGATGAGGGTGCAGCGCACTGAGAAGGCGCTGAATGCGTCGAAGCAACTTGAGGTGTATGACTTCTCCAAGCCATCTTTGAAGCCGATAGCATTGCCGCCATCTGGCGCTGGTTCTGGAACTCCCAGCTCCGAGTCGGAGTTGATGCAGGTGGACATTGATTGTTCAGGTAGTTGCAGCGAACCCTTCGCCGACCTCGAACAGGTATGTTTGTTCTTTTCCTCCGACATCATACACGATCAATGTTGCCCACTTGTAACCAGTTCAGCGCCAACCTACGCGCATTCCGAGATTTCCGCTCTTCGGACGTAAACAGTACATCCACTCTTCAAAAACAAATAACGACCGACTTGCAAACAACCTCATCCCATCCCATCCCACCCAGCTCCCATCCTCAACTCATAGACCTTGACTCCCCAGACATCCAAAACGCGATCCGCCAAATCATAACAGAAGAATTCCAAGTGCTCTCCACATCCTTCCTCCACTCACATCTCTCAGAATGCCTCGAGAGCAGCAACCAAAGCATCCACACTCACATTTCCGAGACGATGGCCGATACGAACAAGCTCGTTCGCAAGCTTATGATTACAGCGAACCTGACGGTGCCCGGTCTGGTGTCTGAAGGTGGCCATGATCACGAGTCATTATTCGTGAATGGCTCCAACTGCGTTGGGTCGCCGTGATTTTTAAAAAAATATTAAGGACGCGCTGAGTATGGCGCACCAGCCTTCAGATTGACCACCCTTATCACGTCTGGCCCCCTCGGACACGACTTCGACATCCGGCTCGTTTGCGTTACATGTTACCCCACCAAACGACAATTGTCACCTGTAAATATCGCCGCCGCCGACTGGCCCTTGTATCACATATCTTGTCATTTTTAACCCAACCTTGTCAAAGGACCGGAACTCCTATCGTATCGCCCTATATGGATACCGGACGACGACCCTTTTTTTTTTTTGGCTTAACGCTACTCCAACTCTACCTTCAAGGCAGTTGAGTGACCTTTTTACCTCCTCTGCTCAATTTTTTACATTCATATACAGATATGTTTTGTGTGCTTATCCTCGCTATCGACCGGACCTCGGATTGGAATTATAATATCATCCAAGAACACCTTGCATCACGCGGACCCCTTTGCTCTTTTACAAACTTTGAACTATACGTCATTTGCCCACTGCTATCCAACTTGCTTTGATTTGCTGCTCTGTATCGCGCAACGTAAATAAGATCTAATTATCCAATGTCCAATAACACATTCATTATTTTATTTATTTACCTACGAACAAAGAAAAAAGTCTTCTTGAAAGTATCTTTAAAAAAGTTCAAGTACGATAAACTGACTAATTAAAAATGCAAGGCGAAAAAGAGAAGATGGCATATTGAATGGATACTTGGACGAATGTGAGATGGGGCGTTCGAAGAGTGGACAATGGCAGAAAGAAAGATATGCTAAAACAGAATGTATACTATTATGCAACTTCGTGATATGGTGCAGAACAAAACCGAAAAAAATCCCGTGTGTTATGTGAAATGAATGATGGGGATGAACTAAATGAGCGTTGAAATGAGATAATAAAACGAGTGTAGTTGGCTTCCGGGATGATAAGAGATAAGAAAGAGTCATTAAAAATATATATAACACGTAATTTGTCGTCAAATTGCAATGAAGTGAAGGGAACAAAAACAGTTTTCGTCCGATAGTGCTAATGAGGGAGCGGATTGAAAGATAACGAAGATGTTTTGGGGAAAAAAACAAAATGACAGGACGTGTGCACTTGCATGCAGCAGAACCGAACATATTGAGCGCTAACGACTCAATTATGCTCCACCTAATGACATACCCCGCAAAGCACTAATCCTTTCCACATCCAACCCAACGCAAAACTTCCACACGTCCAATGATTCCGTAAATCACGCCAAAATCCGTTCCTCCTCCCCGGTCAAACGTGTCATCCCGTAAGCCTTTCCAAAGAGGATAATACGAATTCGTTGGTCCGCTTTCCAAACGACATTCTTTTCAACCAAGGGTTTCGCTTTGGTAATCTTTTCTTTTGGGTTAGACCGCAATGCGAGTGAAAAATAAACAAGGTGGAAATCGAGAAAAGGCAAAGCATGAATTAGAGCCGAATAAATGCGCGTCGAGCCGTGTGTGTTGAAAAAGGGTGAGGGTGACGATAACTTTTTGACATGAGACAGGTCAGAGAGAGAGAATAGAAAAGGGAAAATCCTCGAGAAAGATTTAATAACCCGTCGAAGCACCCCTTCCGCTCGCTTTAATGTCATGAGATAACGACTTGATTTTGCCTCCAACCACCACCTCCTCCATGAGCCGCTGCTGCGCTAGATGGATTCCCCACATTCGGATTGGGGTTGCTCCCTCTCATCGAGGTCGTATTCGAACTGATTTTTTTAAATCCCACTCGGCCCTGCGATCCCGGTCTCAGACTTCCCTTGCCCGCACCCAAGTAATGCCCTTGTCGCATCTGACCATTTATCCCACCATCCTGCATCTGCATCTGCGCTTGCATCTCCTTCGCCGTCGGTACGCCCGTCCAAGGACTCGGTAACGGCGGGACAGGGGGAATGGTCGTCCCGCCGCTCTTGGTAGTAGAATGATGAACAGATCCCCGTCCCCTCGAACCAGACGTAGACCTAGGAGCCGGCACAGAAGACGAACGTATCGTGGGCGGGTGCGTCGGGTGACCTGACGAAGAAAGGCCTCCACCCCATCCTGGCTCCGAAAACTTTCTCGTACCTCCCAATCCCGAAGATCGGTTGGTCGTCCCCGTCGTCATCGGAACTAGTCTTTCCGGGCTAGAATCCAACGACCCTCTTCTCGAACTTGGACTGCTAGCAGGAGATGCGAATCCAGACCCAGGTGAGGCGTTCCCCGAAGATCTCTGCCTCCGGTCATACGAAGACTGCTTCATGAACGGTGCAGTAGGTGGAAGAAGCGGCATCTGCATCATGTTGTCGTATTCGTTCGCCATATAACCTTGGAAGGAGGGAACAATGGGTGAGTAGGATAAGTTCGGATTGCTGGCTGCGAAGGTCGGGTAAGTCATTATCATGGGTGTAGGGAGGGCGAAGGGAGGCATCTGCATGTGCATGCCCATCATTGGGGTCATGACTCCGGTCAACATTGGTACCATCATGGCTGAGTTCCGCCTCCCCACACTTTCCGAAGATGAAGAGTATGTCGAAGCCGGACGGGAATGTTCTTGTTGAAGGGGACTATTATTCTGTGTCGTGGGCGAATGAACAAACCAACTCGAAGGTCTCGAGTTCGAAGGCGACGAATCCGATGCGGAAGGGGTCTGGGCATGTTGGAAAGAAGAATCAGAAGCGTCCCTCCGGGTCGGTCCAGAATTTGGAGGTGACGATAAAGGCATAGCTTGCACTCCTCTCACAGAAGCCGCAGAACTCAAACTCGAGGGGTGCGGCTTATTACGTTCGCCAGGTGAAGTAAGTGGTGTGGTTGATGCAACACCTAAACTAAGTTCGCTGGTTTCCTTCTCTCTTTTAACCAGGGCAGGGATACCTCCGGTCCTTTGCAGTTCCCTCCGCATCCTTGCCTTGACCACCTCCTCTGCATACAAGGATTGCTCCTTCTCCCTCCGTTCCTTCTCTGCCTGGATCCATTCGCTCTCCAGTATCGCACGTTTCCTCTCTCGCTCAGCCTCCTCCCTCTCCAGTTTTCTCCGTTCCCCCTCTTGTTCGCGTGCACGACGAAGGCGTTCCTGCCGTAGGAATATGGCCTTTTGTTCTCGTAATTTCCTTTGGCGGACGACATGAAGGGGAATGACATCGTCAGAACTATCGCCGTCGTCTTCAACAAATCGAACGACACGTTTGACTGTGCCGGCCGATGATGCAGCAGAAGCCGGTGTTGATGGTGTTGTAGGCGTGGCAGACTCGACAGGTGTGGACAAGGGCGGACTGTCACGTTGGTCGGATATGATTGCGGAAGGGGTAGTCTGTGCGTTGTAAGCAGGTGCTGAGAGAAAGGGTCAGAAAATAAGAAGGTAAGGGAGGTAAAATAAATTACCTGATAAGGGCGGTGATTGAGGGAGAGTTAACTGGGTAGATGTATCAGCCACGATGGTTGAGACGTCTTGGGGAACGGAATCTGAAGGATCGACGAAAAACTCTGGGACAGCCATAATGTCAAGATGGGGTGAATATTCAATGGCAGCAATGGCAAAGGATGCGGAAATTGGGCTGGTTTCGATTCCAGAGTGGGAAGGAAGGTATATTTGACAGCGCTCTTCGAAACAAGGACGGGTAACCCAGCGGCGTAAACCAGGGCTTGCAGGGTAAGATTTGGGGGTCGGAGACAAAGGGCGAGAAATGTCGGGGAAATCGACTGAAGGAGTCAATAGGGGTAGGTAGTGTTTTTTTGCAAGAGGAAGAATAGGAACTAGATTAGATGAAGAGGAAGAAGAGTTGATGTCAGAATAGCGTCGAAGAAGTCTAGACTTGAGAAGTTTGACCCGTAGAGAAGATGGACGTGGGAGGACATGGGGAACATTGATAGACCGAGGAAAAATGGAACCGTGACTGGCTGTGTGGAATGGCGAGATGGCTGTGGGAGGTAGAAGTGAATTTTGGGTGAGAACAACAAAGCTTTGGAGTGCACGAGCGGCGTCTGAAGGTGCAGCTAATGAGCATGGGGGAGAAGAAACATCCTCGTCATCACTATCGTCGACCTCACTGTACTTGATTTCGGGTAGAGGTCGGGGATGAGCACGCTTGCCTCCTAGCCAAATCTTCCAGGAACGTTTCAATGGCCGGTCATCATCAGGAGTACTAGCAGAACCCGTGGAAGATGTGGCGGAGTAGTCGCTGTCCCTCTTCTTGAGCGCAAAGACAGATGTAAAACGGCGCATTATTGGTTGCTCTGGGAGGGAGGGAAACATGGTACCGAAAACAGAAATACTGGGTACAAACGAATCATGTGATGTCACCCCATCTGTCGCACCATCCCGTTCAAATATTCTACAGTTACTCCTGCTAGCTTACTCCCTCGGTCCAACACTGTCCTATATTCACCATTCCATGTCTGGTACTCTTTTCCTGCGAATAGCTTAACCGACTCCGTCTCTACCCCGCTCGTCATTCGGCTCATTTCCTCTTTTGAATCTTCTCCCCCTTCTCCCAATGGAAAGTACCCCTCTAGTACTCCTTCTCTCACATGTCCTCCCACCAATGTCCGTCCACAGAATTCAATATATTCATCCATTTCCTTTTCGCTCATGTCTCCAACGTGCCTATTCATTGCTTTTCAAATTAGTCCAGATCAAATATAAAACCATCGTCACGCACGCCATATTTCGCGGGCTAAATCTTATCCTCCGTCCCTTATCATCCAAATCATTCAATTCATTCATGGCCCTCATAAACTCCGTCTTCGGGGGTATTCCATTCGCCACATCATTTTCATCCTTCGGTACTCTGTATATTTTGCTTCTTTTAGTTCGAACCTTGGACAGAATCACTCGCTCCAATATTACCTTGCTTTACCATCAAGCCCATGAACCATTTTAAGTACAATGATCAGCGTTGCCATGCACTGCACCTCCACCGGTGCATTGTCAGACACATGCCGCATCGCATCCGATGCCTTGATCTTCGGCAGTCCAGGTGCTATCGCACCACACAGCGTCAGCGGCACTGACCGTGCACTTGCCAACCTTTTGGCCATCACGTATAACATCGCTATAAATTTCCACACAAATTGATCAAATCAGCTCAAAGGTCTTCTATGGCTTCTCGAGAAATCCACTTGCGCGTGCATCCCATCTCCTTCGTCAACCGCCAAAGTATGCTCGCTCCGTTTGCTTCCGGCACTCGAACGCCGTATTCCAGGTATAACCGCTTGGCAAGGCGAGAAGCTACCGAATGCATCACCAACGTACCTGGCGCGTGCTAATTCAAATTTATTTATAAGCAACGTTCATTATCGAGGAGTACAAAGACTCACAGCTGGGGAAAGTGCCTGTACATTATGCTTCGTCAGATGCTGCATCATTTCGGTTGGTAAAGATCTCAACGGATCCAAGTAGGGCAACTCGTAACTCTCGATAAGCCTTTTTTTTTAAAGTTCCCGTCCCATTCGCACCAATATCAAAAAAAAAACCATTCCACCCTTCAGCACAATTCAAATTTTTAAAAAAAAAACACTGACCATGTAAAATCCCGGTACATGGCCGGCACTTTAATCATCCAACACGCCACGACCAACACAGCAAGTGTGCTGACAGGCCGATCGTATGACGAACGCCCCTGTTTTCGTTTGGCTTTTCCCCTTTTCTTGGTCGACGGAATAGCTGCTCGTTTTTCATCAGAGGAAGATGAACTCGAAAAGTCAGAGTTTTCACGCATGAGCGCCTCGAGCTCTGTGCCGACCTCTTCCTCTTTTTCCTCCTCCTCAAACGAGGAGGCTTCTTTATCTTCTCCCTTTAGACTTTGCTCGTCCGCGTCCTCAGCACTAGCCTTCGCTCCTTCTTCTCGATCTCCTTCCTTGTTTTCCACTTGTGGCTCAAGATCCTGATACGCCTCCTCAGGAACAGGATCCGGGAGCATACTCAAATGAAGCGTCCATAGATCTTTACACAGAATCTACACTCAACGAAGCGTAAGCACAACTTTCCTCCAAGCGTCGTTTTTTTTTTTCACCTCAAATTCATCGGGAAGATCCCACAGCCGTCTCAGTGCCACGATCTGTTTGCGCAGTATAAGCTGCAGACATAGAAAGTAATGATACCTGCCTCGTGCACCGTGATAAACTATTTATTAGTCAAAATAAAAAAATAGACAATTGATAGATATCAAACGCACGTTTGGGATCGGCCCTGCTCTGCCGCTCCTTCTTCTCTTTCGTGGTTTTCATATTTCGTTTCCTGACAGCATGTGGACCCAGTTCGTGGACCTCGGTCGTTTCGTTGCGATAGTTCTAATCATTCGTTTTTTTTTTTTCAATGTACAGAAAAAAAACGTTTAGTTTTTATTTTCCCTCGAAGTTTATGGGAGGTAGCATTCTGTGGGCTAGGTCACATACCTGGAGAATATGTCCTTCGCTGCAGGCGATCAGACCACTGGAGGGTTCTTTGTGCCATTGTTTAGAGCCGCAAATGGGGCATTTGCGTCGTCCAGGAGTCATTTTTTCTCCTATGAAATCTTATAATTAAGAGAGAGGGGTTCCCACGAATTTTTTTCCCACCTTATCACTGGTCTTATAATTAAGAGAGAGGGGTTCCCACGGATTTTTTTCCCACCTTATCACTGGTTCCCTATATGGCAGGCAATTAAGTAAGCTGCCTTCAGCCTGCCTTGAGGCTCTACTGCTCTTCTTTAACTTCTCCTTCTGATCTGATCTGATATCTGATATCATTTAAACTTCAGTTGCCATTATATCATATTATACTCTTTTGTGTGAGTTTTTTTTCAATTCAAATTATTATCTAGGCATATACAAGGCTGTGTGTATGTGTATCTACAGATTGTCTTTTTCTTTTCTTTGGGCCTTTTAGCTAGCTTCATATTTGTCTCCCTGTAGTGGACTGTATTTAGTTCCTTGGGCAATTGGAGACCAAGGTGAATTCCCTGCAAAGTCCTACCTCCCTGGCTTCTTCTTTTTCAACAAAAGGAGTGTTTGCCAGTTGCTAAAGCCATTTTTTCTGCTCAGAAGTGAGATTAAATTTGTTGCTATGGATCAAGCACATATGAATACGCCTCGATCGAACGCACGACGAAACGAACGCGACGCACGAACACTCAATAGCCCCGAACGACGCCGGACTCCTCATCGTGGTCAGATACTGATACCTCAGGTGCCCATTCCTCAACCATTCCAAATCCCTCCTCCTGCTCCTCCTGCTGGACCTCTGCAGTTCAATGATCCTTTTTTAAACAATTATGTTCCTCCTCCCATCAATCCTATGCCTTATCTTCCTCAACTTCCTGTATATCAGCATCTTCCTCCAAATTTAGCACAAGCTCTGGCTCAGCTACCACCTTTGGTCCCTATCCGAGGTCGTGGTCGTGGTCGTGGCCGTGGCCGTGGAAGAGGCCGTGGCCATCACCTGCTCAACCTGTTAATTTGGATTGGCAACCAATTCAAATTGTAAATGCACCACCTATTGGTGTGAGTATATTTTATAAATATAATGAATTAGTAATTTATGTTGTTGATGATATAGCTTCCTCAAAATCCACCAGATCCTGCTCCTTTGCCACCTCTGCCTATTGCTCCTGCCGTTCAGAATGCAAGTATTTTTTACTACTTATCAGATAATAATAATAATGTTTTGGGAAATAGCCTATGCCACCTTTTCCTCCACAAGTTTTACCTCCTTTGCCTGCTCCTGCTGTCTTACAAGTTGTAAGTATTATTTATTTTTTTAATGTAAAGATTTTAATGCTAATAAATAAATAGCCTCCTCAACCTTTGGGTATCCCAATTGGTCGCACTCCTTTTACTCCAAATTGGCCAGTTCACGATATGGGTCCCATGAATTTGGTGTGCCCCTCATGCCATGCTTTACATTGGAAGGATGAGCGTTTGGCCAAGTCCTCTTTACAAAACCCCAAGTTTAGAAAATGCTGTCTTAGTGGCAAGGTCCACCTCCCCCCTCTTGATCCTCCTCCTCCTGAGCTGCAAAACCTTTTTGTCAGTCAAGACCCGAGAGCCAAAGCATTTCACAATCATATTCGCAAATACAATGATGCACTGGCTATGACTTCTGT
>QDKV01005308.1_pt1 | contig 49992 bp, 74 predicted proteins | sample 1861101 | NCBI WGS metagenome assembly QDKV01 (sample SAMN04275158, study PRJNA302643) | Fungus metagenome, whole genome shotgun sequencing project. | isolation source: fruitbody | host: Mallocybe terrigena | place: Sweden | collected 2013
TAAGTACATGAAAAGGAAAGAAAGGCACTAAAGGTAAAAAAGATGTGATAAGTTCTTCAAAAGGCCATTGCTGTTTTCCTGATGTGGTCGGATTGCTGAATGGCTGGGACATACCAGAGCTCCTGAATCCAGATTACTAGAGTGAATGTGATGAGCTAGAGAACGCGAGATCATAGGATGCAGCAATTGACGTGGACACGCCTCGATGGTCAACAAACGATGGTCTGCAGACGCGCCTCGATGATCAACAAACGATGGTCTGACGCTTATGTAATCAATATCACACTATTGATAATATTATATTATAATATTGTCACGCCTCAAGCAAATGACCTCGGCGACAGTGATGCAAGTTAAACTTAAAGTACCGAGCCATTGAATATGTCACGCCTGTCAGATATTGGACCCCATGTCGCAAACAAAATTTTGATTTTGATGAAATAGACCTTGACCTTGGTCGGCGACCGTACCTGAGATCACGAAATGGGTCGCGAAATCGCAGTCTTTTACCAACACATTCATTTCCAATTTTTTTTCCTCATGTCTCTGGTCACTCTTTTCTCGCTTGGTATTGGTCTCTTTTTTATTTATCAGTATGTGACTTCGCGGAAACAGGGTCGCCCTCTTCCACCGGGTCCCAAAGGCCTTCCTATAGTCGGTGTGAGTACTCCATTTCAATGTCGGCAATAGTCTTTCATCGTTTTTTTTTAGAATGTAGCAGACATCCCCAAGGATCAGGAATGGCTGACTTACGCCGAGTGGGGTCGAAAATGGGGTTTGTCCTCATACTTACAAGTTCATCCAGTGAATATTCTGACGTACTGTCGTTCTTTGTTTAAGGTGGAATTTGTTATATATCTCTTATGGGACAACCTATGATCCTCGTCAATTCAGCCAATATCATGGACGAATTTGACAAAGCAGGTGCCATCTACTCTGATCGGCCTGTCCTTCCCATGGGTGGGGAGCTTGTTGGTTACAAAGACACACTAGTCCTCCTGCGCTACGGCCCCCGCTTTCGGACATACCGCAAGCACTTCTCTCGCTTTGTTGGGCCCAACAAGCCAGTACAGGCACTGCAACCTATGATAGAGCAGGAAACTCGACGCTTCCTGAAAAGAGTTCTCGAGAATTATGAAGGTTTAAATGGCCATCTCCGAAAGTAATTAAACATGACTTGGTCCAATATCACGACTAAATTTTGTGTTTATTAGAATGGCTGGAGGTATCATCTTGCGGCTAACTTATGGTTACGAGGTTCAGGATGGCGTTGATGAGTTTGTAGAACTCATTGAACGAGCCAATAACAATTTCAGCAGATCGTCGGTTCCTGGCGCATTCCTGGTCGACGTCTTCCCTATTCTGAAATACTTACCAGAATGGTTGCCCGGAATGAACTTCTTATCATTGGCCCGAGAATGGAAAAAGGACACTGTTGCAAGCGCCGAAGTCCCGTATGCTTTCACGAAGAAGCAGATGGTAAGCAAACACCGTTTACGTCTCTGTTCATCTAACACTGTGTCTGGATAGGCATCGGGTACTGCGCAACCCTCCTTCATTTCGACTAGTCTTGAAGATGAGGCAGCAAACTCCGAGGAATATATCAGAGACATAAAATGGACCGCGGCTTCTATGTATGGTGGTAAGTTAATGCCGTCCCCTCCCGACTTTTCCTGACATATATCATTTCTAAGGTGGTGCTGATACGACTGTTTCTGCTGAATACGCCTTCTTCCTGGCCATGGTCCTCTTCCCGGATGTTCAAAAAAAAGCTCAAACTGAGATCGACGCCGTAGTTGGCACTGGGAGATTGCCCACCTTCGCTGACCAACCCGACCTTCCATATGTCAATGCTGTCGTAACTGAAGTATTCCGATGGAATAGTGTTGGCCCCCTTGGTATGTTCGCAGTTCGCATGCGAAATTCTTATATTTACGCGCTGCTAGGTGTACCTCACACCGCTATACAGGACGGTTATATCAATGGGTACTTTATCCCGAAGGGCTCCCTCATTGTTGCAAATCTATGGTTGGTTTTTTTTCTCACTGGTATCGATTTCCTTTGTAATCTACTTATTCAGGAACATGCTTCATGATCCTGAGATTTATCCCGATCCATTTGTTTTCGACCCAGAACGCCACCTTGGCGAGAAACCTCAGCGAGATCCACGAAAGATTTCGTTTGGCTTTGGTCGTCGCATCTGCCCGGGAATGTACCTTGCAGAAGCTTCGGTTTTCTCTTGCATTGCTATGTCATTAGCTGCATTCACAATTGAAAAGGCTCTCGATGAGAGTGGAATTCCAATTACTCCGGTGCACGAAAACACCACTGGAGTCATCAGGTACGTTGAACATTGACGTCCATTTTCCCTCATTGTGATGATTCCTGTTTCAGCTATCCCAAACCATTCAAATGCATTATCAAACCACGCTCACAAAAGGCCCACACTGTCATTATTGAATCGGCATAAATCTTTCGTTGGTATCTATCTGTTTGGTTGTTCTGGAATTTTAGTGTTGTTTGGACCCCATTGGATCATCCCAAGTTTGCCTTGAGATTTTTTACAAGATACCCTTTAGTTCTTCGAAATTTCTGAGATGTGCTATCAGCTTGTTACAGCAATTTTTGAATTCAGAATCTGTGCTGTGGATTTGTCCTTGATGGAGCACATAAGAAATGGCGTGGAGCTAGAATCAAAACCATGACAAGCACCTAATGATATTTACCTTATGTATGTATCAAAGCATACATAATGTATTTACATTTACAAAAACCTAAACCAATTGGAGTTGATACTTAGAAACAACAATGTCATCCAAAGCTTTTGGGAAAAGCAAGTCAATTGTCTGACCTGGTGGCGTAACAGCGATGTAAGTGATTTTTGTAATGCCACATTTACGTAAATCATTGATACCAGATACCTTTACACTGTGTTTCAGAGAGACAGTTGACTGGAATATCCAACCATGCTTGGTCACCGGATCATAGACAGCAGCATCGAAAGTAGCCTGATTTTTGGAACTTGGGCGATAATAGGCTAAAATAAGGAGTGGTCCCGTTGGCAACTGGAGTGATTGGGGTCGGCCTTCTGTTGATAATTTGTCTTCATTGCTGGCATCCACTGAGATGCCGCACGCAGTAAAATGGAGCCACGAGACAGGCGAGTCCGCTGGTGTCTTCCAGTGAATGTTCTTCAGGCCTTCTGACTTTACCAGTTGAATGACTTCCCACATTCCCCCACCACCAAGGATATAGTGCATTGCAGGCTCTAGCATATAACCCAACACCGACCTACTCTCCCCCATCCAGAGGAACAGCCTATACATCTTCGAGGCAGCATCAGCCTCCGACGTGGAGAGGGATTCAAGTAATTGGTCGTACACGTGTTTGGACGTGAAACTGAAGGAATATCCGACTTCGTTTTCCGCTGGGGCGATGCAGATAATTCTATGCGAAAGCTTGTCAGGGAAGTCAAGGGTATGAATCTTCAACACCAAGTCGGACGCGGTTTTATAATTGAGGCTGCTGCAGTAAGTCTGGATATTCTTTGCATATTCCTCGATTTTTGAGGCTTTTGAGTATGCATCGCGAGCCGAGAACCCATACTTGTCACAGAAGTCGATAAGGGAGTTTTCTTCGTGGCGTTCTGGTTGAAACGGTGCTCTGTAAGAATCGTCAGTCTCTTTATCTGAGAGACAGTGAGCCACGTACGCGCAAATTACTTCAGGGAGAGACCAAAGGGAGAGACAACATAGTTCGACACCAATGTACTTATTTTGCCACTCTAGACGTTCTGAGCGAGGGGAAGGGGTATGAACCACGAAGATTTTGTGATTCATGAATTCTAGAGGTGGAATCTTCACTGCCAGAGTCGAATCTACCAGAGCCCAGGCAGTGGGTTCCTCTTTCATGCGACGAGTTAAGGCTTCAGAATCCAAATAGATCACTACGGCTCCCTTCTCCGTAAACAAGAGTGTTCGGGTATCACTGATTTGGTAAAAGGTTGGAAGTCGGGCGCACAGGCGTAGGATGAGCAAAATCCGGAGCCAGACGGATTTACCTTGTATTTATCAGCTATATACAGGAAGATAGAGATTCATAGGTCACACACCAATTCCGGGATGCCCCATAAGAATGAACCCAACTTTGGATCGTTTGTGTGGGGGATTTGCTTTGGAAAAAGGATTGTAAAATATGCCAGGATTAGGATTTTGGGGAACAAAATCTGTCCACCCAGAACTCTCAAACAGCCGGTTTAATACCCTAGTGTAGTCGTCGCGGACAAGCACAGATGAGAGATCAAGCTCCAATGCCCAGGCAATGTCCTCTGGAGGGGAAAACACCCAATAACGTTCCGGTACTGGGATCACGTGGTCTCCCGAACTTTGAGTAAGAGTAAACCATGGAATGGCTTCGTCATTTCGGTGCCACGTTTGCTCCCACAGCATACGGTAGGGCAGTTGCGCTTAATTCCACTCGTTGTTAATAAATCGTAAATAGAAAGTGTAAATCCTACCTTCCAGTTCGTCGTCGAGTTTCCTTCGCTTTGACGGTCCTCGCTTTGACGGTCCTTGATCAACAACCTCCATGTAATGTCAACCAGGAATGAGCGGCAAAATGAATGACTTACGATCGGTTTGAGTTTGCAAGATGATCTGTATGGCGTTTTCAGCAGGGGGCGAGAAGTGCTGCCCAATCCTGTCGAAGGGATCTAACAATTCCATCAAGTCTGATACTTCCTCTATGCTTTCAACATGTTGCAGCTTAGCGGCGTCAGAAGAAGGAATTGGTGGAGAAGGCTTCCCGAATATCAGATCTTCTGATCAACTCACCAGGAACGCACTCACCTTCCACACAACAAGGGTGTAATACGGATTTTCGTATCCCATTATCGTCTTTAAGACTTTCTTCAAATCGTCTACGGTCTTGTCCTTTCGAATTTCAGCCGAGAATTTCCAGGGCGTGTTGATAGCGCAGCAGGTCAGCTTGAGCATGTCATCTGGTCTATGATATTGAGTGATCTATGCTGCTAATTGATGAGTGCATACCGGAGAGATCCGACAGATGAGATTTCGATGACCAGGAAGAAGGGATTGTGGTTGCGGCTGATTGAGGATTGATAGGGCGGAATAGGCAACTGCAAGCGAACTTACTATCGTGCTGCTCTACATTCACCACGACAAACTTGATCTTGACTGCTTCAGAAATGGAATCGTAGTACTCGAGGAGCGCGAGCTCATTTGTGACAACAGATGTCGATGTCTTATTTGCTTCATCAACGTAAGCGACACCAACGTTTTCCAGTGGAATATCAAATATTTTTGTGATTCTTGAGGCGAGTTCAGCCCAGCTTGGCCGTGCATCAAAAGCTTCAACTCTAGTTGGGAAGGGGGCCCTCTTTAATCTAACAAGAGACATGGAGGATATGCAACAAGTTACAACACCACGTTGTCTCAGAGGAGCGCCTAGGCCCGGGCGGCCCGAAAGCCGGATGCCACTTCTGATTCGGCATCATGAATGGTGGACACAGCTCTCCGCGAAAAGCGACATGACTTCACTGAACACCAGTTTCCATACCACTCCGTATGAAGTGGCGGTTCGTCTTCGCAGTGGTTAGCTCCTCGATCAGTTGGCGGTGCACTTCATAGGTCACCCTTTGGAGGTGGAAAGGTGGTTTCGCAGTTGGTGACCGCCAAAACCCCAAAAAGTGCATGATATTGTTTTATAAGAATACAGGTAGAGCTATTAGTATATGGAACAATGGAAGTCCCCTTCCCCTTATCTTCCTCCTCATCTAAGGTATTGATTGTGATGTATATCACGACCTTGAACTAATCCAAGATAACTGGGCCTGTTTTGAGGAGGGGGAAATGTTTACGATACGCAAACAATTAAACTAGAACCTACCAACTCTTGAAGGATGTCGCACCAAAGACACAACGATTTCAAGCCTTACTGAGTCAGTGAGTGGCCGGTTCGACTCACAAGTGGTGACTTCGTCATCAAACTAGAAATTGATAAAATAACCACGATCATGTTGATCACTTGCATAGAAAAGATTTTTATGAAACAGCTATACAGAACTGGTAAAATTCACTGCGGCCAATAGGCACAAGGTTATTCACTAGATAATAATTGACAGCGCAAGCTTTACTTCCTATTTGCAAGTACTTTCTCAAGCAACCTATCCGCCACCTTAGCATGTGCACTCTTCGATGTTATCCTCACAAATGGCATGACAAATACCGACGCCTTGTTGCCGAGATGTCAGATTGACTCGTACCCAGGTTCGTTTGTAAGCTACTGACCTGCGCAGTCAAATCATCTGTAAAGATCACGGCTCCATTCTTATTCTCGACTTTCATCCGATTCGTTATCCTTATTCCAAAATTCGCCTGGACGTCCCATTCACACCCATTTGGCACCGAAGTCCACTTTACTTTGTATGTCGTGGGATAATAAATGCTCCCAAGGACTGGTACCCTTTCCGTAACAATGAAATGGCTCTCCTCCCGGGTTGGATCAGGTGTAACGGAGTAGACGATTGGAGAGAGTCCTATTGATTGTTGAGGGTCGTGGAGGACGTTCAGTACGTCTTTTATAGTCGTGTCTGCAGGCAAATTTGTCAAATGGTGGAGGTCGAAAGTGGTAGAGAGGAAGGACATGTAGCTCTATTATGAAACAAATGTGAGGTACGATTTGAACGTGTTGGACAAATGAGGAAAGGAGCGTGGCAATTTATTCATGACAATTGAATACGAGACAAAAAATATACACATTGCAAGTCGGTAATGTAGTTATTAGACTCAAGAGTGATTCACTAAGAAGACCTTCAGTAGGAGCCTTGACAAGCATTGCTTCCATGAGCTTTACGCACTGTTCGCAAGTACTTTCTCAACCAGCCTGTCCTGGAGCTCGGTGTGTGCATTCTTTAATGTTCTCTTCGAAAGTGGCATTAGTAGTGCCAGCGCCTGTCATCAAGAGGTCAGGTTGATGCCGCAGGCTCGCGGATTGAACTGACCTCCATATTCAAATCCTCCGTGAAGACCACAACCCCATTCTCTTCCTTAACTTTCGAACGACTTCTTATCTTTGTCCCAAAACTCGCCTCAACCTCCCATTCGCATCCATCCAGCATTGATCTCCACTTCGTTTTGTATGTCGTGGGGTAGTAAATGCTTCCAATTATCGGCACCCTTTCTGTAACAATGAAATGGCCGTCTCCCCGGGATGGGTCAGGTTTAACGGAGGAGATGACTGGGGAGAGTCGTATTGATTCTTGGGGATCTTGAAGGACCTTCAATGCATCTTTTACAGTCGGTCCTGCAGGGAAATGCTTCGAAAGGTGAAGGTCGTAAGTACGCATGTGGCTGATATATCTACAGAATCAAATCCGAGGGACGTCCGTTGGTGACGTGCAATAAGGTGCAAGGTATGTAAACAAAGTCACCGCCGTCTCTGTCCTGATATGTACCATTCCATAAGGGAAATACTAATACTAACTAGCACGTTCCTTTCAGACAGACAATACGCGATGTTTCTCGGTGAAATTTAAAGCTCGATACTACAAGAACAAAACTAAACATCAAATATTTCTTTACAAGTTTACAAGCATGCTATCCTAATAAATGAAGTCTGGGGGAGAATATAGAGTCTTGATTCTAAAGATCATACAACAGATTTTGACATATTTGTACAAGTAAAAATATACTGCATGCTTTCAAAATTCAGATAGCTCGTGTGCTTTTCTTCAAGGTGGGGTCGGAACTAGACTTTTTCACTCCTTGATCTGTCCCACTGCCTTCACCAGTGATATGTGATCTGCCGATGATGTAACGAAGGATGTCGCTGAGAGTGATAATTCCCATGAGCCGTCCTTTCTTGCCTCCCCTCTTTTCCTCCTCCTGAGACAATTGTTCAGTGTATATCCAATATTTATAAAAGCTCACTTACCTCGCCCTCCACGACGACCAATCTGTGTACTCTCCTCAGTTTCAGAAGTTGTAGGAAAGTACCCAGTGAGTCTGAAGGAGAACAAACAACAACACCAGGGAAATCGGGAGACCTCTGATTAAGTGCCTCCGATATCTTCAAGTCGAGTGATTGATATGCTCCTAAACGGACAAGGGTCTTGTAAATACAAAAAATCAGATATATACAAAGGGAGATGTTGAAAAGGTCGTACGATGACATCCACGGTTTCGTATAGGTTCACGACTATACCTTCCTCATTAATTATAGGAACGGCTGAGATGGCACGTTCGGAAAACATGTGGACTACATCAAAGACGGGAGTGTTAAGAGTAGCAGTGGCGATAGGGTGGTAGCGATTTTCTGGATGTTCCTGGGCAGCGTTTGGGGCCACAAATGTTCCGATCCGAAGACTGCGAAGAGACATATGTAGCTGTTGGATCTCCTTATTGCACTGGATAAGAGCAATAAAATTTAGAGAGACATTAGTTCTAGGTCAGAAACAGTACAAACATTAATCGCAATGAATTTGAGGAGACGATATTGAGTGAGGACTGAAATGATAACCTCGTGATTTGTTGCGGAGTCCTTGTCGAGTAGAGGCAAACGACGTGCATGTGTTTGTATGAGCTTTTTTGCAGCTTCATAAAGGGTGCTGTTGGGATGTTCGTTAACGAGAGGAGGCTGAGCGACGCCGAGCTCCTTCTCGATATCTGAGGATAATATTATTCTGAATTTAAGGGAAGAAAAATGGGAAGAAAATACCTCGTAAAGACTCTAGACGAAAGGTTTCTACATCGGTTGCAGCGTAGTCATAGGATGCGGTGCGATAGTAATATTGTATGAGGTGAATTATGTCGAGGACGGTGAGCATGCCAGCAAAGACAGATTTCTCACTGTTCCAGAGAGGCGCAGAGACGACACCTGAGAATAAGGATGAAGAACAAAGAGATCTCGATACAGGAATACTCACCATTTAGCAACAGACACTGAAGAGCCTTTTTTACGTTTAGTTTCGTGTCGAGGACGATGAGCCGGAAGGAAACAGAAAAAGCATCGTAGCAGGTATGACACTTGAGGAAGGTGCGAATAGCGGCCAGGGCAGTATCATGGGCCTCTTTTGAATGATGGAGGGGCAACTGAGAGCCGGCTCTCTTTCTCTTGTGTCTGAGGGACTGGGTGGGAGAAAGAGTTGATGACATTGGGTCAAGAGCGATGGAGATTATCTCGTTTAGGTCCAGCTGTTGTCACCTGTCACCGCCACACCAACCCTTGGCTTTTTCTCCTCATCTTCCCTCATGCCCGAAGACCGTTCTCTTCGTTCTCAGCCAGACGCTATTCTGGTTCTCCTCCCTCTCCTTATCATTCTCTCCACCTTTCTCTTCCTCCTCCTCACCTTCCTCATATGTGTCGTTATCGTCAGACGACGCAGAGGTATCATCCTCGGAGACAACGATGGTCCCATTGACATGTCCCGTGAGGAACTCATAGAAGGCGATGGTGGTTTCGAAAATTTGGAATTTCGTTGGCTAGATGAGGTGGACGACAGCACAAGGAGAAATTATTTGCGAGCTAAAGGTACTGTGTTTGGCGTTTTGCCTTGCGAACTGCGCACTCCTTCCTATCGTTTACCTCTTCTGCAGAATACCAGTTGCAATACCCTCCGAACTCACTTCCAACCGATATTACCCTATCCCAATTTCTCTCTATACAGGAAAAGGGGGTTTCAGCTTGGTCGTTTGAACCGGATTTCGACACCGTCAACTCCCTCCTTGTCCAGGCTCGCACCGAAATCACTTTTCTACCAGACCCAGCTACTTCATCTTGTGTTCAGTCTAATCTACCACTACCCAAACTTAACGAAGTTTATTACTGGGAAGTGAAGATGTTCGATCTCCCAGAGTCGACAAACGTCGCTGTGGGGCTGGCTACCAAACCATATCCTCCTTTCCGTCTACCCGGTCTGAATCGTTACTCGGTGGCTTATCATTCCACTGGCGAAAAATCTCACAACTATCCTTTCACCATCGCGCCTTTCGGTCCTCCTCTCAAAGAAGCCGATGTGTTGGGAGTTGGTTATCGCCCCAGAAACGGCACTGTATTTTTTACTCGTAATGGTCGTAAGATGGAGGACGCTTTCATTGGTTTGACGCGTTGGAACCTATTCCCTACTATTGGCGCCGACGGTCCTTCCAGCATTCATGTTAATTTTGGACAGGCAGGTTTTGTCTTCATCGAGGCCAATGTCAAAAAGTGGGGTCTTGCTCCGAGCGCGGGCACTCTGGCCCCTCCCCCAGCATACGGCAGTGAGCGCGGTAGTATATTGTTGGATGTTGGAGGACGCCTTCGTGTATATCATGAAGGCTCATCATCACCCAACTCAAACCGTCACCGGTCGCGGCGGGCACGGCCGCCAAACTCAGCTGGTATCTCGCCGCTGCCTTCTTCAGCACTGTCAGAGCCTCCTCCGCCATTGACGCCACCACCTCCCATGACTCCCATAGACGATGGAGACGATGAAACGGATGACCCTTCAGCTCCACTGTTGAACAAAGCGATTAATCACAACGCTGTGGGTCCTTCCCGACCGATCTCACCAAGATCTGCAGGTGCGAGAAACCCATTTACCAATCATCGACATCAACCATCCGTGACTTATTCTGCAACTGCTAATTCGCCAGTTTCCGGCGTTGGTGGTGGCGCTGGCAATCGACGCATGACTTCGTCAGAGTTGACGGTACATCTACTTCCTCCTCCTGATTCGCCATTGAGCCCTAATTTGAACCCGCCCACACCTGGGCAACTTGATATACATCTTCAGGCAATCAATTCTGGTCTTCGGAGGTCGGGAGTTACGACTAATAGCGGTAGTGATAGTTCCGACAGCAGCGACGGTGGCGATGACTTTGAAAGAGATAGCCCGACTCCAACTGCCTCACCTGCTATGACACCTACGGTTACCGATAGGCTTTTGTCACCTAATAGTGCATTAGCTCGGAGAGAGCCACCTGCTTATTCGCCTTTAGATGCATATACTTATGCGGACGGCGTTCATTTAAACCTTCCCGCAGATGTCATCGCTGCTGCATTGGAAGGTGGAAGTGTTCCGCAAAGTGCGATCGGGCAGTCAGGTCATGCAAGGCGTACTTCAGAAAGAAGACGATCTAGCAGAAGACGGTGATAAGAAGAAAACGAAACGTGGGGGAGTCATTTTTAATTCGTTGTAAGCTGTGTATGTATTATTTTTTGTTAGGTTTTCTTTTGCATCTTTTGGTGAGTCTCAATTGATGGGTTCTGGTTTTTTTATTCACGCTTAGCCGAATTGCAGTACCACAGAACAAACCTCACCTTTTACCCACTACCTTTGTCACGCCGTTTATTCCTATTGTTTGTTGTACTTCTACAGCCATGACTATTCTAGTAGATCAACCTTACGGGCAAACTTCCTAGACTTTGTCCTCAATAATTTGGGTTGCTCATACCTAATAAAGTTTATCCCCGCCTTGTGGGCGCATTTTATTTTTCCTTGTGAACAAACTCTATGATAGCAATTAGCATAGCTGTCACTTTCGCTATCACACGCGAGTTGTTATTCATGAATAGCTCAAACAAATTGACAAGCACTCGTCCGACTATATCCGATTTTCTACTCTCGAGACGCTGCGAACGTCAGAGCATGGGCGCCGTCATTTGACCAAACTTTCCGGGACTGAAAGACTACTACTTGGAGCTCTGATGCCTTTGGTCCCAGTAGCCTTGCGTTTTCAAGGTCGAATTTCTAGATTTCTCCTTCAACTCCGTTCCAGACGAATGAATATGAATTCATTATTTAGGTGTACAATAACAGGATTTATTATATACGAGTATCTCTGCGAACTATGGTACAATCGGGCCTGCTGACAGGATTCTGGTTCTAGTAAACTACGTCGGCGGATAACTCAAGCCGATCCCTTGGCCTCTCGTTATCGGGCTCGTCTTCAGGACTATTATGCCTCGCTCTACCGCCGAAACTATGCCAAGGATGACCACGACGTTCTCTTCTTGGCTATTTCTGAGATGTGAAATCCACAAGGTGCGGTGCATCTAAAGTTTCACGAATTTTTGGCTTCCTCTGGCGGTGTTCTTGCCTGCGAAAGAAGAAAACTCAATACAAGGATCCGGACGATGTATCGAAATACTCTTGCCCACCTCGTATCGAACGCCAGATGTATGTTCCATTCGCCAATCTTCATTCAGGTTTATGCTCCTCGAATACCTGTCCCTCCGTGGTGGTGGGACGGTTGACTTCGGTCGTGTTGGGCCAGGGGAATCCGAGTTCCTATTGGTGTAAATCACCATCCCGCCTGATACTTCCTTAACCAAGCCCTTCGGTACTTTTGACTGCGACATCCACCGTGGCATCTTCACCTCTTTCTCTGGCTTTTTTGCAATCTGTCCTTGGACGACAACCTCCTTGTCCCCTTGCGCGCTCATTTCTAAATCAGGTGGCGCCGTTGATAATTTCCGCTTTCCGATACAGAACCACGATCTCCATGGTGGCGAACTTGGTGGAAGTTTGGGCAACGATAATTCGGCCCCAGAGTCTTCACTTCCATCCCGGCCAGCACCGTCTTTCGAACGCGACTTCCTCATATGCAACCGCCACCAAACGAGAATCAGTAGCGCCAGGGTTGCTACCATCGTAAGGCCGATATATCGATGCAGCCCAGACTTGGACAAGTAGTAAACACTATCATCTTTCCCAGATATTGAACTCGGGTCCGTGTTGCAACCAGCGCGACCAGAGGGGCAGTCGTCTGGAGCCGGATAGGTTCTTCGTAATAACATGCCGCTCTATGAATTCTGGTAGGGAAAGGGGGATTCAAGAGTGAAACAGGCGACGAGACAATCGTTTGGATGAGGGTAGGGAAGGGTTGATCCCAAGAACGACACCTTAGCTCTCATCGAGGTATTAGTAGTAGTTACCCACTCCAACTTCTGAGTCTAATCGATCTAACCACTTTGGTATAAGAACATGATCGCATAAGACCGGGAAGTGATCAACTAAATTACTATGAAGAAATCTTAGATGGACTAGTGCTTCTCTTCGGACAGCTTGACGCGCAAAAAATATACCACCGTTTCCAAGTATTTCTCACACATGAAGCGAAAGTGAATACATAGTTCCGTGTATCAAAACTACCAACTGTCACTCTAAATCTTCACATCACCAAAGGTAATCAAGGTATTACTTCATTGTTCTATCACATACTCCACCGGTATCTACGGTTCCAACCTCTTCGGGTCTCTTGGGAAAAGTGATGCGCGACGGATGTTGTTGAGTTTCAAGAACAACATCAAAACACGCTCCAGTCCAATTCCCCCTCCGCCATGAGGAGGGCACCCCATACGAAAACCATCGACATAGGGCTTCATAGACTCAGGATCGACACCCTTGATGAGCATCTTTTCGCACAGTAGATTTGGCTCGTGGATTCGTTGAGCCCCCGACAGAATCTCTTCGCCACGCATGAAAAAATCATACGAATTGGAAAGAGTCTGGAAAATATGCATCAGTGATCAAAGAGGTTTACGAATTACAATTGCGTACTGGGTCTTCTGGATCTGCCATCGTGTAGAACGGACGCAATGTCATGGGGAACTTGTCAATAATGTAGTAATCGGTTTCGTACTTCGCTTTGATAAGCCTTCCTAGACGCTTTTCGTTCTCCGTGCTGAGATTCGGAATTGTGAGTCAAATACTTTCTTAGCTCATATCGTTGTGTTACCTGAAGTCGTCGAGCTCTTCCCTTGGCACACCATCCTCAACCAGAATTTCTACCGCTTCCCTAAAGGTAAGTTTGAGAGTACCTTCAGGTCCTTCCCTCCATTTGAAGTCATCAGTAGGGAATTGCTTTTGGACGGTCTCGATCTCCCGTTTATACTTATTGCGCAGGCTGCTGAAAATGTGTTTAAACATGCCATCCAACATCTCCATGACTTCATGATAATGTTCTTCAATTGCCATTTCCAGATCGAGACCAATAAACTCAGTCATATGGCGATGGGTGTTGGAATCTTCAGCACGGAAGACAGGCCCGATCTCGTACACTCGTTCAAAGTCAGCAGCAATAGCCATCTGCTTTGCGAGCTGCGGGGATTGAGCCAGATAGGCGTTACCTTCACATAGAGATTAGCTCAAGAAACGGTACTTGCAAAACCTATTGATCACCTTTGAAATACCCAACTTTAAAAACGGACGCGCCCGACTCCGTCGCAGCACCCTGTAGCTTAGGGCTATGGATCTCAATAAAGCCATTTTGGTTGAGATATTCACGGAAGAGTGTTCCTATGGCGCTTTGCAGTTTAAATACTGCCTGGTTAGTTTGAGTCTGTGACATCGCCGATCCATCAGCACATGCAATGAGGTGTTCGAGAAGTGTAATTTACTCGTAGATCGACAACGCGGTTGTTCAGGCGCGTTTCAAGAAGCACGCGCTTGAATTGAACTTCTGCTGAATCAGACTCTGTTTCTGGACGATTGGCATCTTCTACGGTGAAGGGAAGGCGAGTGTCTAGTCCAGCAATCAGATGCAACTATTGATCGTATAAGCTCAAGTATAACTCCCAACAAAGATAGCTGACCTGTGATATATGAACTTCGACGTTGGAAATAGTTGCACTCTTTATCGGTTCTTGAACTTCTTTGGCAATACCCTCAACGAGGACAATGCTTTCATCGGCCAAACTCGCGGCCCACTTGACCATTTGCTTTGAGATATTTTTAGGGGTGACAATAAGAAGGCCTTGAACGGTATCGGTCCCCTGACGCAAATTCAAGAAGACCATCTTATTTCCTTGTGCGCGGGATGTCTGGACTCTGGCGCGGAACAAGACATTTTCACCTATACGGCCAGGAAATGTCGGAAGCGTGTCCCTTGGGCGTCTAGGACGAGATTGCGACTGATGTAATGGCAAAGGTCCATAAAATTCAGCTGCAAAATCCTGAGAAGACCATCAAAGATCGCAATAGTGCAAAGAAAGACCACCTTACAGCGTCAGCGTCAGCTTGGCTCTGGGATTGCTCTTGTTTTTGGGAAGCCTTTTCAGATTTCTTCTTCTCTTTCTCAGCTGCCTTTGCAGCTTTTTTTAACGCGCTCTTTGACGGACCTTTGTCCTCACCCACGGGCCTAAAAATTGTATTAGAGCAGGAAAGGGATCGTTCGAAAAGGTGAATAACAAACCCGTCCTTGGGTGGTTCAGCAGGTTGAATTTCAGCCATAGTCAAAACTCCCAATAGATGAGAAAGTGAGGAACAAGTTCTGAGATGACTCCGTTGAAAAGCTATCGAAAAAGATTAGATTAGCGGGACCCTACGGGCCGGCGAATCGCAACTTGTTCCGTGATGAGTTATCCCTCAGCTCTGTATATAATTTTTCCATTCTTTTTTTTCAAACATTCCGATCTTTTTTGTCGAAAATGATTTCTGTTCTCAGCCGACGTTCAACTTCACTTGTCAGCAAACATGGTGTTCGCTCTGTGTCTGTGTGGTCAGCAGTACCCGCTGGTCCTCCTGATCCCATTCTCGGTATGTCGAAAGGGGACAATTTTACTCCCTGCCATGACCTCAAAAACCATTTTATTCACACCTACGGAACAGGTATTACCGAGGCTTTCAGAGCAGACAAGGACCCTCACAAGATTAATCTGGGAGTAGGTGCTTACAGAGATGACCAAGGCAAGCCCTACATTTTGCCAAGTGTAAAAAAAGTAAGTCTGTTGGATTTTTTTCGGATTTTTTTGTTCATTTGGGCCCGCTCAATAGGCAGAAGAAATTGTCCGTAGCTCAAATCTGGACAAGGAATACCTCCCTATTACCGGTCTCCCTGAATTCACCAAAAATGCCGCCACTTTAGCGTATGGCGCAGAAAGCAATGTTATAAAAAACGGCGTTGTGCGTGCGATTTACTTGTAGCACGTATTTTCACTACCTATAATGACCCCAGATCTCTGCTACCCAATCTATATCAGGCACTGGTGCCCTTCGCATCGGCGGTGCTTTCCTCGCTCGTCACTATCCTCACTCGAAGGTGATCTACGTGCCTTCGCCAACTTGGGGCAACCATATCCCTGTCTTCCGTGACTCCGGTCTCGAGGTCAAACATTATAAGTACTTTAATAAAGCGACAGTAGGGTTAGATTTCGAGGGCCTCAAGGCCGACCTGAAGGTGTGGCGAGTCGGAAACTTTTCCACGCCTTGCAAAACTCTGAACGTCTATTTAGGCTGCCCCAGAGCGGTCTATTGTGCTACTCCATGCATGCGCCCACAACCCCACTGGTGTCGACCCCACTGAAGGGCAATGGGCAGAAATTTCCGATATTTTGAAGGAGAAGAAGTTGTTCCCCTTCTTTGACATGGCGTACCAAGGCTTTGCTTCTGGTTCGACTACCAAGGATGCTTTCGCTCCCCGGTACTTTGTTTCGCAGGGCCATCAAATCGCACTTGCTCAGTCCTTCGCTAAGAATATGGGTCTTTATGGAGAGCGTGTTGGCGCTTTCTCCTTAACCACATTGAACCCCGATGAGAAGGCTCGTGTTGACAGCCAGCTGAAAATCATTATTCGGCCTACGTACTCCAACCCTCCTTTGCACGGCGGCAGAATCGCCAACACCATCCTGAGCAATGCAGACCTTTATACTCAGTGGGAATCTGAGGTTAAGGGTATGGCAAACCGTATCATTGGCATGAGAGAGAAGTTGTACAACACTTTGACTCACGAACTGAAGACGCCTGGCGAGTGGGATCATGTCAAGAGCCAAATTGGAATGTTCAGGTAATTATCAGTGTCATTATGTCATTCCAATAAACTAATCGCTAGTCACTCATAGCTTCACTGGCTTGACAACTCCTCAGACCAAGGCTTTAGCAGAGAAAGCTCATATTTACATGACAGCTGACGGACGCATTTCAATGGCCGGATTGAATGGTGGTAACATTGATTACTTCGCTGAGAACGTGGATAAGGCTGTCAGAGACATATTGTAAAGAGTATATAAGCTCCCGCCGCCCTTCTACCCATTGTCATTTTTTTAGTTGACTTATTTATGTAAAGGGGGAAAACAATTCAGTCTAGCTTTAATATCACGTGACAATTAACTCCGATCTTTAGTGCAATTATACTTTTGCCTTGGGTTTTGGACGGTACAGGTAGCCGTCGCATACCATCCTTCCGCTGACCCGACCTCTCTTTCTTTAAATATATATAAGCGGTCAAGTTTCGGAATATTTTTTCAAATTTCTTCTATGATTTCGAGTCCTCTCTCAGTCTCTCGGCAGCCTTCCGCTTTCTCTACCTCTCTTCCTGGAGCATGGCGGTCCACATGGTCGTTCGAAGAAGCCCCTATTCATAGTTCTGACATTCTCAACGAAGAATCGCAGCTCGCCCTAGTCGACAATGAAGGCATACAGCGGGGAACAGTTGGTAATGTTACGGCTAGGCGGTCTGTTCGCATTTCTGTTGCAACAAACGACAATGAGTCCGTCTGGTCGGATGACTACTATTCTTTCGTATCCCAAGGGGTGAATTAAATTCTTTCTTGTCATTGCATCTCTGGCTGACAAAATTCTTCCAGGATGACGACGCTGACCTGACGCTGGTTCCTGGTTCGAATTCTCTAAACGTAGATCCATACATCCCCAGAAAAAATCAATTTTTATTAATATTCTTTGTTCCAGGACATCCCTATCAAAGATGCCGGAGACAATGGTGGTGTCTTTTCCGCATTTCAACTTGAAAAGCCGGGTAGAATGTCCCCTCTTATCTGCGATGCTGTTTCGAATTTGTATCAGGGGACAGCAGAAGATACACCCGGAGATTTGTCCCCACCGGAGTTGTCTATTGTACAGAGCTCCAGCTTGAGTTCCACCAGCGAGGAATCTAATTATACGCCGGACTTCGAACGTGGTTTTTCTTACCCCAGCCAGATTTTCCTGAAGCCCTCTGAGGACGGTGGTCGAACTCCTCAGACTTCAGTGGCGAGTTCCTCACTCAAAGCAAGCATTCATTCGAGGCTATCAAGTTCAGCCTCTGCCCATTTGGCTGATGAGGAGTCTAATCATAATTTGGATCTTTCAGAGGATGAATCCGCTATAAGCTACAGGCATGTGTACAACCTCGTCGAACAGCTCGACTGCAGCAATGAATCTGAAGAAAGTATCTCTCCTCGTCTGCGGTCCACGACTCCTCAGGTGCGCAGATCACTCCAGGCCCGTCGTCCCGTCGAAAGGCAGGAAAGTCAACTTGACATCATGAATTTATCTCAACCAGACGGGGATAACCCCTGGACTCTTGCATTAGGACCTTTAAGCACTGGTATTTTAGAGCCAGCATCCATGTCTAGAATGTCTGTGTCTGTCGAATCATCGTCTGCGACACATGTTGTAACGCCGGTCGCTCAACCCCCGCCGCGTGTGCAAACCCCCACTTCATTTCCTTCCAGCCGAAGTGCTACCCAAAATAAATTTCGGTCCGAAGTTGGCCTCGGTCCACCTTCAAGCTCACGTTCGACTGTTCCTTTGCCATACTACAACGGGCCTACACCTGCAAACCCTGTGCAGAAGAAGGATGCCATTCAGAAGACGAAGAGCTTTTACCAAAAGATGAAGAGACTCTTTACTCCAAAATCGTCGAAGCCAACTCTGGACAAAGGGATCTCAAACGATATGCGGACTTCTCCATATTCACATGATTCGCTTTCTCAGTGGAGCCTCTACCGCCGCGCGTTCTTTAGAACCGCAAAGTCGTCGACCTCTTCCGTCGCACACTCAAATCCAGAGTTCCCATGCAATTCATCACATTATCCTCCGGTCATGACCCGAGAACAGCGACATACGTTCGAGTATCGTCGACCACCAGCACTAGATGGAATTAAACCCTACGGCAAAAGAGATCGCAGACTCTCAGTGCCGACATCCATGTCTCGATCATCATCCAGGCTTCCCGGTGGCAACCCGAGTTTCAGGAGTCTCACTACGCCTTCTTCACACGTGCAGCGGAAGTGGTCCAACCGTGGAACTAAAAAATTATGAGTATGCTATGCTCTTTCAGTCTTGCTCGAAGCAAGGTTTTTTTGTCACTTCAAGCTGCCCGCGCGCCACCTCAAAACCATCATCTTGCACCTTCCTGTTCTTTTTAATGTTTTCGAAATGCCCTTATGAGGGTTCCTGTGTTTTTGTACGCCACCTAATTCTTGAATTGGCAACATTTTTTGTTACCGTTCCCCAAAATCCTCATATTGTCCCGTTCTTTCTAATAGTCTTTATGAGGGCCCGTGTTTTGTAAATGACACACAAAAATGTATTTTTGTACAGTAGGTCACTTGTATCATATATCCAGATCCTCATCTGGATCGTCGTCGTCGATGTCGTCCGCCGAGTCGGGGTCGTAAAAGATTACACCAGGAACGTTGATTATTGATTTACCTTTGCGATCTCGCTCAGCATGATTGGCCCAGAGAAACAGAAGAGACAGCTGACCTTCATGTGCATATGGTAATGGCACCTGAGCCCTAGATTGCTGCTGCGAGAACGTCAAATTAAGATTAAAAGGTAGATTCTGAGTGGGATCTGGAGCAACATATGCATCCTGCTGCCAAATTAATTTTCAGTCAAAAGCTGAAGCAACTTTAATGGATTATTACGCTCCTTACCTCCTTTCGTTTCTTCATCAAGTCTTTCAAACTTTCCAGTGCAGTCAACTGGCAAAATCCCTTATCCTGCACACTTGACCATCCTTCTAAAACGCGTTCGACGCCTCGCTTTCGGCTGCTGCCTTCTCGCACGGTCAACTCGATCACTATCTCGGAGGGGTGCTCGCATCCCTCTCCTCTGGGGCCGAACACCAGACGTTCTGTATCTTGTATCCGCTCACTTACTGGCAGAAATACACTCCAGAATTTTGAGAGGGAAGAAAGTGGTGGAGGAGGAATGAGAAACTCGGACGAGAGGTGATGAAGCAGGGCTGGAGGGTGGGCGGTGAGGTGTACGAGAGAAGCGGAGAAAGGGGTAGACGTGATAAGTGGAAGGAGGGGGGAGGGGGATAAGATATGTAAAATGAGACGGGCATCTAACATGGGATCAAGATTAACTAGGTGAGTTGGAGGGAGAAAAAAATTGAAGACAAACTTGCATGCTTTTTGACTAGAGAATAAAGGCTAGACAAGCATTTATAGGTACCTGAAAGATCGCCTGTGTTTGCTAGAAGCGTATCTGTGGAATCGATAATAATGTTGACAGAATGCGAAACTTCCTGTAAAACTGATATGTTTGAGATTGGTAGGGGTACAGAGTAATTCTCGGATGCACCTTTTTCAGTTGTTGCAAGTATCTCTGCATGCGTATCGGCGTCGTTGTACCCAGGTACCCGGTCAAGCCAGTTGTATACCTCATCCGAGGCAGTTGGGTCTATCAGAACATGTGGTGGGTACAACAAGCAAAAGAGCACATTCTGAAGTTGTTTCTTTTCATCGCCGATGAGCACTGAATGGAGGATTGGCAAGCTGCTTTGCGCCAAAGATGACTGGAGTATTAACAAGGGATGCCTCTTGAAATCGTTATTCAAGGTCGATGAAATTAGTGCCATCTTAAGGGAGGCGTGTGTAGATTTTGATCCGTTCATAAAGCCCGGAGAAGTAGTACTACATGATACGACTTGAAAGCTATTTGTTCTGGCTTTTGGACCATCTCTCCCTCTCCAAATAACGCTTTCCCAATTGCCAACCCAGTATTCCAACCTTTTTCGTGTAATGGTCAAGTTCGAATCCCTCAGCACGGAAGCAGGGGCGAAGGTAAGAGATTAGAGGCGAATCAGTGGCTTCGATGCGTTCCAACTTTGGATCGTTTTTGAAGGCGTGGTCAACAGCAAGGTGGAGCAAGTCGTCTTGAGGTTTCGCAGACCTGTACATTTCTTCGACTTGAAAGTGGCGAATAACAGCCGTTTTGACTCTGTCGTCGTCCTCCGTTTCTTGTTCTGGCGGCTGTGTGCTGTCTATGGCAATGAGACCAACATATTTATCGCCGTATTCGAGAATCCAAAGTCCAGAGGCAGGGTCGCGATAATGACTGGAGATGTCTTGAAGGTCGGGATAACGAAGCGCTTCCTGCGTGAGCTCTTCGAAATACGGTCTATTAATCCTGATAAAAAAACAGCTACAGGCATCAGTTGTCTTCAAGAAGTAAATTTTGGGCAAACCAATCTACGAAGGCCATAACCGGGACAGCCGTGGCTGCGAATGCGGGCAGTGGTGCAAGGTAGCTCCAAAATCCGTGAATATTCGAGGGCCACCAATTCATCAGTCGAATGAAAGCAGCGGCAAACGCCAGCCAGACACCCAGAGTAAGTGGGTGTAGACAAGCTTTTCATATCATAAGAAATGCTAACTCTATCGTATACCCGAAGAAGACTTACTTTTGCTATTTGCCACTGCCAGCCCCTCCATATTAGACTTGCCAACCTTGAACAACACCAGCTTTCTGTCACTGGACGTATAAGGGCGGATTTTTGCAGCTGCGTCGGCCATTACGATGTGAGGGCAGGTCCAAGCCGTATTTGCACTGCCTGTCGCCCGACGACCTCCACCGGACTCATCACGCACGTTGGTTCCAATGTCATATTACATACTATTTTTGGCATGCGTTATCTCCCACTCGACTTGGTACCACAAAACATGCTGATCACAAAGGCGCACTACGATCTGCCCACAAAGCTTCATGGGAATGAAAATAAGATCAGAATTTTTGTGTTATCTCCCAACGTACCCGACTATCCTCTTGCCAAGTTTCCAGGTTTGTGTCAACGACAGTGCTGAACCTATCCGAGACTTATGCTGTTGCGAATAGGTGTCGTTGTTTTCAGGTATGTCCTTAATAAAATAACATTTTTATTTACTTACGAGGATTGTAGTGAGATATACCAGGTAACAGGACCAGTCGAACGATTTGCTGGTCAGATTGCGAGCCATGGATTTGTCGTTGGTGAGGTACATAAGCTTTTCTTTCCCTCTTTCTTACTGGACTACGGACGAAAGCTTGTCCTTCAGTGTACCACGAATTTGAAGGTCCTGAGCCCATCCCTTATGACACGGAAGGTAAGTTAAATTTCGAAATCGCAAACCGGGACTTAACTGTTAAGAATTACTTCAGGGACTGACAGAGGAAACAAATACAAGGCATATTATTCGATTTCTTTGATCTAAGCAGAGTTAAACCCAGGGTCTTTAAGGTCGAGAAAAAGCTCGAGGCATACGACGAGGTAAGCATTGACCTCTATCTCATTTTTCAACCTGAATATCGAATAATTTTTACTCCCAAGGACGCAACTATCGCTATCGACCTCCTTATCTCTTTGCCAAACTGTAATGGGAGAATTGCAGGTAAGCTTAACGAGTCAGGGTCTTTCTTTCATATTGTTCTGACTTTGATCTTTAGCAACTGGTATGTGCCTAGGGGGCCATCTTGTGCGCCACATTTACCTCAAGTGATGAACTCGACCCTGATATCTATCTCTATTTACTCTTCTGGCCAATCAAATGAAGGCATTCCGGGTGAGTTATCTTTCTCTCGCGTGCTGATCTCTATTATCGAGGTTTCTGATGTGCTGTAAAAAGGCTGCATTTGACCACCGCGTCCTCTCCTCCGTCTGCTTCTTCGCCACAGACATACACAGCACCTCACTTGGAAAAGGCAAGAATGACGATACGCTCAAACGCGTCCAAAACGGTGACTTGAACGGAAAAGGTGAATTGGTGATGATATTTGGTAGACAAGTAAGATTGTATTGTGTTTTGATAGCGATTTCACAAACAAGATGTTTCCTCTCTTCGACACAGGACACCCACGTTCCCCGTGGAGGGAGAGATCTCATTCGGAAAACGTTGGAAGATGCCAATATTACTGCCTCTGTTCGTATCTCGTAATTCTCTTTGGTATCAACCAGCGCGCTCATATCACCGCTACCTAGTTCTTGGAGGTCCAGGCCCAGCATGCGTTTATCCGTGACGAGCATTCTAAAGGCAGGTGGGATGCCGCACTAACAAGGTCCCTTTTCTCTTTTATGATGGAAGTATTTGAGAGAACAGTGGGCAGGGACTTGGGTCCCAAAGCTAGTCGGACAACAAGTCCGGAACACGTTTGTTAAACCATTCGAATCTAAATGTCCGTTGTACAACATGCAATTTTTATTTTCTGCATCAGTGCAACACGGTATGGAGGCAATCGTACATTGAATGAAAACAAAAGGAGGGCCGTTGCAAATGGGGTACCGTAATGTGACAAAGAAAAAGAAAGCCAGACGAGATGAAAGAATAATAAAACAAAATTCTACATCTACTTCACTTCTTCTTGGAAGCCTTCTCAGCAGACTTCGTCACTGCAGCAAGAATTCAGCAAACACAATCCAGTTAAAATGCAAAAATGCAGGCTTACCCTTGCCTCCAGACTTGTCGGTCTTATCAACGGACTTGATGACACCGACGGCAACTGTCTGCCTCATGTCACGGACGGCGAAACGACCGAGGGGAGGATATTCATTGTAAGATTCGACGCACTAAGGGCATAAATTTAGATCTTAAACATGCTTTAGATGTCTAAACTCGCATACCATGGGCTTGGAAGGAATGAGTTTAACGATGGCAGCATCACCCGACTTGACGAACTTAGGGCTGGCTTCGATCGATTTACCTGTCCGGCGATCAATCTTCTCGACGAGCTCAGCAAACTTGCAAGCAATGTGGGCAGTGTGGCAATCAAGGACGGGTGCGTAGCCTGCACCAATTTGGCCAGGGTGGTTGAGGACGATGACCTGAGCATTGAAGGAGGCAGCTTCCTTGGCGGGGTCGTTTTTGGAGTCAGAGGCAACGTTTCCACGGCGGATATCCTTGACAGAAACGTTCTTGACGTTGAAACCGACGTTGTCACCGGGGTTACCCTGCTCGAGCTGTTCGTGATGCATTTCGACCGACTTGACTTCAGTTGTGACGTTTGAAGGAGCGAAGGTGACAACCATTCCAGACTTGATGATACCAGTCTCAACACGACCAACGGGCACTGTACCAATACCACCAATCTTGTAGACATCCTGAAGAGGAAGACGGAGAGGCTTGTCGGAGGGCCGAACAGGGGGCTCAATGGCGTCAATGGCATCAAGGAGGGTCTTGCCTTTGACAACACCACTCTTGTTTTCCTTGGTCCAACCCTTATACCATGGCATGCTGCACAAGAAAGTAATTAATCTAGATTACGGAATATATGCGCTTGATTCTTACTTGACGGACTCCTCTAACATGTTGTCACCATGCCAGCCGGAGATGGGTACGAAAGCAACGACCTTGGGGTTGTAACCGACCTTCTTGATGAAAGTTGAGGTTTCCTTCACAATTTCGTTGAAACGATCCTCGCTCCACTGTTGGGAAGTCAAATAAGCGCGGTGATAGAGAAGATAGGAGTAAATATATCACCTTGGTTGTGTCCATCTTATTGACAGCAACAATAAGTTGACGAACACCAAGGGTGAAGGCAAGGAGAGCGTGCTCGCGAGTCTGACCATCCTTAGAGATACCAGCTTCGAATTCACCAGTACCACCAGCGATAATGAGGATGGCACAATCAGCCTGGGAAGTACCAGTGATCATGTTCTTGATGAAATCACGGTGTCCGGGGGCATCAATGACCTGAATCAGGGTTGCATCAGCGGCTGATTTGGATCTTGGAAGAGTCGATTGTAACTTACGGTAATTACAAATTTCGGTGTTTCGAATTTCCAGAGCGCGATATCAATGGTAATACCACGCTCACGCTCGGCCTTCAGCTTGTCAAGTACCCAGGCTGTAAAGATTTGAGATAAAATTGTCCATCGAGCTCAATTTCATCGAGTGCTTACCATACTTGAAAGAGCCCTTTCCAAGTTCAGCAGCTTCCTTCTCGAACTTTTCGATGGTACGCTTATCGATACCACCACACTTGTAGATCAAATGACCAGTCGTGGTCGACTTGCCCGAGTCGACGTGACCGATGACTGCGATGGAGTCAAGAACGCCCAGATAACAGAAAGATAAGATTAATTACTGACCAACGACGTTAACGTGAGTCTTTTCCTTTCCCATTTTTTATAAGCTCTGTGGGTTGGATAATCAGTACATAAAAACAAGCAAAATTGGCACACGAAGAAAGTAAAACATCGGACTGATTAAGATTGGATCCATCTGGAGGCCCTGGAGGGAGCAGAGGGGATCGAGAAGAGTGGAACAAAAAAATCTTACTTGTTGAGCAAGAGACGACAAAAGGAAATATGTAGGTGGTGGTCAATAGAAAAGGAGGGAAAGCGACCAATCTGCGTGGGTGTTTGTGCTAGTTATACCGATCCACTACCCAGAAATTTTTTATCGATAAAATCGTGATAATCTGTGATTGTCACTGATTGATGACTCGGATTGGCTCATCTCCGGTCTCCGGAGCCGGAGACTAATATGCATGAGATTACAATTGCATCTAAGTACAAGGCTATTAACAATGTACAGGGTAGATAATATCCAATACACTCTATGTCCATCCGCCGTGTCCTGCCAGGAATCGACATTGTAGCATCCGCTCAAACGTCGGTCGCGCACTGACTTCTACTTGGAGGCATGTTCGCACCAATGATGCTGCATCACCAAGGGCACCTCCGCCATCATACTCCTCGTTCTCTTTCTCATCACCGCACCTTTCATCAAGCGCGATGGATGCGTTCGCGAAAGGTGATTCCAGTCCTTCTTGTGCTTCTGCTGCAGTCATAAACGGGCATTCGCCCACAAGAAGTACATAGGCCACCACTCCAAACGCCCAGACATCTTGTTCTTTTCCAAAGTAGCGTTCGCCGCGGAGAATTTCTGGTCCGGCGTAGTCAAGCCTAGAACACGAAGAGCTTCAGTAACAACGACAAAGACGATAACAGTCGGCATGCGATTCACGTACGTTCCGCTGAACGTATCCCACCCGGTCTTCTTAACGAGACCAGAACTCCCGAAATCTATTAAGATACATTTTCCATGGGACCCTAACACCACATTTTCGTCTTTGATATCACGGTGTACTGGAAATTTTTTTAATGTGTCAGGTGGCAATCCAAGTGAGATTATCAGACTCACCGATGCCATGCGAATGTAAGAAAGCGACAGCATCTGCGATTTGTCCTAGATACGTCCTGATCATCGTCGATGGAATACCATGAGGATATGTTTCAACCAAGTCAAACAAATCAGACGGTGGTGATGGTTCGTTCAGGAGAATTTTAGGTGTTGACGATGGAAGGACCAAGTAATAGTAGTGATTATCCTCAAAGAAATCGTGCAAAGGGCATATATTTGGGTGACCTTTAGTCACTTTGCCTTCTATCCAATCATTTTCTAAGTCTTCTGGAGAAGGATCTCCTTTAGTTGCGCCCTTCTGCTGATCGGGCCAGCGGGAAAAGCGAGAAGGGCCCCAGGGTCGCCGGGGTGGTAGAACATATGAAGTATTCGAGATCGCAGACATGACGTAGATCTCGATAGGTATAGTGCCATGCTTTGGATGTTTCTTCCAGCAATCCGCCAATATGCGCGACTTTATCACTTGTTTGATTACCAACGGGGGCTACAGCAGATATAATCCACGATCTATACGATGGGATGATTCCAATAAAGATTAACTCACGCCGAGTGACCCATCTGGATGCATTTCCCTCGCTCGCTTTACCAAGCCATAGGCCCCTCTGCCAATTTCACCCTCGATCAGATACTCTGATATATTTTTTTCCCCAAGAAAAGTCTCTGGTTCGTTGGAAGGCGTAGGCGCTCTCGTACTTTCCGCCTGACTTAAGAAGCTCCGATTGCTGGGCGTCCGCCGTAAATTTTCCGATAACACTGGTGGAGCTGTGGGAGGTTCCATGGGTGAGATCAATACCTGACCCGCAATAAGTGACACCCTCTTCTGGGACGATCTCCGTCTTGGCCTGGGCGACGATGGCGAGCGAACGAGAGGCTGAATCACGGGTGTGTTCGAGCGATATGCGGGTTGAACATCTTGAGGAGTTGGAGATGGAGTCATGATAAGCGGCTTCGGAAGGATGACGAGCGACAGATTGTGATGGTGTTTGCGGACATGTGTAACAACAGGCTGTAGTTCCGTCTCTTCAGGGTCCGCCACCAGTTGACTTGTATATTCTCCATCCACATTTGGAGAAGAAGAAACAGAGTCTTTTAATTTTCCTTGCTCTTCCCGTTGGTTCCAATTAAATCCACGACCAATGGAAGTTACACCCCAGCTTGTGACAGAGGGCTTAAAGAGTTTCTGGGCCAGCTGCGGGGTCGCGTTCCAGTCATCGTCATCAAAGAAGAGCTTGACAGTAGAAGAAGTCGAGAGCATATATCGCGGAGACTAACAAAGGTTTAGCTGGATCATCTGAGTTTCAGCTGTGTATTTATGATGCAACTTGGGAGAATACTGCTTTCTCCGAGCTGGATACCCGTAATGAGCCATGTGCGGACATATATACTCATACCACCATTCATTCGTGAACTGGCTAACTCGGAAGGCTCTATACAATCCATACTGCCAAACGAGCATTTTCTTATTGTGAAGGAGTGAAGAGCCGCCCCATCGGCTCTCAAAAATCTTTAGATGCGGAACACAATCACATCTTGCTCACGTAATCAACCTGCCATTTTCCCAACATTCAACGCCGTTCCCTCCTCAAGCCCAATAATATGTGAGTATGCCATCTTTTAAGGATAATTTAGCATACAGCTCGACATGAAAGGCATCGTGAACCACAATTCGTGAAATCCGACGACTGGAACGAGTTCTATTGGATGGATGGATGCCTTTCTTCCTGGATAACGTTTCCGCTTTCTGCTTTTCTGTTCGCGATCCGTCTTTCGCGAAATCAATTCTGAAAAACTGCTGTTTTCTTTCAGTCTGCTATGGGTGTTAAGATCGTCAAAAAGCGCACGACAAAATTCAAGTCTGTCCCCACTTTAAACAAAAGAATATTTTGGGTTTTGACCTCAGGTTTAGGCGCCACCAATCTGACCGCTATGTCAGCGTCAAGGAGGCATGGAGGAAACCCAAGGGTATCGATAACAGGGTCAGGCGTCGCTTCAAGGGCCAGACACCAATGCCGAAGGTGTGCAACGATTCCAAATACTAGACAATGACAATATTGATCCCAGTCTTCTAGATCGGTTATGGAAGCAACAAAAAGGTTTGCCCGTACTCCTTTCAAATTCAATCGCACCATTCCCAACATGTAATCCTCAGACTCGCCACCTTCTTCCCAGCGGCCTGAAGAAATTCCTCGTTAACAACGTTCGTGAAATTGACCTGCTCCTTATGCATAACAAAAGTTTCGCGGCCGAAATCGCCCACAACATCAGCAGCCGAAATCGTGCCGTTATTCTAGAGCGGTGAGTTACTTGTGTTCCATCTTTTGACATGTCATCATATCTCATACCTTGCAGGGCAAAGGTCTTGGGTATCAAGGTTACCAATCCCGAAGGTCGTCTGCGGTCGGAAGAGATATAGGTATCATGATTGCTGTTTATACACATACGATTCATGTCTGCGACTGCTCAACGCAACTCTTGAATTTCGAAATTGAGCTCATGTTTACTTTTATTATATCGGAATGGGTGTCACGATTGCCTTAAGAGATGATACTCCTGAATTAGCCATATCTCTCAGCTTATCTCTGCTATATAGTCGAAAGAATTGAAAATGCACGTTCCTTCTGACTGGATGTAGACTTGTGCTTAACCAAATCTATGCAGGACTTCCAGAGCCGCATCTCATGCTGGGACTTGGTATACGGAAAATGGTAATCTGAAACCATGTACCATTATCAAAATAATCAACTTGGGCGATCAAAGGAAAAAGTCTCGACTCCGAGCTTACCGAATGGTTGGAGAAGGTCCGAGAAACGGACGAACCATATCCTATCAAGGGCTGCAAAGCAGTAATAGTTCCGTCCGTCTTTCTCTGCATTTGTGTTTGCTCAATATTGATTCTGAACGGAACTAGTCATGCTGGATATTCGTATTCTGGACCCGCTGCTGCATGGGCGTATAAGGGCATAAACAAAACGGGAATGTGCATCCCCTTTTTTTTTTGCTTTTCTCCAGAGGTTTCGGTTTTTGGCGTCTAACATTCTTGCTTATCCAGCAAGCGGGTCTTTGTCCTTGGACCTTCACACCATTATTACCTCGAAAGTTGTGCGTTGTCGAAATGCAAGCAATACGAGACTCCCATTGGAGAATTACCTTTGGATATCGAAAGTCCGTTTTTCGTCCCCTGTATCTAATTCTTCATATCATTCAATTGAGTTGTATAGCAATCAAGGAACTCGAAGCGACTGGTCACTTTGAACAGATGAGTCTTTCGCAAGATGAGAACGAACATAGCATAGAAATGCATTTGCCTTATGTGCGCAAAATCTTTCAAGGGTAAGGACCACATTTCTCTCTCCCTTTTCCGAACATTCTAATCGCCAAATTTGTAGACAAGACATTACCCTTGTTCCAATCCTCGTGGGTGCAATTAAGAAAAACGACGAAGCGTTCTATGGCTCGCTGCTAGCTCCTTACCTTGCGGCAGATGATACGTTCTTCGTCATTTCGAGTGACTTTTGTCACTGGTTTGTCGAGAAAAAGCCCTTTTTTCGAAAGAACAAAAACAATTGACATCTGTTTTCTTCAGGGGTACACGATTTGATTACACGTTCTACTACCCAGAACCAGCCCCGAGCGAGAAACCCGGTATACGCCTCTCGCGCATAAGCTCGCCGTCGTCTTCATACGCCATCCACGAATCTATCAGCAGGCTGGATCACGAGGCTATGGATATCCTCGCTATCCCTTCTTCAACAGCCGCGGAAGCTCATTCCTCCTTTGCATCGTATCTCGCAAGGACCAAAAATACAATTTGCGGCAGGCATCCCATCGGGGTTTTGTTCGGCGCCCTGGCGACCTTGGAGAAGGATAAGGATATCAAACCTACTTTGAAGTGGGTGAAATATGAGCAAAGCAGTCCATGTCGTTCAATTCGAGATTCAAGCGTTAGCTATGCTAGCGCATGTATCAGGTTTTGACATTAGTCTAAATCTACTTAGGAGAATCATGAACTATTCGTGGTATCTACAGTGCAAAACATAAAATCTGTAAATCTGTACTATCCAACATCTTAAAAATGATCCCATTCGGGTTATATAGTATCCGGTGGTTTAGTATCTAGAGGTTGCAATTCATAAAAAGTGATCTTGTTTGTAAGCCAATAGGTTCGTCTTTCTCGTTTTCTGTTCCTGGAACACCCGGGTCTTCAACGACCTGACGTTGGAAATGGCCGATTAATTCTCAATACTGCAACAGCATGGGTGCTCTCACCTTGCCTTTATCGACCTCAATATGGTCGAATCCCCAAGCCCTATCAGAACCTTTCTCCAGATGGTCGCCACTGACCAGCTTGACTGGATCATAAGCTCCAAAAACTCCACCGCCTTCTCTCACCCCTTCCTTCCTCACAAGTTCTGATATGGAGCAACACCCAGCCTTAATCCTCAGGTGCCTATCACCTACGAAAGTCCTCACGAGCGCAATGACCGGTCCAGCATGGGTAAACATGGCCACTCGTTTCCGCTTTCCTGCTGATGGAATACGATCACTGAGAGCGGTGAAGAAGGCTTTGGAGAAGGTGTGAATCCGTTCGCCTAATTCGTCTACTGACTCTCCTTTACGGGTGGGGTAGTAGATGGTCGTCCAGCTGGGATCAATCGAGGGGAAGTGCTGTTTGAGTGAGTCGGCGTCGCCTGGACGGGGATGCAGGCCCGTGCCTGGTACGACGGGCGAATACCATTCTGCGATGCCTAGATTGAATCAACTTCTGTGTATCGAAGAAAAACTTTTAAAATACATGCCGTGTTCGACATAGATGGGTAGTCCGAGAGCTTTCGCAGTGGGGGCAGCTGTCTGTAGACATCGAACTATATGCGTAGGATAACTTACGATTCAAAAAGGATGAATTGAATGGAGTGGAAGAGGCGCACAATAAGGCGATGAGAAGATAACTGTCGGTCGTTCATTCTCAGGGAGCGAACGGAAATATCGTGCAACTTCCTCAGCTTGACCCTGCAGTGCGATGTTTGGAAAAAGAAATGAGATGCTTTAGTAAATTATAGACGTCTGGTATTCACCTCTCCGTAGGCGGCAAGAGGGGTATCTCGAGGTAGACCAGTAGGAGTTTGCCTGCCATCAAATAATCTAGGTCAATGGAAAAACTCAAGTAAAGTCCCTCACCAGGTTGAGGTAACCCAGTTCAGCCTAAAACCTGGAGTCAATAGGTAAGCGATTGAGCTGGTTTATGAAAACAAATTCTATCTGCCTACCGTGGCGGACAATGTAGATTTTCTCCGTCATCGAAAAAGTGAAGATTTTGGAGATGACATAACTCCCAAAGGGGAGAATAATTATGTAAGTGTCATTTTGTCTCTGGTCTTGCCCTCAATAATTACTAATCGGATGAATTCGTCTTGTGCATAAAAATACACGCTCTGTATTGTGCAATTCGTTCATAACAATGAATGATATCAACATGATAAAAAAAGAGAGAAGTTAAGAGTATAACAAAATACAGAAGCATGCAATAGAAAAGCAGATGAACTACGGAACAACTTTTTGGAGCTGAAAGAGAGTAAACGCCCGGCAAAATTGAATGTTTTTATTTTCAAGGCCCGCGTGTGTGAGCGTCAATTTATCAAGACAATGAGGGGAAATCATTCTGACTATCGACGTTAATGGTCGACGTGTCGTTGCCGTACGGGCGTCCACCTCTGCCACCTCCGCCGCCACGACCCCGTCCGCCACGAGACCTATCACCTCCACGATCGCCACGACCTCTATCGCCTCCACGATCACCACGGCCACGACCGCGACCACCGCGGTCTGGGCGTTCGAAATGTGCGTCGATTTCGATATAAATCTTTTCTTCCTTTTTAGGGCGAGACTTGGTGGTTTGTTTGGTCTAATAAGACGATAAATGAGGACGCTGTATGGAAAAGGGATATTGAGCAAGTACCTTTCCGACGTAATATGTTCCTTCCTCTTCGTTCTTTGTGAGCGGAACAGCACCCTTCCAGATGTCATCGGCGCCTTCGTTGGCCTTGCGGACGCCTTCCAACTTGGGAATGGCAGCTTCCTTCTCTTTCTGCTGAGCAAGGTACTGATCGAGGGTCAAAGTGTTGTCCTCTTCTTCAGCTTCTTTGTCCTTGCGGCCACGGGTGCCTTCGGGTTTGGGTTCGCCTTCAGTGGGAGCGGTTGTAGCATCGGCAACGGGAGCGGATTCCCAAGCGTCAGCGTTGGCTTCAGCTACACCCCAACCATCGGCAGTAGCACCACCCCAGCTGTTGGTTGCTTCGGCGGCAGCGTCATTGGTAGCGGCTTCCTCGGTCTTGAGCTCGGTGTCGCCGTCGTCTCCGCCCCAAGAATTGTGGATCTTCTTGTCGGAATCGCTGTTGGGATGATAAGGTTGAGGGAGTCAAAGAGAAAAGGTGAGGATGTACGTTTTCCCGGTCTGACTGTGTCTGTCGTAAGGACGACCTCTGCCTGAATCACCCCTCCCACGACCCCTCCCATGACCGCGTTCACGATCACGATCGCCTCCACGAGGGGCGCCGGCTGTTGTGATAATAAGTAGGGGATACAAGGACAAAGACGGGACGAACATTTCCTCTGGTTATCATTAGCAGGTTCCTCGGCGACAGGGGTTTCTTTGGGAGCCTGTGTCTTACCGCCTCTGTTGTAGTACTTGCCGGCACGGGCAGCAGGACCTCCGCCCCTTGACTTTGCAGTACCGCGAGAAGGAGCGGGGGGTTGAGGAGAAGTTGGTTCTTCCTCCTTCTGTGGAGCGTCGTCTAGGTCTTGGTCGTCTGGAGAAAAAAAGATTAAGAGATGTAAGATAATAAAGGAATAAAAAGTACCATCCAAGATGGCGAAAGGGTTTTTTGTGGCCACCGACATTGTTGACGGGGCCCTTTAATAGTCCTATCAATAATGGATCTGTGCGATGTACTTGCAGGCTCCAAGCGAGGACTCCGACGGGAAGAGGGGAATGTTTGTGGAGTGGACCCCGGAGTCAATAGACCGGGGTCGTATCAAAACTATACAGTACCAAATTGGCCTACATAAGGTCACCGCTCTTGACCGAGGAGTGTCTCTACGCTTAAAACAACAGGCAAGTTGCTCACTCTTGAATGGGAAAAGGGGAATGCTAATATTTTGTATCTAGCCCCGCAAAAGCATCTCTGCAAAGAACTGCCCGCTGTGGCCATTGTGCTGCAGACAGGAGTGGGTCAGGGACGTAGAGACCGTCAATGGTGGCTGGAGATAGGTGGATGGGACTTGGGTGCGGTGTGCTCGAGGGAACTGTTCTTTGGTTGTCCTCGTGGGTTATGCCGCAATGTCTTGTCGTACAAATGTCCATAGATATTATTAGTCAGCAGAATAGCCGTAGCCATGTGATGTTGTCGTTGATCTGTCCCTTTCTTTCTCAAGGACTGCGATGGCCTCGCGTCGTCTCGACATTTCCTCTTTGCTATGTGATGACTCTCAGTCTACCTTTTCTCCCCTGGATGTTCTCGTTCACGCCGCAACTGAAGAGAGAAAGCGTCTAGGCGCCGTTGATGAACCCCGACATCCCCCTTCTTTCCTTCAAGACAGCAAACCTGTCAATAATGACCACCATGTCGTCCGCAGTCCTCTCTCATCTCCCACTCTCTCACGCTACGCTGTTGACGATACCCAGCGCATACATCCTTCTCAGCAGCACCTTTATCTGCAGAGGTCCCGTACCCATCACGATAATCTCATTCTTCCGGAGCAGCAACAACAGCACCGTAGGCAATCTTCTCGAGAAATCGACCATTCTTCGTTTCAGCCAGGTCATTTACACCGTGTACAAGAACCTGAACAACACCGCCGAAGAGTGGAAGAGCAGCAGCGTATTCACGAGCTTGAATTCCAGCGTCAACAGGATCTTGAGAGGGCAATCCGTGCCCAGGGGTTCGAGCGCCGCAGGAGAGAGGAAGATCGTCTCCGAGCACTGGAGCATCAACAGCGTGAACATGAACGCCGCGAGGTAGACCGTCTTCAACAATATCAACAGCAGCTCCTTCTCGAAGAGCATAAACAACGATGGGAAGCAGAACGGCAGCGGGAAGAACTGCGACAGCTTGAAAGGGCTCGAGAAGCAGAAAGGCAGATGGAAATTGAACGGCAACGAGAAGCAGCTGAACGGCTGCAGCAGCAACGGCAGTTGGAAGCAGAGCGGCTGAGAGAATTCGACCGACGAGAGGCTGAACCCAAACGTAGATCTTCTCACTTATCCCAGGACATCAATGAACTACAGTACCCTCAGCTCTTTCCCGAAAAACATAGCAATAATCCATCCCCGGTTTCCATCCCCCACTTCATTTCCCATCCCAGCCCCGATCCTTTACAGATAAGGCGTTCAGCCACCTCCAACTCGCCTGATTCCTCTTCGGCCTCAATTACACCTTCCTTACGAGATGATCTTCGCCCTGTCAAAAAGCGTCGCTATTCCGAGTCTCCCTCTCGCCCTATGCCGGATGATCAAGACCGCATTGCTCGCGAGAGGGAACGCATGCTTGTAGGCGAGCTCGGCTACGGCAGGACTGATTCTCCCGTCGCCGGTACGTCTGCGGCGCCCAGAAGGCCTTCTACAGGGCTAAACCACGCGAGACAGTCTGTTGCCGTGGCGGATCTTCTTGCGGACAAGGAACCAGGACCATCACTATCGCTTTTACTCCCGTCTCCTCCGCAACCTCGTGATACGCATCGCATTATCAGTCCCACAGGCAGACGGTCACCACCAGGTAGTCAGGTCGGCAGAGCCAAGGCAGCTCGAAAGTCGGACGAGTATCTCGCTTCACTCAAGGAACAACTTGCACCACCCCCGCCCAAAGAACTTGACATTGCGAAGGTCAAGGAGGAACCGAACATAAAACAGGAACCCAAATCCTCCCACCAACGTCTTCGTCATGTCTCCGACGAGATCCGCACTCCCACCGTCGATGAATCCCGACCAAAGAAAGCAGCCATCAAGGAAGCACCTCCACTACTACCGCTTCCACCTCCACCTCCAAAAATATCCCCTCTGCCACCCAGGATAAAGCTGCAAGACGATGCGCATGAATGGTTCTTGCATCAATATGATGAAGATCCCTCACCGTTGCCGTCAAGCCGCCCTGAGCCTTCACCAATGCCGTCATCCTCATCTCTTCCGAACACCATCACCCACGCTCCGAAAAGTCCCTCTACTTCTCAAAAGGCACTTACTCCCATCACTGCCGCCGTCGCGTTGGAGCGAGAGCTCGAGGACCTCGTATCCACACCTTTTGCGCCTTCTGTCTCCACGCTCAAGGTCACAAAACAAGAGGAGTCGGACGACATGGACCTCGCCGTTGATCTCGCCGTGACCGAGTTGGTGGAAACGATGGAAAACGATGACAGGAAACATGTTGGGATGGAAGTGGATGTAGAAGATGAGTTGCTCAGTCTTGTCGATGATCGTCCGCCTCCACCAGCTCAACTCACACATCTGGCGAGCTCTGCCCGGCGAGCAAGAGCTCCTTCGTTGTCTGCCTCGGGATCTCACACTCACGGCCCTACAGGGGTTGTCAAACCTCCACCAGCAACTCAGCCCATTCACCGATCTCTTAGCGATCACTTACAGCCTCCACCTCCAACGACAGCCTCCCAAGGTTCAACCGCTGCGGTACCGTCTGGCGGCTCAGTCGCTCGCCAGACCTCTGCTCGCGCAATGTCAGACAGGGACTCGATGCCTCCGCCCACCACGACTGCGAAGGGTGGCTCGACAAAGAAAGGGGCTGAACGTGCGGACAGCGTCGTCCCTCCAGAACCCACACTTACCAAGAGCACGACTGGTAAGAAAAAGAAGGAAGTCACAGCAAAGGTGTGTAAATGTTTTCCTAATTCTTTTCATATCACTGATGGTTGTGTTTAATTATCAAGGCTTCGAACGCCAAGTCTAAATCGAACAGCGGTACAGGCGCGTCTGCAAAACCGAAGGGTAAACCCTCGACCAAGTCGAAGAAGGCCATCGCAGAAGCGAGCTCGACACCGGGTGCGGGAAGTGCTACTCCTCCGATGGTGTCGAAACTGACGAAGGGTACAACAAGCGCGAAGAAGGCTGGTTCTACTTCTGGTTCGCGTTCCGCGTCTGTCGTTCCAGGTAGTGGTATCAGTGGTGGTACACCTGTGGGAGATGTGGATGTTGTCAAGGCTGAGAAGCAGGAGGAAGAGGAAGAAGATGTGGTGGATAATGATGATGACAAGTTGTATTGTCTTTGCAAGACGAAATATGATGAAAATCGGTTCATGATTGCATGCGATAGGTGCGTTGCTATTCAATTTCTTTCGCAAAAAGACTTGTGCACATTGACATATTCCCCATGTATACAGATGTGACGAGTGGTATCATACACAGTGTGTCAAGATGCCTGATTTAGACGTCGACCTTGTCGACCAGTTCATTTGTCCTTCTTGCATTGAAAGTGAGCCTTTTTTTCTTCAAAGTTTTTTTTATGAGCCGATATTGAATGTCAACATCTTCAGAAAATCCTCTTCTCAATCTCCAGACGACGTACAAGCAACGGTGTCTTTATGGACTTCGTCATTCTGACGCAGACTCACTCAAAGCTTGCCACAAAGCCGCGCGTGGTGCCTTCTCTAAGTACTGCTCTGACGAGTGCGGTGTCAAATACATGCAGTCTCGTATCGACAACTGGGCAATAAAGGGGGGCAAGACCGAGAAACTTTGGGATAGTGTAAAACATGCCGAGAAACGCGAAGGTGTCGTTATTTGCGCCGCAGATGCTGTTGTGAAGATGGATGAGGAAGAAGAGTCTGATGCGGGTACGAAGCGCACTACATTGACGACGGTCAAGCCCAATGTCGTGCGGCCGTGGAGGACGAAAGTAGAACGTGAGACGGAGAGGCTGAATAATCTTCTCGCCTCGATTGAGAAGATGCGCGAAGATATCCAGCGCGGGGTGGAGATTATCGTCTGTCGCGAGCGGCTCTTGCAACTAGCGAGCGAGAGAGCTGAGCTGGTCGACCAGTGTGGATGGGATCAGAGGCTATGCTGTGATGACGAGGAATTGGCGGATATTGGTGCTGGGATGTTGGAGAGTTATGAGGATGCGAAAGTGGAGGATGGTGCTGATGATGATGCTGATATGGAAGTGGACGGTGGAATTGAGCAGTGGTGGTGCCCTGGGAAGAAGGTTTGCGAACGGCATGCCGGGTATGGACTCCTTTTTTCGTTCTCACTTTTCCCATGCATTCACTCATATTCCTTCCTTTCAAGATGGCAAACCATTCGATACAAGGACGTCTGTAAAGAAAAAGAGATGAAGGAAGAGGCACTGGCCAAGCTTACGACTCGAGAGCGAGAAATTCGGAAGCACATGGAAGAGATGCTCGATCCTCATGGCGTGAATGATATGAAGAAAAATAAGAATAACGGTCCGAATGTTCCACTCAAGTCGTCTACTGTGAAGCTTGTGAATGGCCATCATGCTAAATCCAAAACATCATCTGGAGAGAAAAAAGGCAAAAAACGAAAGGCCCCTAGCGCCTGACTTTTTTTTCGTTCTTGATCCCTTTCTTTCTCTCCCTCTTTACCCACTTTATGTTATGAAAAGTCATGACAATAATTATAGACATGTATTCATATATTATATGTGCCCCGATCACTGAAATTGCACAATACCTTCGCCTTCTTGCATGACATGTTCTTCCTCTTCTTTAACACCAATAATAATGTTCGCTTTTCCCCTTTATTAAATGTCGCACTTTTTCTTGATTTACTGTTTGCTGCCGCATCACGTCTTGCACTTCCAGTAAGATATTTTTTAATGTAGCTGATACCTTGTCTTTTGGATGATGAATTAGCTCTTATGATGTCTTGATGTCGATGTTATGATTAATTCAGTACCTAGTAAAAAAACAAATGATGAAGCTTAACGTAGCCTATGCAATAAGTCGGATAGAGCGGGAGTGCAGTCGTCTAATACCCGTCGCCTTCTCCGCCCTCTTTACAGAAACCTTTCTGTTCGTACAGGATCTGCGACTTGACTTCCTCCTGCACCTTCTTTTTGGCAACCTCTCGCTTGTGAACTTCCTCCATGGCGTCGTAATCTACTTGTGTTAGAGGCAGGTCGTCTTCTTGGTCTAAATCCTAAATGGGGTTTCAAAAAAAAAAGATAAGAGGGGACGAGATAGATGGCAGGCGAAATAACTGAGATATGGACGTACGATTTCACCCAAAAGCACGACGTTCTCTCCGCGTACAACGAAGACTCCTAGCCATCTCTCTGCAAACTCGTTCTCATGGTATATTTGCTCATATGTGTCTTCAAGAACAAGATTTGCTTAGATTATTTTCATTCCGCAAAAATTTGGAAATAAGCACAACGTTGGGAGATAAAGTGGGAAGGAGCCTCACCAAATTGATCATAGGAACGTAGGACGCCATGTAGCTTCTTGCCGTCGCGTAGGATGACTAGCATCTTTCCTAGGCAGAATTAAGCGAGTTGACAAGGTTTCCGTTTTCGGTTTGCAATAGTGGTTGTTTTTTTTTGTCACAAGGGGAGAGGATAGCTCAGGACGTGAACTGGAGAAGCTCGACATTCGTTTTGGGGCAGACGTACTGTCCACACAATCCATCAAGGCGCCCGACGTTGTGAATGGTATTAACGAGTCCATAGTGAGAAAAGATGAGGATAGCGGTGCTGTTAAGCCAGCGAAAGAACTCGAGAGTTTGAAAAAAAAGAGGTGTTGGTTGATTTGGTTCCTTGTTTTGACCTTTTCAACAATTTGAACACTCAACCACAAACTTTTGATCAAGCTGGAATGGCCGAGTCGTTAAGGCGAGTGATTTGAATTCCCAGACATCACTTGGTGTTTCACCGCGTAGGTTCAAATCCTGCTTCCAGCGAATTTTTTGCCTTCAATTAAAATTTCTTATTCACACTCGAAATTTGTTTTTGGAAAAATATGCATTTCGTACACTAAAGTTTTTTGCCATTCGCCAAGTCGAAAGTTACAATTCATGAGGAAGTGCTTGTCCCTGGATATTCCCATTGTCCAGGTTCTGGTTTTTCCTCCAATGGTCCCCAACTGATATAATACGTTTTATAAGACAAAGCGTTAATGAAGCAGACAGGTACCTATAACTTACGCTTTCCATTCCAACACTTTCGCAGCGAGTGATAATTCATCTGCAGCGATGACCAACGACTCCTCAATTTGGCCCTCGTTCAACTGCTTCTCTGCCTCAGCAATGTCACCATTCACACCTTTAACAGTGTTGAGTTTATGACGCGTAAGTGCTTCGGCGCTCTGTCGATAGACGGACGTGTGTGGGGTGGAAGATAGTGTGGTGAGGGTGGATTCATAGGTTTTGATGAGCTCTGGAAGAGGATCGGGGTGGACGTTGAGACCGTAAATGCCAGTATTTTTCTTGAGTGCCTGCAGTACAGGCCGCGAGAAGCGAAACATGCCGAACCAGGGATTGAAGATGCTGGGTTCAGTTCACAGGAACGGTGGGAAGGCAACTTCGGAGTGTCAATTCTTTGGGATTTTCTTCCCTGACCATCCCTGACACCTCCCTCCTCATCATGGCTGCCGTCTCGCTCCGACAAACGTTTTCTTTTCTGCCGACGTTGCGGTTTTCAATAATAAGGTGGCTACCACCAGTCCTCAGCTCAGCAGCATTGAATTGGCCGACGATTTCACCGTCTCTACCGTCACTTCAGTCGCTTCTTGAGCTTTTCCCTTCCATCGTTCTTGCAGTCCCCAAGAAGAAAACATCACACTCTCGGAAAGCTATGAGGGCAGCAAATAAGGGCTTGAAGGATAAGCAAAGTATGTATTTATCTATTTCCTAGTTTGCTCGAATTCATTTCTCCCTCGCCAGATATCACTAATTGCCCAGGATGCGGAGCAGCCAAATTAGCACACCATATCTGTCCAAATTGCTATAGTTCAGTGACTCGTCGATGGAAGGCGCAGAATAGAGAATCTGGGGAAACGATTTTGGACTTGTCATAGTTTTAGTCGCATAGGCTGGTCTTTCGGTGATGCAAGCAGGGAGAAGTTGACTCCCCTCAACTTCCCATTTATACAAAAGAGGCCGCTCTACCCAACCCACATTGGCAATTACCGCAGTATCGATGATCCCGTACATCCTTTATATGCGTTGGAAGAACAAAAAATCGGTGAATGAATTGTAGTCACATTCATTCTCGGCCTATAGATTGTAAACTTGAATTGCTTATATGTCAACTCCATCGTTTGAATTACTCTCATTCCGGATCTGCTCCGCACTACGGTCATTGTAATGGCTTCTTTGCAACTTTCACGAGGTCATCTGGCTCCTGAATCCTCACATATATTGCGAACTCCGCCTTGGGCTTGTCTCCAAGATGTTCCCTGCTTCGCGCTTGGCTTTACGAAAGAAAAGTTATGTTTACCCCGCATTTTCGCGTGCGGCTAGTTTCTCCACACAAATTGCACAAATTTTGGAGAAAAAACCCAACGATGTTGTCATCACATTCGCGAAACGTACCGCTGTAGGCAGGGCAAAGAAAGGGCAGCTCAAGAACACTCCAATTGATGAGATGCTCTGTGCTCTGTTCAAGGTTCGACACTTTTCGTTCAAGCATCTCCAGCTTATCTGAGACTGCTTATAGGCTACTCTCGAGAGAACCAGGTTGGATCCTTCAAAGATTGATGATATATGCGTTGGTATGTGTATTAGTATGTCCGTTCATGCAACTTCATTGATTCGCCCCACAGGGACATGCCATCCTCCATCCCCTCTCTATGTCTCAAGGGCGGCAGCCATAGCAGCTGGTATTCCGTACGACGTACCAATATCCGTGGTGAACAGGCTATGCTCGTCAGGTCTCATGGCCATTCGTCATATTGCACATGCAATTCAAGCTGGAGAGACAACCCTGGGTATAGCTGTTGGTGCTGAAAGCATGAGTCTCAAGTGATTCTTGCTATTACCAAACGGATCACCAGTGCTCATGCCTTCTGTAGTCCGAGACCAACACCTGAAGTCATCCAGGAAATAGCTGAAAACCAACATGCCCATGATTGTATGCAGGTATGTATAGATTTTGTCATGCAAGCACTCCTTTAAACTATCAACTGAATTCTTAGCCAATGGGCTGGACGTCGGAAATGGTTGCTCAACATTATCAGATCCCTCGTAGGAAGCAGGACGAATATGCCTTCATTTCGCACAGCAGGGCGGCAAAGGTGAGAGGATCTAAATTGTGTTTTTTAGAATGAAGCTTTATTGTGTTTCAGGCTCTCGCAAATGGCATTTTTGCAGAGGAGATCCTACCTATAGAGCTGAGGGGATTAGTGGTATCAGTTGATGATACTATTCGACAAGGTGTCAAGCTCGATGACCTTGGAGCCCTGAAGCCAGCATTCCCGCAATGGGGAAATGCCAGCACAACAGCAGGAAACGCTAGTGGTGTGGGTGATGGCGCTGGCATCTGCATTTTGACCTCACGAACTAGAGCAGAGCAAGAAGGTATGGAGATCATTGGAAAATATGTAGCGTCTACAGTTGTAGGTGGGTAATATTCCTTCATTGGTGTAAATATAAATAATCCTCATTCGCGTATAGGAGTTGAGCCGCGATATATGGGTATTTCTCCTATCTATGCTATTCCCAAAGTTCTTTCGCAAGTTGGTTTGACCAAGGAAGATGTAGACATATATGAGGTAAGGTCGTTGAATTCGCAGACGTTGTACAATTACTGGATTTTCTCTAGATCAATGAAGCATTCGCGTCGCAATTCGCGCACTGTGTAGAACAGCTCGAAATTCCAATCAAGCGGATAAATCCCAAGTAAGTGTACTCTATCACATGGACGACTTATTCTCAAGAGAACCAAATTTAGTGGTGGAGCCATCGCACTTTCGCATCCTTTGGGAATGAGTGAGTGATTTTCTTCTGTCTATGATGCCTCAGTTCACTGAGCTCCCTCTCTAGCTGGTATTCGCCAGGTTGTCACCGGCCTTGCTGAGTTAAGGCGAAAAGGTCTAAATATCTTATGCACTAGCATGTGTGTTGGCAGTGGAATGGGTGCCGCAGGAATATTCGTCAACGAAGCAAGGCACTAAGAAATGCGCTATGGAAGCAGAACTGTTTGTATACATGACCAACACAAAATTCAAATCGAAAATGTTCAATTTTTGGACAATACAATCTGTGAATAGAGTGATTCAGCCAAAGTCCAATACAAAGGAGTTAGATGCTCAGAAAGTCATTCATGTCATTGAGTCGTGCAAAGCAGCGACTCAAATCGACTAAGAGGTGCCAATGGGTTGAATATGGTACAACACTCGTCACAGAAGGTGGGGGACAAAAAATAATCACTCACGCATAAGCTCAACATCCAACCTTCGAAAATCGAGACCAACATGTTCATTGTTACAACAGCGTGACAACGACTCAGCACGTGCTCGGCAAGTAGCGGTAAACTGTGCAGTCAAGCCACTAGTCTCCGGACATCGACGTCTGCCCATCTTTGCAAAATCCTAAGATGTCGGCTCAAATCAGCAAAAAGAGAAAGTTCGTCGCTGATGGTGTTTTCCGTGCTGAACTCAATGAATTCTTCACTCGTGAACTGGCTGAGGAGGGTTACTCTGGTTGTGATGTCCGTGTAACGCATGCTCGCACTGAGGTCTGTGTTACACCTTTTGTGTTAATTGCGGAAGTTCTTATCTAAACCATGCGAAGATCATCATCCGCGCGACGCACACTCAGGAGGTCCTTGGAGAGAAGGGCCGCCGCATCCGTGAACTCACCTCTCTCGTTCAAAAACGTTTCAAGTTCCCTGAGAACTCTCTTGAACTTTACGCTGAAAAAGTGCAATATCGTGGTCTCTCCGCCATCGCCCAATGTGAAAGTTTGAGATACAAACTTCTTGGTGGTCTCGCTGTTCGCCGGTCAGTCTCGCTCTCAGAGTTTGCGACTTTTGGTAAAGCGAATTGACACCCTAATCCAGTGCTTGTTATGGTGTCCTTCGGTTCGTAATGGAATCGGGTGCTAAAGGTTGTGAAGTTGTTGTTTCTGGCAAGCTCCGAGCTGCTCGTGCCAAATCGATGAAGTTTACGGACGGCTTCATGATCCACTCCGGTCAACCTGCTCGCGACTTTGTTGATTACGCTGTACGACATGTTCTTCTCAGACAGGGTGTACTAGGCATCAAAGTCAAAATGTAAGAATTTCCCGCACAGATAGTTTTAAGTAGCTGACTCTCTTATCAGCATGAAGGGTTGGGATCCTGAAGGCCAAACAGGGCCTCGCAAACCTCTGCCTGACTCTGTCACCATCTCGGAGCCTCCCCTAGATAAAATTGTCCTCGAGCCTACGTCAGAGCAACGCGAGCCTGTTGTTCCTGTCACAATCCCTGCTGAGGATTCCTTTGCCAGTCAAGAGGGGGGCTATCAGCAGGAACCTTATGCCGAACAACCTGTGTTTTAATTTGTACTTTCATACCTTCAATGACGATATATTTCTGACAATAAACATTGTGTGTTACACTGTTGCCTGTCTGCCCTCCAGAAAGGAATTGAACCAGGACTGCCCGATCCTTCCTGGGTGCAAAACATGCGTCAAGAGTCACTGATTTCTGCGCTGTTTTTAATATTGAGATGGGTCGAAGACTGTTATTTTTTCGGATGCAATCTAGTATATACATTCGCGTTGGCGGATGAGATTCCAGAAGATGGCCATGTGTGCATTATACACTCCTGAAATATGCTCGTCATTCTGCAAGACAGTCAAGCGCGATCTTTGGGACTGGCTCCCGGAAATACAAGGGAACAGAAAGCAATCGGTGTTTGACCCAAGCCGTAACAATGCAACTGTCCAGTGTCCTTGGGGTCCGACTGCAGTCAACCCATGCCTTTATAATGATTAGTTGGTGAGTACCATACATTCCCGATACCACTTATCGAACCACCTTGCTGCTCACTCCTTCAAAGAGCAAGTTCTATCACCAGTTCTCAGGCATGCCTTTCTCGATCTTGATTCAAACTCAACATTTCTTCAACTTACACCATCCGAGTCCGTCATTTAGTGGACTAATGGAGTTGCAAATATTAGAGTGTTTTACAAAATCAAGGATTATTTAGCTATACAATCTAGTGTGTGATGAAGTAGGTCCGTTTTGCCCCCAAATCATAAACTTCGTGAATAGCCAAAACGCTTTATTGTTTTGTAGCCAAGACGTTGAGTTTCGCCAGAGATGTAATGACGGGAACGGCGTAGAATGCATAACCTACCCACACCACTATCAAGATTGATGAGCCTCGATCGCTCACATTTTGAATGTTACTCACTGGTGAAGGCATTACCAACGGAGGCAATCAGCTTCGGTCCCTGTTGTCCTTGTGCGGCAATGCTCGCATTGAAATCTTGAATGGCCTTATCAAACCACATTCGGATGATTAGAAAGACTGTAAGGCCTGAGGAGAATCATTCATTCCGATTTTCAGAAAGAAACCCGTTTAACTTGACTAACCGATGAAAAAGCTGAAGAAACCGATCCATGCAGAGAGGCGTTGGAAGACGGGTTTTTCAAGCACTGAGCTCAATTTTGGGTTCATTTTATGACGGAAGGATGACAAAGTGAATGTCACAAAAAATAAAATGGAAAAGGCGACGGCAACAGAGATGAAAACTGCTGGTGAGCCGGTGGGGGGTGAAAGCAGAAGATTTGGAGCATTTCCCGGCAAAACAGAGAGATCTGACACGGAAAGTCAGAACGTGAAATTGCTTTAAATAAGGGACGATCGATGAATATTTACTGTATTGCGGCGAAACAGCTGGAGCTGTGCAATTCATGGGTTCAGCGTTGTTCTTCCGTGCACACGAGCCTGAAGGGGACAGAGCGTCAGACTGAATGGCAGAGGTAACAATGATTCTTCTTACCCAAAACGCCTAAGAATATGCTAGGACCGTCAATTGAATTCGAAGATCGAGGCTGCAGCAAAGCCGTAGATGGGGTTACGGTAAGGAGGGCAACTTGGTCATTCAAGAGCAATGTCGGTGCGAGTAAGGCAAAAAGAGTAAGGAAAATGGCAGTAAGTGCCAACACTGGTGCAAGATAAAGAGTGACGGCTTTTGAAAGTCCAGCGATCATGCTTTGTGAGTTGAAATAGTCGACTAGCGACGTGAAGAGAAATGCCAGAAAGAAACAGAAAGAAAACCGATGCCCTGGGGTGTGAGAGAGTATTTTCTTCCTGGCCTCCGTTTTATACGAGGCGGTAGTGGTCCCCAAAATGTCGGGTGGAACAGAACAAAGGCGGTATCGAGGGCTGTGAGTTACATAAACAAGTCATTGTCTTCATATTGCAGGTTACCGAAGAGGATCAGTGATTAGACCGATAGTAATAAGTGCCATTGTTCTCAATAACAAAGAGGTGTGATGCTTCCATTTTCTCAATCCAGCCGATGTAAAATTCGTCATCTATTTTGGGCAACCGAGTCTGCGTAAAAAACTTTTCCACATGCACAGAGTTCCAATTGGTCGTTGACGTATTACTACCGCCGTTATGGACAGTGTCCAGGACAATTCTAACGTCGAAGTTGATATTGTTCTACCTGCAGAACTTCAGAAACTGTCAACGCTACTTGATGACCGTCCTGAAACCCTTGCAACAGGAAATGGTGAAATACATGCCGCCGCATTGGCGGCCACGAAATATATATTTGATCTTTGTAAGTCGTACTGAATACGTTTGTTCTGCCTTCTTGATAATTCCACAGCTGTGTGCTCAGAGGAGCTTTCCCGACCCCATGTTGTCGACTTCATCTCGTTGCTTGCACCCTACCAGGCTCCACAGACACGGTCCAAAGCAAAGGTCGAGTCGGAACAACCTCAGGACAACTTAAAAACGGGACTTTTCAACTTTACCCCCTTGGAGTCTCTATTTATCGACGAGATGGATGACGAACAAATCTGGGCACAACTGGACCTCCGAACGCAGACGATATGTCATATGCTCGAGTATGTTTTGGAAGGGGAGATCGAATCAAGCAATCAGGGTGAAGAAATCGATAGCAGTGAAGACGATGGCGCAGGTCTACGGGAGGCTATTAACGGATTAAAGGAAGAGGGCGTTGACATGGAAGAACTTATGGCCAAGTATGGCCTCGATAAGGATGACCTTGATAGTACTCAAGACGAGTCCGAAGAGTCATCCACATCCGGAACCGATGATGAAATTGACGAAGAAGCGGAAAAAATTTCACCTCTGCGAGACGTTTCATCAGAGGAAACCGATTCTGACAAACTTCACTTATCCCCCAGAAGGAAGTCAAAGAAAAGAAAACGGGAAGAGTCTTCGGAACTAGATGATGGCTTTTTCAACTTGGTGGAATTCAACGCGTACACGGAACGTGCTGAAGCAAAATCGTCAACAAAAGGTCGACTCGCTGGAGATGATTCTGACGTGGATGAAGAAGAGATCGACCTTTTTGCCAACGTCGATACCGTAGATTCAGGCGATGACGGCGATGACGGCAGAGGTAAGAAGGGTTTTTCTCGTCAAGTCCGCTGATATAATTATGGGTAGATGTTTTCTATGGTGACTTCTTCGAGGCACCCTCACGAACTACGCACCAAAGGTCTTCCAGAAAATCTGGGTCAAATAACAACTCCCAAGTTCGATTCCATGAGAATGTTCGCGTTAAGAAAATAAAAGCGACGGGAAAGAATCGTTCTCTTCGTGATGATGATTTAGACGATTTAGACGAGTATATGTTCGACGATGAGGGTGATATGTCTGACGGCGAAAGTGATGTTGATGATGACGAGGTTGAAGATTCCAATGATCAGAACTCTGAACAAGAAGAACTTGAGGAGAGTTATGAAAGTGGAGTCGTGGAGGATGACGTTGTTCAGCGGTTAAAACACGACCTTTTTGCAGAAGAGGAGGAAGCAAATATCGACGGTACGTCTTTAGTTGCTGACTTACATTCAGTGCACTTGGCGCTAACGATTTCTGCGTTAACAAGATATGACGACTTATGAGAAGCGGATGGCTTCTCTGCAGGATCAGATTGCCGAATTTGAGTCGGAAAATGTTGCGCCAAAAGAGTGGATGCTCACTGGAGAAACCGACTCAAGACAAAGACCTCAAAACTCACTACTAGAAGAAGATCTTGAGTTCGATCGTGTGCGAAAGGCTGTTCCCGTCATCACAGAAGAAGTAGTGCAAAGTTTAGAAGAGAGGATCAAAGCGCGTGTTCTCGAAGGACGGTTCGACGATGTGGTCCGCATACGTCCCTTAGAGGACAAACCATTCCTACCATCAAAGCTTCTCGAGCTGCAAGACACAAAATCAACACAATCTCTTGCACAAATTTACGAGTCCGAATACCTCGCTAATCAGACGGGCGGCTCACTTCCAGACGACCGCGATGGACGGCTTAAGAAAGAGCACGACGAAATCACGATTCTCTGGGAAAAAATATGTAGCAAACTGGATGCCCTCAGCAATGCTCATTTTGTACCGAAACAAGTGAGCATTTTGGCCAGCTGTGTTTTATTTTATCTAATCGTATTTGTTTCTTTAGCCAAAGGCCAGCATTTTGACGGTTACAAATGCGCCTACTGTTCTGATGGAGTCAGCTTTGCCAACCTCCAAATCGGCAAGTAGCATGTTAGCGCCAGAAGAAGTGTTTTCCTCGTCACCATCTGCCCTCCGGGCTCGAAGTGAACTCACACCCACGGAAAAGCGCATTCTCCGGACAAAGGATCGCAAACTGAAAAAACGTCAGAGGGATGCTCTTGACAAGAGTGTTGGTAAATTTTCGAAAGTCAAGGGCATGGGCGCAGTCAAAAAGCAAAAACAGGCAGCTCTGGATGGCCTTGTAAAAAACGGGAAAGGGGTTACGATTGTTGGTAAAGACAGTGTGTCTCTACGTAAACATAAGAACCGTAGCACTTGACAGAGCAACTTTCACCGACTCGGATATTATGTACAAGGCTGACAAGCGGTTAATTTTTCTATGACTCGATTGTTTTACATTCTTGTAAGTATGGTACGATGAGGGCGTTTCTAATATTACTGGTGAGGTGAAGAACGGGCGGGGATTGCCTTCGGATAAATTCACCGCCACGGTCAGGGCTGTTCAGATGATCACATGATGGACTGGTTATATACCGCAGACAAACCCTTTGTTCTGAGCCCAACACTCACCCTACTCAGTTAATGCCTCTGTTCAAGAAGAAACCCGAGACTATCCCCCCCGTGTCTCCTCTTGCTGACTCTGCATCAAATTCTCGTTCTACCAGGTCCAATGCTTCCACTTACATTGCCAGCAGGGATGGTGATCCTTACAACACAAATTCCAATTTGACCTCTAACACGTACGGCGGCTACCCTCCTTCTAACGATCCATACGGCAGAAATAAGACAATAGGCGATGTTTATTCTCGTGGTGGTGCTGAATTGGATAAAGACCGAAATGAGCTATTTGCCGGATATACTCCTGCGAAATCTGGTTCTGGTCGCTTTTTTGATGGACCTAGTTTGGGAGCAGAGCCAGCCCCTGGCGAAGAAAATGATGAAGACGTCGAAGGGATTAAGCAACAAACTCGTTTTGTCAAGCAGGAAAGTGTTACTTATACTCGCAACGCCCTCCGAATGGCTCGCGAAGCAGAGGAAACTGCTCGCAATACTGTTACCCGCCTCGGCGATCAGTCGGGTAAGACCTTTTATTTATTTGTTTATTTTGTGGTCTTCGTTTATGATATCCTGAATTAGAAAAATTGGCCAATACTGAGCGACATCTTGATCTTTCAAAGGGACATTCTGCGTCCGCCGCCGATAGGACTGATGAACTTAAGCAACTTAATCGGTCAATCTTTCGACCAGTTATTACTTGGAACAAAGATGCGAAGCGAGCAGCACAGGAAGCCAAGGTCAATGCTCGCTACGACGAAGAAAGAGATCAGAGGGAGAAGGCCATGGTGGACATTCGAGAGTCACATAATCGTCTTGGTCGTGCTACGACATATGGCCATGGAGGGGACGAAGAACTTCTCGGCGGTGCACCTCGTTCCCGTACTAAAGAACAGTTGGCTTCACAGAAGGAACAGCGTAAGAGGTATCAATTTGAAGCCGCTGCTTCTGACGATGAGCTGGAGGATGAGCTGGACAACAACCTCGACGAAATTGGCGACGCGACTAAGCGACTCAAAGCCCTTGGTATAGCTATGGGAGAGGAACTCGACACTCAGAATGTTAGGATTGATAGGATCGGGGAGAAGGCTGTTAATCTCGACAACAATATTTTCAGGAATACTGAGCGCGTACGTTCGTTCCGCCCTATTTTATTTTTGTTGCTTATCTTTCCGTCTCTACAGCTCAAAAAGATAAGATAGTTTGCTGATGATACCCCATTCTGTCAGTTCTTCGTATTTGTTTATTGGCCCATCCATAGATTTGTCGGACATCGTCATGTGAATTACAAGTCCTTACATCACTTCTGACAAGGAGAACAAGACTCTTTCCATTCTACTTCTATTCTTTCCTGGGTCGGGGGCTGACCATACAGATAAGGCTACAACGGGCAGTGGTGGAGATCGACCCATGAGTTCCGTCGGTCCCTGTAGGCTGAGGTCTCATCCATCTTTTTGTTCTCACATTTCGGTCGCTTAGCCATACACATTGTTACAACATATATCCTTTTTTTGCATCCCCAAAACTTCTTCATGGGTGATACACAAGGCGTGTTACAAGATTTTCCCAGGTACTGTCAACAAAATAGCTACGAGACAACAGATCTCCATCTTTCTATGTCTTGACGTTGTTCTGCCTCCTCCACCTCCTGACATC
>QDKV01005307.1_pt1 | contig 49796 bp, 55 predicted proteins | sample 1861101 | NCBI WGS metagenome assembly QDKV01 (sample SAMN04275158, study PRJNA302643) | Fungus metagenome, whole genome shotgun sequencing project. | isolation source: fruitbody | host: Mallocybe terrigena | place: Sweden | collected 2013
GAAGTACAAAAGAATAGGAAGCTCAACGATCTCTTGGATTCACTTGAGTTCAATCAAGTCAGCGTTTTCTTGAGTGTTTGTAAAGTTACTTAACATGTTTTCCAGGTTGTGATCTTCGTGAAATCTGTTGCTCGTGCAATTGAACTGGACAAACTTCTCGTGTCTTGCAATTTCCCGAGTATCAGCATTCATTCCGGTCTTCAGCAGGAAGAACGGTTCGTTAGAAGTTAATTCAAGTGTTCACCTGTGTTAATGTGTCTGTTACAGTATCAGTCGTTATTCTGCATTCAAGGCTTTTGAAAAACGTATCCTTGTCGCCACGGATATTTTTGGTCGTGGTATTGACGTCGAACGAGTAAATATCGTCGTTAACTATGATTGTCCTCCTGATGCAGACAGCTATTTGCATCGTGTTGGGTATGTCATAGTTTCCCTGTTCTTTATTGCAACTCATTGCCTCCGTAGACGTGCTGGACGATTTGGTACTAAAGGTTTGGCTATCACATTTGTCTCGTCCGACAGTGACCAGCAAGTTATGGCCGCCATTCAATCACGCTTCGAGGTTGCTGTTCCTGAGCTTCCTGACCACATTGACCCTGCGAGTTACAGTAAGCGTTATCATATTACAGTCTCTGAATATCCCTGCTTACGTCCATTTTAGTGACATCGTAATGGAAGGAAGTTTTCTGTTGCATCAATTTTGTATCCTTACCTTTCTATTATGACTTCATGTATACGTTGCTGTCTTGATCGACAATTTGAGTTCTCATAACCGTTTCATCTCTTGACAGAATCGCGATTTTTGTAGGTGGGAATTTCTTCCCACTGTCATGTCCAGTTGCACTGTATTTTTCTATCTAAGCCAGGTTGAATCAAGTGCACTGTTACATAACTCAGTACGGCCGACAAGCGGCATGGCCCGCTACTTATAACAAACGCAAAATCTTATTTTCGTTTACAAGATCTGGAAATCTGTACGATCAAGCAATGTGCAGTCTACATGTATCAACCCAACGACAACACAACACTACGACAGCCATTCGTTGAGTTTCCTAAACGAAATCCGGAAGTTAAATGTTGTGAGAGCAGGGACCTCATAACGTCTGCAGTAGCGTTCGACGGAAAGCTTACAGAGTGATCCACTAATAAGCTTTTAATAAAAGTTTTTTTGGCATATTCGTGAGAACGAAGAATACCATCAACAAAGCAAGGCGAAACATTTTTCAGGTCCACCAAAGCACTATTTTCTGAATCAATGTCCATAGAATGATTGGCACCAGGGCCAGTGACATCAGAGTCATGAGAGAAAGAAGCGCCTTCAGTATTATCATTCATATGATTGTTATCTCATGTAACATATTAGCAATGGACAACCCCCAAGAAGAGAACGAATGCAGAACTCACCTGGGACTGACTTTGCAAATAAAAGGCAAACCATTAAAATTTACAGAGCAGTCGAGAATATGACTTCATGCCAAGAGATTTTTTCCAGATATATGAGAAGAGTCGTAAACGCGTAAACAGCCGTAGCCTGATGACCGTTGACGAGAGCAAGGAATCCAAACATATTGTTTCTGTAACAAAGAGAGAGGAAATTCAAGGGCAGAGAGATTATCGATGCATAGTCTTCGGAACATACTAGAACGTTCTTGTGAGAAATAGGTACTATAAAAGGAGATCAGTACAGCCACTTCAAAACGCCTGCCAATTTACGATTTCAAAAGGTCCACCCAAAAACCCACTACTAAAAGTAGCGGGAATAGCTCGCCCCACACATTAAGCTTTCAATAAGTTGCACCTCAATCACCAAGTCAGCTTACGAGAACGTTACGAAAGGTTTCGGAAGTGGAGAACTCTTTACCCTTGTACCCCACATATATTAGCTGCTAGAGTAACCATTACACTGGCACACGTTCCTTTAAATGTAGAAAAGATTTGCAAGCATATTCTGATATTTTTTATGTAATTTGAAAATCTGTCCCTATCCGAAGTCGAGATCAGTTCATCTTTCTACCAGAGTCAACCAAAACATCGTACCAAGCAGTCATCTTATTGGTCCAACAACACAAGGTGCCCTTCTGATCGAGGTTTAATCTGACACTCGAAAGGTTCCAGATGCCTACATCAATGAAGAAATTATCTTAGCGAAAAGCCTGTTGCGATGGCTAAAGAATGGTTCACTGACGATGTCACGCCATTGCTCCACCTAAACACTGGCTCAACTGACTTGCCATCCTTATCAACTGGCTTTGAGATGTTGAAAACAGCCAGGATGTTAGCAATATTCAGGAATAATGACATTTCTGCGAGATGAGCTCCAGGACACACTCTCCTCCCAAACCCGAAGACAAATTTAAACGGATCAACTTGTGGTTTGTCGCCGACGTGGCGAGAGGGATCAAAATTGAAAGGATCTGGGTACGCCTTTTCGTCGTGTGCCATTCCCCTTGTATATTTTATAAGTATCCGATATCTATATAAGTGGAAAAAAAACAACTTACCATATGTTTCCTATGACAGTTGCTCCCTTGGGACAAAAATAATTCCGATAAATGTCATCCTTTATTGTAGCATGCGGCAACCCCAAAGGAGCGACAGGGCCCCAACGAAGAATCTCCTTGATCACTGCTTTGATGTAAGGTAATGAATCATAGTCTTCGAACGTGGGCAACCGGTTAGGTGCAGCCCGGTCGATATCAGCCTGTGCCCTACTTTGAACCTCCGGGTACAAAGCCATGACCAAGAAGAAGGTTGTCAAAGCCGAGACAGTCTACAGAATTTGTAAATCAGATGGTATGCGGACACCACAATGGAGAGCACAATCACAGTATCTCCACCACCTATGAACAAGGCAGCTCCAGTCCACTTGATGTATTCTTGCTTCTCGGAGTCAGCGAATTGACCATTGTCCTCGAGGAGGTGTTTCGATGTAAAAGATTCGGTATAATTTCCTGTCGACTTAGAGAAATATAAGGTTGAGAAAATAATAGGTTGGTAAGACTCGAGATACAATTTGATCTTTCGCAAGTTCAAACGGCACAGCTTCAACTCGAGACAATGTTTTGCTGACGCTCTTAGCATAACGCTTGAAGCCAGCCCCCGGGAACCAGGTTGGTAGGAATCGTACTAGGCAAAGAATACGAAGATCAGACTCCAATGAAGCGCGTCACACAATTGAGATGTACAGAATGGCATCCCCTCAACCCAAAATTTTCCCGGCGTCGAGAGGGTGGCCGCAATCCTGAACGTATCTTCAAGTATCCTCACAATGGGGTCGTCATTCCCGCCAATTTCGTGCCCGTAAGAGACCCTGATGATCACAGCAATCGCGTTCCTAATGTCCCAGCAATTGTTCAGTCATAAAACAATGGAGAATGTCATTGGATTAAAATACCTGCGAACATGAGCCCGAAATTCACTTGGATCGTCCGCCAACGCCTTTAACAAAATGTGTGTCTCCTTCACTTGAATTGGCCGATAACTTCTTGCAGCCCTTGAGTTCAATCCGTCCTGTAACAGCTTCCTAAGGACTTTGAACCTAGGGTCTGTGAAACGGGTACGGAATATTGAGGAGTCCCTGTCTGCGAGGGTCGCCATCCATGATGTTGGTCTATCGGAGTAGAGTAAGGACCGCGACTCAAGGAGATCCGTGGCGGCTTGAATAGTATTCAAAAAGATGATCTTCTTGTTCAGAAATCGGATATAGACAATTGGACCTTTCGACATGGTTTAGCAACCGACAAGTGAATTAATTACTTTTCAAAGCTGATACCATAAATCTTTCCCCATTCCGTGGCCTGTAACCATAATTTTTCTGTTGTGATTTGATGCAAATTACCACTTATCCATCTCGGCTTGGGTCCAGGAGGACGTGAGAGGCCTTTGGCTCTCAACCTCCATATAGAATAGTTAAACCAAAAGCAAAAAGCGAATGCAACGACCAAGGAGATGAGGAGGACGTTGAAACTTCCGTTGACGCTGAATCTCTCTACCTGTATGGTCATGATGAAAGTCAGTATTCAAGAGATAATCGATAACTGTTTACACTGACTCTGGGTAATAAGTTATTGCGGGTTATGTAACCAGACACTTCTTGGATGTTTCCTCCGGGAATGGCGTTTGCCGACGTTTCATATAATTCTTCAGCGGCGTTTCTCAAAAATGTTCTGCGCACAATCCCCATACACACCCTTACACGCCCCATAGACACGGCTTCGAACTGGTGATATCTAATGAATGTGCTTCAAGTTCTCTGACCAGTGATTCTGAAGAGGCTTGCTTTTTGTTTCAGCTGCAACATGTGGCGAGCTCGTAAAGCAATATCTTTTTTGATGAAACACGCTGAATTGCTGGACTCTTGCCCAAGATTCTTGGGTTCTTGGCCCAGTCGTGTATGGCACTAACTGATCCGGCATATCTGGATGCTGTTTGACTACATGCGGTGCCGATTCTTGAGGAGGATTTATACTTTCAATCCTTTCTTGTAGGTCTGCCCTTCTCCGAGACGGACACAGCAGTTACTTCTGCCTTCAAGCGGAGCACATTTGTTTCAACGCTTAGTACTTGTCAAGGAACGCATCTGGATAATTGAAAAGATGCAAACCTTCCTTGCTATTGCAGTATCTGTTGCCACGTTTTTGGCTGGACGAGTGAATGGCCAGACTCCAGTGTATGTATCACTGTACAGTAAATTTTGATAACAATTTACACTTGCTTTGTGTATTAGGTTCAGAGGACAGCTCCTTCTAGAACCCGGGCTTACAAGTGGTAAGCTGAGGCCGTCTTTACTCTTCTAAGTCCTTTCCTTTATACTCTCTTCAGCCAAATGCCTGACAGCCAATGGCAACTCTGATGGTGCCGCTGTCGTCGTTCAAAGTTGCAACGGGGGCGAAGCCCAGAAGTGGTCCTTTTCAGGGGGTAACGTGGTGGTATTTGGGAACAAATGTCTCGATGTCTCAAGTGGCTTGAACATCGATGGAACAAAACTGCAGATTTGGACTTGTGGAAGTGCGAATCCAAACCAGGCTTGGAGTTATGATAAGGTATGAATTACTGGAGAGGTATGTTGTAAACTAACGCGAACCAATTTCCATTAGTGGACCAACAAGATAAGCTGGGTGAATACGAACAAGTGTCTTGACCTTACTGGTGGTGATACCACCGACGGCAAACAGGTACCATTCCTGATCTTTTCTGTTGGATATGCCGACTCATCCTCTCTGATAGGCCCAAATCTGGACTTGTAGTGGCAACAACATCAATCAAGTCTGGAATACAGGATACCCGGTCGACCAGCTACCTTCCACCTCGCAGGATGAGCAATACGGGACAAATAATTGCGGAACTGGCAGTGACCCCGCATCCAAGTGTCAGACTGCGTGGATCAAGTACGTCGTGTTCGATAGTCAATTTTATCTGCACCATAACTCGAACACGTTTAAACATCTAGCTCTGCGAACGACTTTTGTCTCTGGGCCCCTCGTAGGCATATTCTATTCTCAATATTCGGCATTGTCCTAATTGCGGATTTTTCTCCTATAGCCTATCAAGCCAATATTGGAGACATTGAACGAATTGCTCTAGCCTACTGTACCAAGTCTGGGCGCGGCGCTCGTCTCATTCCTGACGGGACACTAAAGGGTGTCCACTTCGTCAAGACTCCTGAATATGTGCAGGTAACTGGTGTCGGTGACTTCACCAAGATTAACATCAACGCAGGCGATGGCGGAGGTGAGATTGACAACAGAGGTGCTGATGGGAGGGGTAATCCGAGTGAGTAATTTCTTGATTTCTCTGATGCCATGACTGACGAATTACTTTGTGAAATAGTTGGCGGTTTGGTCTTTGGCAACACTTTCGGAAATGGGTTGCAATATCATGAATGGACGACGTTCATTTCAGATAAGGAGTTTTGTTTCCGTGCTTGCGTTGGCCCCCGTGCGACTCAGCTCTGCAACCATATCTACGATATCATGGGTTGCTACTGGGTGGGTTTTTTCAGTTAATCTTACCGAGTCCAACGGTTTCAAACTACCTCGTAATCTCTAGAATATCCCTTCCAACTATGATTCTGGTGTCTATGAGGACTGTCAAGGTGATCCTTCGTGCGTATTTATTATTATTTTCATGTCTTCCATAATACACAAAGCTAACTTCTTTTGGTCTCCAAGTTTGCCCATGGGTGTTTACGGTACCAGCACCTGGTCCCAAGGTGTCAGCCCTACTCCTCCAGCTCACCCGGCTCCTGCTTCTTCCAATTGTCAGGCTCTTCCAACGGTCTCCGTCTCTCCATTGAACAATCAAAAGCGTGCTTTCATTGCCAAGGACTATAAAAACCGGGCAGAACCAGTCTTTCCGGAAGTTACTCCTGGACCCAGGATTTGACCAATGATTATGATATAGTGACCTTTCCCTTAATTACTACATGGACCTCTCTTATATCCAGTTGAAACGTAATTCAAATGAAGGCAGTGTTCTGGGGTGATACCCTACTTACCGACGCAAAATTTAACTTCCTGATGGGTCTGCCGGCAATCTCAACTTTTGTTTGATACATCTAAATAAGAGCATCGTCTTTCGGTTCTTGACTCCAACGGTTTTTCATGCAGAACGAGGACGTAGAAAGCAGCACACCACTGGACTCCCATATTCGGACACGTCCTTTTACTCTCATTGACAGGTTGAAGGATGGCACGGGATATTTTACCCCTCAAACCTCTGGATCAGTAACGCCCGCGAGCATCCCACCAACTCCTCCCCTGAACGAAGATGCGAATGGGATTCTTTTCAGACCGAGACGGGCAATTATGTCGTTTGAAAATCTCGTGGCGCTGGCGAACCATCAGGAGCGGCTCAAGGGGGCAAAGAAGATGGTGTGGAGAGATAAAGGGCAGCCCGTCGTTGAGCTCGACACATTCAAGCAGTGTCTGACGCACGCCTTGTCTGGTGGACTTCGTGAGGCGTTTTTCTTGTCGAGAGCTTCGGAGAGTTGATTGCTCATTAATCTTTCACCAGGTTCCGGGACACTTGCTTTCGTTATTCGTGCTTGCGTTAATTTTATCCTCGTGCTCAGACGCTTTCGCCGCATTCCACGGTTTGTTTCCAAGGCTAAATAATGTGCTATTTTTTCATATTGATAGAAAGACTGAAGGGAACGTCGTCTTGCTGAGATACTGCTCATCGTCTTCGGAACGGATGCTTGGAGATTTGCTGCTATGCTAGGTGAGTTGCTTTCTGGCTCATCTCGATGTAAAAAAACGTTTTTATTGTTGTTGTGATTTTTTTCTACTTAGGAACGTTTACTTCCTTATACAAATTCCTGATCAATGCCCTGCCCATCTTGATTCCTGCTATAAACCCAAAACAAATTTCATCTGCTTCCACCTTAGACAAAGAAGACGCACACCCACGCGACTCTTCAGTGATGTCTGGAGGAAAGCGGCTTTCCTTGACGACTCGTGCCCAGTTAATTCTAGTCAGGAAGCAAACACGGAGGTGGCATGCTGCCCTTGCTGGAGGTATAGCGGGAGGATTGGCTATCATGTGGGAGAAGAGAGGTCGGAGAACCTTCATAGGACAACAGATGTTTGTTCGGTAAGCTAGTTTACCTCAACGAATTTCAATTATTAAAATGTTCGCTCTAGTGGCTTACAGGGCTCGTGGAATGCCTTTGCAACCAAGAGGAACATCCATGTCCCGCATGGCGAAGTGTTAATTTTTTCACTTGCGTATGTCACTTCTTTTTTTCTTCTTTGTCATCTCTTCAGAATCCGGTCCATTCAACCAAAAAAATTTAGATGTGCTCAGATTCTCTATGCTTACTTGCTACGACGAGATACCCTCCCCGAAGGCTATCTTATTTGGTCAGTCACTCTCAATTTGATATTTTTTTTTTCTAAAAAAAAAAACATTAAAACGTCCTGAAGGCTTCGACAGGCGTCCAAGGTTCCAGAAGAAGGTGTCCGCATCAACCGCGACCTCGTTCGTCATGGCATTTTCAACGTGAAGGACGTAGACGATTTGATGCGCTCTCCCGTATGTGATCCCTCTCTCTCACAATTCCCGTTCCTCTTCTCAAAGGGAATTCAGGACACGACCCCGTCCAACAAGACTGACCTTCTCTCCTTCCGCGATACGTTCCTTGGAAAATCACCAGCTGAAGGGTCGGCTTGCCTTCCCCGATATGTCCCCTGTTGTGCCGTTCACCCTTCCGTCACTTCTTGTCTCTCCGTGCCCTTGGACCGCTTTATCACAGTTTCCAAGTGGATCTTGCCCATATACGGTGCATTACACTTTATACCTGCTTTCATGTTTAGACGGAAAGCATTCGCTCATCATCCAGTCAAAGAATTCGCTAAAACAGGTCTTGGCTCTCTTCGGAGTTCTGCGTTCTTAGGTGCCTTTGTTGTGATTTATCAAGGTGCGCGAGTCCGATTTTCCTTTCCTTTTTTATTATTATTACTTATCCACCCTTCATAGCTCTGTTCTGCTTTAAACATAACGTCCACCAATTTCTTACCCTCCGCCGCACAGGCGCAGTTCCTACCTCTCTTCTTTCTTCCCCCTTAAAGCATATACCTCAATGGGTCATTGATCTTTTAATTTCGAGGCCCTCATTTGCAATCCCCGGTTTTGCGACTGGATTATCTTTATTCGTCGAAGAGAAACGGAGGCGAGGAGAATTGGCGATGTATGTCTTGCCCAAAGGTCTAGAGAGTGCGTGGGTAATGGCTCGAGGGAAAGGCTGGGTTTTTAGAACGGGAAAATGGGGTGAGACTCTCTTGACTGCGATAGGAATGGCTATGGTCATGGTGAGTTATATAGGTACATCCTAGTTCGTTTTTGCTGATTACGATTTTCGAAGACGACGTATCAGAATGACCCGCAACACCTTTCCAGCTTGTTCAGACGGATATTATATCAGTTTATTGGACCTAATTAGTGCGTATCAGAATGACCCGCAACACCTTTCCAGCTTGTTCAGACGGATATTATATCAGTTTATTGGACCTAATTAGTGCCAACATTTAAAATTAGTTGAAGGTGTGGAAAGTGATCAGACGTTCAAGGTAAGTTGGAACAGGTGTTGGAATCCAGCATTGGTAGTCAATTTTACCACGATTTTTCTCAAAAATAAATCGTTCCGTCTGATGTCCATACAAATTATCATTATGAAGGCTGAAGAAGTATTACAGAAGTGGGCACATTTGCCAACTAATTATGCAAAAATAATTCGTAGCAGTGATGAGGGGCAAGATTGGAAGGTGAAAATATGCGAGGGCGAGAGAGAAAACATCGTTATCATTCTAGACAACCGTAAAGCTGATAAAAAAAAAAGATATCAGACACCTTTCAACGAAAGCTACAACACAACTTACGCTTCCGACTTCCACCTATCACCTGTCGCTGAGCTCTTCTCGATTTCTGCGGTTCGGTTGACCCACCCTGCAGGATGTCCATGCGAAACAAGAAGAGAGTTCCTTTTGTTCGTGACCACCTTGAAGTGTGAACGACTACTATCCGAAGATTTGATCGATGCATCTTCTTTCTTGTTTTGGAAGAGCTGCGCGTCGTTCCGTTAATGTCAGATAAAACGATTGATTCACAGCAGAGAGAGAGACCCACATCCTTGAGGACTTCGGTACGGCTCTGACCCTCCGTCGCCTTGGCCTCGGCCATGCGATCACGAACGGCAACAAGCTGTCCATCAATGTATTCAAGTCCCGTCTTCAACGTATCTCTGATCGCCTTCTGAATCTGTTTCTTGACCAGCGCAGTAGCAAGTGGGCGAAGGGTCTTGTACAAGAAATCGTGTTTCGAGTCGCGAATGGCGAATTTAAGAGACCCAATTTTGACGTTGACGTCTTGAACGCGGAAAACCGACGAATGGTCGCGCTTAGTGGACTGAAGGACAATCGTGACCTGAAAATTTGTCAGGGAAACGAGTAATGAAATAAAATGACAACAAATCATACAGTTAACCCCTCGCCACCGAGAAGGACGTCAGCGAGACCAGAGTCCTTCATCTTGGGCAAACCAGTCTTTTTGTGATAGAAGAAAGCAACGTCACGCATGTCGGCCTGCATCTGTTCGAGCACAATGGTGATGCGGTGACTGTGGTCATCAGTGATGGCGGTGTAAGGGGAAAACTTCACAAAGTTATGCGCCTCAAACTGGACAATGTTCGGGAACAGGTTGCGTCCTTGCAGCGTAAGATTTTCGACGACAAGGTCAAGAGAATCGTCGGTATATTCGATGCGAGGAATTGGAATGTATCCAACCTCCTCGATAAGCGTCGGTACAATAACTTTGCGAATGTCGGTCCAGAGTTCAGCTTTGAACTTGAGCGATCCTTCGCTATCAAAGAGCAAATCCCTGGTTAGGCGAGCCCAATCTTCGCCGAATTGCTTATTGAGCTAATTCAAAATGTTGGAAACTTTCCTTCAAGAAATACTAAGAAAAAACGTACGGGGTCGTCACCGAAAGCCTTGAACCACGTCGCAAAGCTGTTAAACAAATTGTCGAACTGGGTACGGTATTTTTCGTCATAAAACTGGCGACCAGTCTCACGGAGACGGTTGGCATGGTTGTTGCAATCCGGCTCCAAAACGTAACCCGGCTCGAGAAGCACCTTGCGAACGTAGGCATCGATGGCCTCGAACCATTCGTGGAGCGCACTGTCCTTTTTGGATACGTCGATAAGATCATTGATGGAATCAATGATGATATCAAGCGACATGCCGTTCGCAAAGCGTTCGAGGAGTGTGCGGAGCTCCCGAGTAGCGCGTTTAAGGTTCTCGTCCTTCGTGACGCCCTCTGTATGCTCCTTTCCTGCGGTGGCCAGAGTACGACCGTGTTTGGAATATTCCTCAATGAAGCCTAGTAACCAGTTGACGGATTCCTGGTAGTCGTCGTGCTTTTGCAACTCCATGATGACCTATAAAACTCGTTTAAGAATATGTGTACGACACAGCGATTCGACCGACCTTCTTGAAACGGAATATGAATTGATCTCTACGCTCTTCCGGGAAATATTCCTCTGAGAAGAAATGCTTTGCACGATCAACTTTTTCGTTGGCAGTGTCCTTGTGTTCTTGAAGAGTACGATCGGCGCCGATGCCGCTCTTCACATTATCCTAAGTAAACACAAATGTATTGCGTGCCAAAACAGATAACAAGAGTTGACTTACGCGAAGCTGTCTCATCTTTTCCATCACGCCTTGCTTCTTCTCGTCGACGACTTGATCAGGCGAATCTGCTGTGGCGACATCTTGGGCATGAGCCTTGCTCTGCTCTTGGGCAGCCTTCGCACGTGAACTGGCTTCAGCTTTTGCCTGACCATACATATCTTGAGCATTGTCGCGATATTCACCAACGGGACGTTCAGTGCCGGTGTGGTCCTTAACGCGAGCTTCGTCATGTGGATGAGCTTTGAGAGTCTTGCTAGTTCCGGGTATTTTGACGTCGATGATAGGAGTCTCGTTTGGACCGGCGACTCGACCTCCCTCAGTGATGAACTGGTCGTGAGGTGCAGACTGGTTAACCTCGCGGAGCTTCTCCTCCGGAGGAGCCACCAACTCAGCGGTCTTGGCTGCACCTTTAGCGAGGAGGTCACGGCCAATGACGGAGAAGTCCGTGAGGAGCTTCCTAACTTCTGAATTCGTAAGGATGAGAGTGAGAAGGGTGCGGAGGTGCTTAAGCGCTGCTTTGTCACAGCATAAGTATTGAACAAATTTGTACGATGGAGATGCAAACCTTCGTCGCCATCAGCCTTGACTTTCTCACCACCAACTGGAACTTTTTCAGACAAGTCGGCACGCTTAATACCCTCCGTATTGACCGCGCGGGTGTGCCAGATAAAATTTTGGAAGAGTTCATCAGCGTTCTTCGCTTGTACCATGAGGCGCGCAGTGGTAATGATATCGCGGGTATCTTGGATGAGTTTTTTACCTTCCGGGGAAAGTTTGTCGACTTCAACCGGTGAATGGTCGACAACATGTCGAAGAGTATGATCTATCTGATCATTAGAAGGAAGTTTTCCGTTGCGGAAGGCGTCAATAACGCCATAGAAACGAATCTGTCAAGCCAATCTTGGATAAATTCAACAAATGGGGATAGGGAGGGAATCACGGAACCTTTCTGTCAACATCGGCGTCCTTGTTGGTCTTGTTGACGGGGTCAACGACGGAGCCTTTGGTGGGATGAGAGCTAATATCTTTGGGGGCAGGTGGGAGAGACATTGAGAGTTGTTGAAGTAGCTAAGAATTGAGACCCACCTTTATGTATCTGTTATCCACACCAACGTCATGAGAGAACAGTAGCGTGACGTCATTCCTTAGGAGTTGTGTAGCCACTAACTACTGACGTCCTGTGGAGAGTGTACCGTCGATTTTATGATGTCTTTGTACACCGTGGCCTCGCCTTGCAGGCTAGAGCCGAACAGTAAACATTTATATTACGTATACTATCCCGTGCTCTGTATGATAGCTATCAAAAATGCATTACAATTCAATTTTCTGCCTTGTCCCAGACGAATGAAATATTTTCAAAGTAGATTGACCACGGATGCACTGGTTTTCAGGAAAGTCGGACCAGTCATTATGGAAACGAAGACGGTAACCTGTCAAAGGGCTCCGAAGAATGACTCGGACCTATGATACAATTGCGAAGAGGCGGTGTGCACAACATAAGTTTCCTTGTCCCTGAAGACCACCACCACCGCAGTCATCGAATTTTGACAGATTCCTAACACCTTTAAATTTACTCAAGAATTCCGTGGCCCACACGCCGCTACTAGCACACAGCAATGCATTCAGCCCACGTCTCTAAAAACAGATACGCAATGGTTTGGATCAGGTGTTCAGTCAGATTAAAAACTGCGTCCATGTCGGAATCAAACAACCTTTTTATCATCTCCTTCTGGCATCTTATACAAGTTGCACGGCCATGCAGACTGCGGAAAATTTACCTAGATTCATACCACTGGGATGGCACTAAGGGTATATAGTCAGAGAGTTGACTTTCCACAATGTCACCTCCTCACGTCCAACGATGTCTGACGCATCATTCTCGCCTTACAATTACTTCCCGTCAAAAGGCAGCGCAATCGCCTTTCTCACCCTCTTCAGCGTCTCCACTCTAGTCCACACAGCACAAGCCATATACTATCGCACCTACTATCTCTTGGCAACTGCCGCATTCTGCGGTATTATCGAGATACTCGGTTGGTCTGGAAGGGTGTGGTCCAGCATCTCGCCATTCCTAGAGATACCTTTTCAGATACAGTGAGTGTTTTGAATAAACGAAGAAAAAGGTGTGTTTTACTAACGTCTGTTGACAGGATATGTTGTACAATTATAGCCCCCACCCCTCTCCTCGCGGCAAACTTTGTCATCTTCGGGCACATCATCAGTCGTCTGGGGCCTCAATACGGCAGACTGACCCCTAAATGGTGTAAGTAATCCTTCCATATTCGTTGTATTAATCATAACAAAACCCCTCATTCCAGACACGATCATCCTTTGCACATGCGTGCGTTTTTTTCCGAGTGTCCTCCCTCATTCATTCAAAAAGTTGACCTGTCTCACAGGACGTCATCTCCCTCGTAATCCAAGGTTTGGGTGGTGGACTGGCAGCGACGGCCAGCAATCTCCCCGATGCTAACCGAGTGAGTCCTCATCCATAACACCAGCTTTTTTTTACAGTCACATTTACCATCGCGTTAAAAATTTAGGGAGGAAACATCATGCTGGGCGGTATCGTCTTCCAACTAAGTAGCTTAATTTTTGCCAGTCCTTCTAGCACCTTATTAACCCAAACAACCAGTTGTTATCATCTCCTTCTCCTTCCTTTTCGTCGAATACCTCGTTCGATACGCGAAACGCAGCCCTTTCAATCAGTCTTCTTCCGATAATAACGGAAACACACCCGTGAGAGGTGCACTGACCAAAAGACTTGTCGTGATGCTGGTAGCAATTGGGTTCGTCACCGTATTGCTTTTCATTCGGTAAAGGCTTTCTTTCTTTCTTTCTTTCGAGTGTTAGGTTTGCTGATACGAACAACTCTCTAGAGCGATATACCGAACGATCGAACTCTCCGACGGATGGACAGGGAGGATCATAAGCACACAAGTTTATTTCAGTATGTCCATTTTCTCCCCTTCTTTCCCCCCGCCCTATTAACAGTATTGACAGACGTCCTCGACGGCGGAATGGTCACAATTGCAATCTTCACCTACAACTTCTTCCATCCAGGATATCTCCTCGCTCTCCCCAATGACAGTATCAGTGCAGAAAAGCGGGAAACGGCTCTTGAATCGGACGTCAATGGAAAATAGATTGATTTCTCTTTCTCTCTTTTGGCTTTGTTCCGCAGGGATTTACTATGGACTTGAATGGTCATCCTTCATTGTAGGGTATATAGGCTGGCAACGCACATACACACAACTCTGCATTAATGTTAGTTGGAAATAATGAAATCATGCCTTTTAGATGGAAAGAAGGGAACAAAAACTAAAAATGCCCATTTTACACAATAACTCAGAATTGCACATCCCCTCTGCAGGTTCATTTGTGAACTTACACAAATGGATATACGTCGCCCGACGTTCTGCAAGGCAGAAAGCAAACAATGTGGCTACAAAGCCCAAGATTGGGAATGTTTGATCATTTCCATTGCGGTATACAAGTCCAGCAAAAGTTAGTCTTACAATAGAACTAAGAGAGAGAGAGAAAAAAAAAAAGGAATGGATGGGTGAGGGTTGGATTGGGAACAGATTCAAAGGTTGGACCAGCGACTCAATACTCGAAAGTATTCATGCAAAAATGCGACCTTGAATCTTTGAAGAAAGAAAGAAAAGAAAGAGTGGAGTACATAATGAATACAGCGGCCAAAAAAATCAGAAATCTTTGGTCAAAACACTCGGAAAAGCAAAAAAAAAAAAAGATGGCGCGAAAATCTTCACGCCTTGGGATCTACACTTGAGGAATTGTATGGCGGCAGCAGACCCTCACTGGGTTCGGTATGCAGTCTGATTCTCCCAGTTCTTTCCTCCGAAGCGCTCCGGTGTCTGTGGTGATGATGCCTTGAATGACGGTGATGGTGTCCGTGATGAAGATGACTTGATGAAGAAACCGTAGAAACCCACGCTTCTGTTGCTTGATCTTGCAGCTCTTTCGGGAGCGAGCCACGGGGTATTGGCGCATAAACCAGCTCCGAGTCCTTCTTGCTAGTAGCCCAGTTCTCAAGATCTGCGTCCACGGCATTGTTGATGGAGTTGGGAACAAGGAGAATGCGTTGGAGGGGGTTGGAGTGAGAATGAGAGTGGTAGTGATGAGAATACGAGTAATGATGGCAAGAGGGGTGTCGGACAATTTGGGAATGGTAGTTGGATACTGCAAGGAGAAAATGTAACTGCAAACCAAGACAACGGTAAGAATTGGAGGAGGGGCAAGACGATATAACATTATACTGACCCTAACAATCATGACGACAAACATCACCGCAACGAGCGCGAAGACCGCTCTCTCAAGCCAAAGTTCACAGTTCTCGAGGTTCAGCCCCAACTCGAGCATATCACGCATGATTTCGGGATGATGTGAAAGCTCCTCACATACTCCTGCACGAGCCGGACCAAGAAAGGCGGCATAAGTAGCCGCCGTTGCTGAGACAGTGCAGAATGCAAAGTCAGCAATGGAATAATCCCGGTAAAAGCGGACATGAGAGCGTTTGTTCTATAAAAAATTAGGAGATGCGTTTGAAAGTTGTGGCTATTATATCGGCAATGAATGCACACCTTGAGGACCCCATGCAAACCCACTGCGCAGACGATGGCAGACGAAGCAAAGTATACAAAACAAAGGGCCCAAATAAGCTTGAAGCCGTTCATTTGCCATTTATCACCGAGAGCCTCCCAATCAGATTCTTGCTCCCACTTGAAGCTAAACGAGCGCCATGCTGCAGCAACCTGTATGACCAGAACAGAGTTCGTTACACAACCAAAGAGGGTGATAAGAGTAGCGGCAGTTCTGGCAAATCGAGTGGTTAGACCAAAAAAAAGGAGGAAGAATAGAGACATACCGAGCAAGCCCAAAGCGAGGCATGGCGGCAAGAAGAGCAGGCAAGTTCAAGGAGTGATGGATAATAATGTGACAGTTATCTCCGCGTCACTATTCGCATGACAAATGCGTCGGAGTTATTAGAGCCTAGCCGATGAACTTTAATCTTGTTTGGTCTGTAACTGTCTCATTCATCGAACGGAACGGCCAGGACATCCCGGAACTAGTTTCTCATTACCTTGATAGGCAGAAATACCCTCAAGACCTCCCATTTGCCCCGCCGACGAGAAGAAGTCCGCGTGTAGACGATAGCAGAAAAAAGGCGACTGGGAGGTAATCTGTCGCATGTCAATATTGAATCTTGCCTCCACCCTCTCCATCATCATCCAGCAAGCCAGGTAGTGTAGCTGTTGAAGGGAAGACAATGGTGAAGCAATGGCCTTTTAAAAACGTGGTTGGCCCTTTCCTACCCTGCCAGCATTTTGGCAAGGATAAAGTAAACATCTATTGTCGATCTTTCTGGTAAATTTGACCTCGGCTACGAAGTATCACAACTACCATTTCTACGTAATATCCAGACACTGGCCAACAACAAAGCAATAAAATCTGAAATGCGATCGGACAAACTTGAATATGTGGCCCCAATATCCTTTTTCGTCTTGTGCAGCGTGTTTTATTCAATAAACAGTCAACATAAATTTCCTATGTATGCAAACGGTCCCAATTTGTGGTAACGTCGTTGTCATCAATCGCCGTCCCTCGCAATAAAACGCCGCTGCTACTGTCAACTCTTTCACTGTCAAATTGTCAGTCCTTCCTGTTATCATCTTTATCGTCGAAGCTCTCAAAGTTCCACGCTTTACAGCATGCTAAGTTGTTCAGAAACCGGACAACTGGCCGGAATCTTTCTTTGAAATGCCATAGCGCAGAGTCCTTGTGGCGTTGGCGTTGCCCCTTTCCGAAATGCAAATCGAGCCACCAAAGCACGCCATAGCGATAATTATACTTCTGATCTGACGCAGACAATCGGAATGACTGGAGGCCGCTGGCCACGAGCCCACTGCCTTGCCTCATTCCGGAGACGAATTTCGGCAAATTTTGAGTAATTGGTGTGGAGAATCGTGCTGTAAAATTACAAGAGTTTTCGACCAAAAAGCGACCATCACAGTGTGTCTGGGATCGGACCCAAGGTGAATTTCCAGTACAAATATACTCCCAAATTTTTGAAGGATCGGGTAGTACACCGCCAGATGCAAGTAGCAGCATAGTGCGCCATTGTGCAAACCTAGAACTGAGATGAAACGCGTCGAGTAATCGATATGAACCTCACTCATTCAAAGCGGAAATTAAAGCGGAAACATGTAATGCTGCACGCATGTACAAGATAAAGATATGAGTAATTGAACGGCCAGATAGGATTGTCAGTATCCAAGACTAAAAAAATCGTTGCGATTAATGTATTAATTATGGCTTCAACATATGTTTCGTCTGCAGTGCTATCAGAGTTGAGCCAAACATATCCACATGAGACCACAAGGAATGCACTTCGCAGAATATGGGAGACAAGGAGGAGGGACAAACGTTTAACCTTCCAATCTGTCCTGACCTAATAAAGCCATCCATACGTTCTACGAAACACCAGTCCCGGCTTTGTGCAAAGGTTGCCAACTTATTCATTGGTATTCTGTTCCTCTAACATCCCCACCTCATACTCTCCACAAACATCCCATCGCGATCCTTCTGCAGCTGCGCTCACATATTTCACAAACCGCATCACTCGCTCGTCACGCAAGACAAGTAGGAGGCGATTATACCCAGGCATAACGGAAAGGAGGGTGCTGTCTTCCTCCTCCTCGGCGGCTTCACTTGCGGTCTCCGCTACATCACCATCTCTGTCTTCGTGACCCTGACAACAACCAGAAGATGACGAACGTGAGGAACTCCGGGATGAGGAACGATCGCCCTTCGAGCTCGACTCGCTTGATCCTGAGTATCCATTTGTTGCAACCCTCTTTTCGGCCTTCGATTTCTTATGCATACTTGATCGATAAATTGCGGGATCGTCTTCCTCGTTATGCGGCGCCATATAACACTCCCATGCGCCCCACTCACCCGTCATCCATCCTCTATTCCCTTCCCTATCTAACCTCTGCATCTTGTTCCCATCTCTTTCTCGTGGACTTTCATCGTCATCATCGGACAAATCTTTGGGGTCCCTCGCCGGCGGCGTCAACCCAAGAACTACATCCAATCTTGCTTCATCATTCTCACTCGTCGCTAATGTATAGTCCAACCCTGGCCTGAACCTCCTGGCCTCGGCTGCATACTTCATCGGCATCAACCTCGTGACAATGGCCAACCAGGAGCGAAATTCAGAGGATGAAAACAGTTCGTTCTGCAGGCAGCGCAAAATCTCATCTGTGGACGAAGCGTTTGCCCGAGGTAACACTGCCTCTGACTTTTTTCCGTTTTCGGGATGAGTTTTGAGAATGCAATAGCGCCATTTGTGAGGAGGACCCTTTAAAGTCCAGCCAGCAGTAGTGCCGGCATCATGAGGAGGGATGCGCAGAAGACGGTCCTCACCCAGTCCGTCCCGGGTGTCGAGGTCACGCAAGCGACTTTCAAGCGCTTCAGCGAGGGGGTTGTTCAGGAAGGAATGAAGCTCCAAGGACGATTCCTCGACAAAGCGGGAGGCAAGAGCTTCCATCGTTCGGGGTTGGAGGTAAACTGGGTTGAGGAACTCTGCTAAAAAAGCATATTTGTCTTCTGAAAGGGCGACGTTTGGTAAGATTTCTGAATCTCCTGCGGAGTAGGATTTGAATACTGTTGATGATATGGTCTTTACAGAGTGAGTTTTAAGCGAGAAAATTTGCAGACATAAAAAACCACGTACTAGTTGTTCGCGCGAGCTTTTGACTTCCGTCAATAAAGGCTCAGGGGCATATCCCTCTTCACCCTCTTGAGGAGCATGGAACCATCCGCTAATGCTCAAACGTTCGCGTCCGTCCTCGTCTGCTCCGACAACGACCTCCTCCACAGAATGAAAGCTTTTCCCGGGTTGCACCTCGAAAAAGATGAATTGGTTCCAGCTTGGAGGAATACTCTTAGCAGGAATCGGTTCAGGCTCAGGTTGATCTTCCTCATTGATTCTCGCAGGATACAATTCCAGGGCACCGCCCCAGTCCCTCTGCCATAATTGATAATGTGGCAAGGGCATATAAAGGATATAGGACAACCGCCGAGTACCGATGACATCGTCATGATTCAAAAGATGACAACCACGGGTGTACGAATTTACGGACATATCTCGTTTCTTTCCAGAAAGAGGGCCACAGCCGGTCACGGTGCGTAAAAAATTTCGGAATTGGGAAGAGTAGAGGGCATCGCGTAGGGCAAGGAGGTTGGAGAGTCGAGAAATCTGGGATTGGGAAAGAAAATCTAGGGATGCGAGATCACCTGTTTGGTTAATCTGTGTACAATCATACCTTCGTTCTGCAATAGAAGTACAACAAGGAGATCGTACCTTGTAAATATCTGTTTCTTTTTCCGTGAAATTGAGTTCCGACAAGCACTCGTCCTTGACCTTCCGCAACAAATCATCCTGGAACAACTTCTCTACAACGGCATACTTGAACGGGGTACTCCGGTGATAATCTAAATTCAATCGGGAAATGTTATTGGAATCAAAAGGCTCGTTTGAAAAATTGTGGGATTTGTCGTTCGATAAGACAAGAGGTGCAGTGGACTGGCACGCGTCGATGCCGTCTTGATCGTACTCAAAGAAATTGGTTGTGGTGACTGTTGACGAGGATAAATGTGCGGTTTTGAGTCGCTTGATTGAGGGGCCCTGTTCCACACCGTCTTGCGACGGTGAACGACTTCTTGTCTTGGTCATAAGCACTGCAAGGGTGAACGAGACAACAGACAGAAAGAATTGTGACAAACTATATATATGGGTATTGCATGCGAAAAAAAATGATCCAGACGCCATCAAGGGGCGAGACTCGTCTGGCCAACCTTTTTGTCCTTTACAACTCATCCGCTTTCCACTACTGACTCTTTCAATAAAACTTGGCGATCTCAGTTCCTCTGGTATGTCTGTATTGCTTATCTGTCAAAGAAAAGGCAGTGGGACTACCGACTTTAGGACGTGATACATTGCTGCACGCCGCTGGACCGCTCTGGACCGTCATCTATGCTTTTAATGCTCCCCATATGGCGCACCCACTTTAAGGTCGTAAAAACTTTTGGAATTCGGTTTAGAAATATTACTTGTCTATCCTCAGACCCGGCGTTAATGCATATTCATATGAGGGAATGTCAGGAAGCATAACCCATTCAAAAGCCAATGGCTTCAATGTGATCTATGATTATCCATCACAAAGTCTATGGCTAGACCTGAGGCGTTTCTGTGACCAATAGAACAATACCAGCAGCCGACTTGTCGGTTCTCTAAATGATTGGACAGTGCCTTGACTTGGCTTGTAGCCAATGGGAGCACCTCTTCACCCCCCTGAACTGGTGGATTTGCAAACCTGGAGTTCCCCCCAAATGAAAGGGCGACGTGCCGTCGCGAAGACCTGCAGAAAGCTGGTAGATAAAGCTAATCTACTACAATATTGAAATGCAACGACCCTCGTCCTTGGTGTTCAATTACTTTTCGACTACGAAAAACAAACCATGCAGACCACGGAAGAAGATTCATCGGAAGACCTGACGGATGGTTTCCAAGACCCGCAGATCGACATGATGACGACAGAAGTTGTTATCTATAGCGAAGTGACGAAGGAGTGTAGATTTAGAGTTTCCAGGCAGGCTCGTGTCCTTCGTACAAGAGAAAACTAACATTCTCATTAGGGATGGTGCTTCAAACCCACCCGCCCATCGCAGCTCACGTCGTTTTCTCCCACAAGGAACACCCGCCAGGACGAAAAGCCGCCATCGGCTTTTGCCCAACCTAGCTTACAATTGCATAATCCATACATAACACACATCTCTGTTTCTAAGATTCTTCCTAATACTCATCTATCATATCATGCTTTGGGACATAGAAGCGGAATACAAAGACGGTGATTGTGACCGAGAATTCGCAAATAAAGCCATGGCACTCGCATATGCCATAATGCGGCTAACGCGTTTGGGGACCCATACAAAGGCTGTGCTCGTCGTCTTTTTAAACTTGCACGACGCGCTTCTCTCGAGGATATGAACATTATTGACGGATGGGAATCCACACTGCAAGAACTAAGCAGGAAACAGATCGAAATCGCAGGCTTTACGGACCTTACACGAATACACACAAATGGAAAGGTTAGGGAGTTTACCAAAAAAAACGGCTGAAAAATTTCGATGTAGATAATACCGATGGCTGTTGATTTTATTTATTATTATATTTATTCTCTTTTGATTCTATACCCGTAAATAGATCTGATGCAGAGTTGCTTACAATATCAGCATTGTGGTACCTAGCTTTCAGCAGGTGAACAACTGAAAAATGGCAATACTTACCTCCTGTTCCGTATGTTCCTTCCGGTTTTCCTGATCATGTGTAATATCAAAAAAAAATTCAGCTACCTTGCAACGTAACGTTTCTCTCCTGCAAGCAAGGGCAGAAAAACTACCGTTCACCACAGGAGATCTTTGTCAATCTAAAAAATCCATTTCCGCAGTGTCCTAAATTGGTGCAGACCCGGCACGGTTTTGTTCTGCACCCCCGCGCCGCTTTCTCCCACCATTGCATCTTCAGAAAAGAACTCGTGTTCTAAAGGACGACGACAACGCACAGCATCTCTGTATGGTCAAGGAGATTTATCCAATCACGGAGCCCGCTGCTTCTTGTGGTCAGATAATTTCTCCATATTTGAATTCTGATCGCGCTATGCTCAAAGATCCAAACGATTGGGAGCGCCCCTTTTCGTCCAAAACCGCAACCTTGTGATCGCCACATACGTCTGGACCTATTGACATAGCAAACGTCAATTCGTGGCCAGAGATTATCATGTCAACTACATATAGACAAGACTATATTTCCAGGCAATTCCAGCAACCAGATAACTGCCCGCATCACCTCAGATTGGGCTTACCCAAGCCCCCCTACGATTACCACCTTGACCGCTTCTTGAACCCCTCAAAATCTTTTTTTAATGTACAAATCTAGAAATTCTGGAAATCTCCTATGTCCATCTGCAAAGATGCGGAAAGGTTTCTGTTCAAAAAAAAATTGCTGTCAACCGGGATCAGGCCCAGGCAAGGGTAGATGTTGGTTGTATTATAAGACGCAATCAACCATGAGAAAAAAAACATAAGTCTTATGGCCAACCATCTCGTTAGTAACGAAAAATTAAGACGGAAAGGAGGTATATCAGCAGCCACTATTGATCGGTAATAAGCTCGAAACACTGGAGACGAGCGAATACGGGCTGAAATAGACAGCAGCGTGCTGCACAACGAAGTTGATACGACGGGTATAAACAAAGTTATGCTGAAAAATATAACGTTCAGTATCGATTATCTACTATATTGATACATATGAATTTCCTAGAAGACAGTCTTCTTCCCTTGACTGGGAACAATTGCAACCGTCTCTCGTTTCGCCTTCGCGAGCGCCGCGCCAGGTTTTGGACGTGAAAATAAAGGTTTTTGTTTCCAAACGTCTGGTGCTTTGTTTCGCGTATTTCCTTGAGAAAATGACGTCTTTCCTGTTTTTGAATTGTCTTCGAGATGAGGCGGTTTCTCATGTTGAACAGCGGTCAACTCTGTGCCCGTTTCTTCAGCTTCTCCATCAGCTTTCTTCAGACCTCTGTTCTCCGCGTAATCCACGACCCGTCGCTTGTCCTCAACCCTTCGAACCTGAGCTGCCTTTGAGGCGCCGCGCCGAACAGCATCTGGACTGGCATACTCGACGACCAACGTCCTTCCGTTCAAATGGTGATTTTTGGGGTTGATCAAAGCAGCAGCGGCGTTGGCTATGGAGGTAAAATCAACAAAAGCAAAACTGGGAGATCATGATCAATTGAAAATTTCTAAGAAAAGTATGAAGGGAGTATAACGTACCCTTTACACAAGCCAGAATCTTCAAACGTCCCCATTCGAATCTTCCTTATCCAATCTTCGGATTTTTCCTCGACCGCTTCAGTCCCTTTTCCCTTCTTATCTCGCGGCCGGTGTGCATCCAGCAATTGCCAGATCTCGTTCTCAGTCGTCTCGAAAGGAAGGTTTCCTAGAAATAATGTTGGAGCAGCAAGCTGCTTTTGAGCACCCAGAATCTTTTGAGCAGTCTTCGAGTGGGTCCTTTGTGAGACGGGTGGGACGGTCATATCATTTCCGTCCGTTACGGCCGCCGGTCGTCCTTCGAAATTATCACCTATTGAGAGTGAAATAAGTTTCAAAAATATGTGGATTTCAGAGCATAGAAACTCATACCATCCTTGATCAGTAACTTCCTGCCTAGAAGCGGCTGCTCTGAGAGCGCGATAGCAGCAGCTTTGGCTTCGGGTGTTTCAAAGTCAACGTATGCAAATCTGCATATATATATAAATATAATTCACTACAAAATCAGCTAGAGTGGCAACAGGACACACCCTCTATTCTCTGACTTCATCCCAGGACGAGTAAACGTCCTCGTAGGCATATGGATTCTCGTAATCTCACCAGCTGCTTTGAAAAACGTGCGAAGACTGTCATACTGCGTCTTGTAGGACAGGTTGCCTACCCAAACCGAGTTCTGGCGTTTCGTAGTTGCCTCGATAGTTTTGGCGGTACCATCCCTCAACTTGCGTTTCTTTTGCGGGTCTCCTCCAGCCTCTTTTAGCTTCTCTGCACGTTTTTCCTCTCTTTTCCTTCGACGTCTTTCAGCATGCGAAATGACTGGTTCCCCTTCTGCTTCCGATTCGGATGTAGCTGAAGAATCAAGGTCTGTTTCGACCGTGACATCCTCTTTCTGTTTCCGTTTGCGATTCGCAGACACAGTAATTTCCGGCGAAGCGCTTCTCGATGAAGATGAGGCAGAGTTATCCATGCCAGTAGCGACTAGTCAGACTCAAAATTTTGAATTTTGAATTTTGAAAAGTAGATTTTCACAAAAAAAATCTTGTATTGTAGCACTCACGTGCATGTTCCGGTTCGCAATTCCCGGAATCCAGATTTGGTTCAAATGTTATTTTACAAGTTACAATTCATGGGAATGTAGAAATCTTCAGGGTCTTCAAAAAAATATCAGGCACGAAATAAAATGTTCAGACAATTTATTTCCAACAGAAAGCAACACTTAGCCAGTACATAAACGCCACACTAACCATTTCAGGAAACAAAATCCTTCATTCAGCAAGGAATAGTCTCATACCACGCTGTTCTGACGAATTGATCCAGGAAATGGAGAAACCTTACGGTGCATTTTACTTAAACTCGTTTAACAACAGCCGAACAAATTGGATGGGAAGACTTACTATAAAGATCATAGGAATCTGTAGAAATCTGGTGCACGTATACTTACCGAAGATGGACGCTAGCCCGACCTTTAAATTTTAACTTGTTGAGCAAGAAAGTGGCTAAAAGGATCGAGGTTTAAGGCGGCAGGTCGTTTTTACTATTTAGGAGAGATCGTTCCCACCGGCAATAACGATAAGCCATAAAGAAACAGCAAAAAGTTCGAGCAAGATATAACTTAGCTGCGTACTATATCATGCAATGCTCCAGGACACACAATCCCTGAAGAAATCCCCTTCTGAGTCACCTTCGGTTTCTCTAAATCACAGACCCAAAAAGAAATCCTCGCCAATGGCATCAGCGGCACCTGCACCCCAAAATCAACAACCCATCTCGAGTGAAGCACCTCTCATTCGATACCCTCCATTCCCATCGGTGCCACATGATGTGGGCATCTTACCTTACGCACACTTCAAAGAGGTTGGAATCAGGATCTATGGCGTCCTGCCTCCTAAGGATAAAGAGAATAGTGTCGAAGACGATGGAACAGAAGTGGATGGATTGGGTGTGCCCACAGTTTCACTTCGGATAAGACACGAAACAGATGTGTGCAAGACGCTGACAAAAGGAAGAAAGGTTAACTTAGAGAACAGGAAGGAGAAAGACAAAAAAGAGAAGGAAAAAGAGGGGATAAAAAAAGATCCAATCACACGCGCTCTGGAGCTGAAGCAGAAAAAGATAACGATGTTTGCGAACAAGGAATGGTATGACCAATGGGAGGAAGGAGAGGCATCGAGAAGGATGAAAGTTTATGATTCGTGCGTATAGTTTCTCATACTTATGGTGTAGATGTACCAACAAGGATTGGATTGTAGAGACATATCTATCATCGATCGGATACACTCCGCCTCGAGCGAATTTCGATCTGGGAGGACGTGGCCGCCTGCATCAGTAGGTTTGGGATATTTGTGGGATCAAGTAAGTCATTCCATTCCCTGAACCCATTCTCTTTCTTAGGTTCCTTTCCAGTTCCGTATATACACAGGCTTGCTAGGTCAACCTCCAGTCTGGTATCGCACTGATCTTCAGCAAAGTCCAGATGACGCGGTAGAAGACGACGATGAGGACGACGAAGAGTTGTTGGCGAAGCCACCTCAGGTCTCATCTGCAACTTCTCAAGCACCCCTAAATGCAGAGACCCGTAGCGCTGCCGTCATTTCTGATAATAAATCTTCAGATGAAGATGAAGGCGTTGGGGACGATCCTGACAGACGGGACAGTGCGCTCCCTCCAACCAATGCCCAATTTCATGGAGACTCACAACAACCCCAAAAACGCAAACGCATACCCGTACGTACGCCCTACGCCCTCCACGACATCGTTCCCCTGCCCCTCTGCTCTCAATCTCAAGTACAAGCCCTCTTGCACCTGGCTTCCCTTCACAAACACCAAAAACTCCTCAACTTCCTCTCCTCACCTGATACCTCCCTCCGCGTCTTCTTCTCGTGGTACCTTTATCACCAAGGTTTCGTCTATTCTCCTTCGTATCTCGCGAATCTTCCACGATTAGTGCGCTTTTTCATGGAATTTCTGGTCAGGACGAAAGCGGTGCCGCAGAGTGAGAGGGCATTGAAAAGGGCAGTGGAAATCGCGAAGAGGGCCATGACGGAAGTGCCCGCAGCGGGGAGATTATGTCGGTTGTTGCCGGACAAGATGGGGTCCGGCTGTGTAGCGTTATGGGGGAAAAGGTGGGTGGAGAACGACGGGGCGACTTTTGGTGAGTTTCTCGGGAAAAAGAAAAACGAGGAAGAGGGGAAGAAAGATGCGATGAGGAAGTTCGAGGAGGAGCTTAGGAAAGAGAATGTTCAGGTTGTGACAGCGGAAAACGTGGTACCGTCTACTCATAAGGAGGCGGAAAAAGAGGAGGAAAACGCAATGACCAATGTTGCCATCTCAGTAGAAGTCGTACCGTCAGAACTGTTCAGGACCGTCGAAGAAAATCCGACACCTACTGCTCGTATGGAGGAGGTGGTTGAGACAGCTGGGCTTGAGAACGAAACCTATGCTCTGATAAACCATAGCGACCAGGGCCCTCCAGCCGATGGAGACGACCCAAATCCATCACCGGCGACGTCTGAAGTACGTCCACCTGCAGAACCACCAGTGCGAATACCAACGCCGGCAATATGCACAACAGACGCAGAACCCACTTTTGCGACAGACGAACAGCCAATCCCCTGGCATTGGGATACGACGTCTGATACCAAACCCGAGCCAACACCCGCTCAACAAAAGAAAGCCCTTCTCGACGCCTGGGCCCCCAACTCGAAATCCACACAGCCGCTTATGGCTCTCTTCGGAATGACAACTCTTCCCTTGAAATATGAGCCTGGGGTGATGGAGAGGAGTATGAGGAGGGTGAGGGCGATTATTGGGGCTGGGGAAAAGGCATCGGAGGAGCAGAGGTGGAGGGGTGTGCAGGAGGAACTCGTGCAGAGGCTGGCGAGGGTTGTGCTTGAACCTTGGTTAGATTGGGATGATGGTGGTTTGGCGGGGCAATATAGGAGCCCAAGTGTGCAGATTCGACCGAAAGAGAGCAGAGATCATGAAGAGGGAATAGAAACGAAGGAGGGGCCTGAAGAACAGGTCGAGGATTGTGATGCCAGTAAGAATGTGATTACGGTGCTTGTCGAGCCCCGTGTGGCTGAGCAGCTATCGATTGGGATGGGTCTAGCTGGTACATGGGTGCAGATAGTGAGGGTTGCAACGAACAAAAGCAGTGGAGGAGGCAAAGATGAACGTGCTGGTCATAGAGGATGGGGTAGAGGCAGAGGCAGAGGAGGATGGCGAGGACGAGATATAACAGGTGCCCCTGCGAAGAACGCGGGTATTGTGTCTGGAGCAGAGAAGTCTCCTGCCCTTACTGCTGGACGAGACGAAAACGAGCCAAAAGGGACAGAGCAAGAGGCATCAACCGACAGGAAAAGATACACGGTCGACGCCGACGCCGACGCCCTACCTCGGGGTCGAGGCCGTGGACGTGGACGTGGACGCGGACGGGGGAATCAACACCACAGTGGTGTACCTGAAAAAGAGTTCACTTTTTGGTATGTCGAGTACATTCATATGGCTGTCCCTTCGTTTTGGATGGCCGGAGAAGAAGATGAACCGTTGAGATTGCCGGATGGAGTGGAAGAACAGGATAATGAGTTGCCTGATGAATTCGAGGATTGAATTGGCACAGTGACTGAGTGAATCATTGATTTTCATCCAAAATGTTTCTAAATAGCAAGTTTACAAGGCATGGCAAAAATAAGGCTCTAGTATGTGTTCTGTGATAAGTGACCTCAACCTCAAATGAGAAATTGGGTTCTGGCCTGGTTATAGTGATTAAAAAGTCATCTTCACTATCACTACACAACTGGGCGTCCTTCTGTCACTGGCAATACAAGCAGGAGAGCAACTTGAAGGTCGCCGCCGTATCCAATCTTCAAGGACATGAAACTTGGCTTTACCAGTTTAAGCCTATCAAAGGAGGGCTGGCATTAAATTTCAACTTAAAATTTGGAGGAATCCTGGCGACAGTAGACTATTGGTGACTAGTTGACTGGTCATCTTACCTCATTTTTACAACTAATATGCGGGACGTAGGGTGAAGGCTAGTGGCGATTCAGATGCAGCGTAAAGCAATGCTGAGTTGCACTGGCAGCAGCCTCTACGGTACATAACTAATACTTGACTATGTAATTTTTCGTTGGCCAGAGAATGGTTTCGAGCTTATGTGCAAACCTTGTTCATGAGCTCAAATTTTGACAGCCACTCAGCGCTCAACGCTTGAAAGCATTTCTTATTTCTCTTGTTCATACAATTGTGACCGAGCGAAAAGTGAGAGAGCAGCTGAAGAGAAAGTCAGGCTGTGAGGGATACTTTATGTATACTTTATGTATTAAGATATAATGAATTGTCGTGTAGGGATTCGTCGGAAAAACCCATGTGAACAAATACTTAGTTTTGGACAGAGTTATTTTTAGCCTTCTCTCATAACCCATACCCCTCATAACACTCCCGGTTGTCTACGGAGGCGTATGGGTTAAGAGGAAGTCGACTGTACTGCTTAAGGCACAAACGTTTAACATTCGACATAGCCCGGAAGTAACTGGAAGGAGAATCCTGTCAAAATCTGACGCACGGGACCAGCTATCGGAGCCGAACAGTCATGTGTTTCGTTCTTCCCATATACAAGATCATCTGCCACTTCTCTTCACAATTGTCTCTATACCCTTCAGAACTTCTTTTAAGTCATTTTATATGCTGAGAATCCGATGGTTGACCTTTTAAATATATTACGCTATATGGTAATCTCGGTACTCCTTATGAGAACTCCGGTCCTCCATATAGTAGTAATGTAACTCAAAAACGAGTTTTGTCGGATTTCATCGGTTTCAATTTCAAGTAGGTTTTATCAGATATTGACGGCGTCCAATGTAATTGCGGCCGCATGTCAAAATGAAAACAATACCCGTTCGCGATTCCCTTTAAAGTTGGTTATACAGCCCGGGTCACATCATCCTTATCGTTTGATCCTGGCTTACGATGAAGATAACTTCGTTTCTTGTAACACTCCTCTTCGTGAGCTCAGCACGCGCACATGGTTTTTGTTGCACCCTCGCTATCAATAACAAAAGTTATTATGGTAACAACCCCTACAATACAACCACCGACCCTAGTGTTATCCGTAAAACCGGATCACCACTACCCATCACTGGCGCTAAGAATCAGTCTTTGACCTGTGGTACCAATTCGTCGGTTGCAACTCAAGTCGCAGAAGCAATGCCAGGCAACGTTATAAAGTTTGCATGGATACAAGCAAATTATACACTTGTATGTTCGATTTAGTTCATAGCTTCACACCATTCACTAACACTTCTTAGTGGTCTCATGACACCGGCCCGATGCTAACTTATATGGCCTCTTGCGGGTCAACGTCGTGCGATCAGTTTGATGAGAGCAAAGCAAGATGGTTCAAGATTGGTCAAGATGGGAGGAAAAATTCCAGAAGCAATCAATGGGTGCAAGAAGATCTTAAATGTACACTCTTATTTTTTCCTCTTACTACATACGTCAATTCTGAATATTTTGTCTGCTTCTCTCCACGCCTGAAGACGAAGGCGGCTTCAATACTGTGTATATTCCCAGTCGTCTTGCGCCAGGGAACTACCTAATTCGCCACGAAATCATCTCCCTCCAGTTTGCCAACGAAACTCGACGTGCTGAATTTTATCCTGCGTGTGCACAACTTCGCGTCGGTGGGTCAGAAACAGGAGGGCCAACTTTCAACGAGCTTGTCAGTCTGCCTGGTGCCTATGATGATGGTGATCCAGGTCTCTACAACCCCAACGGTTTTATTAACACCACCTTTGAGTACAAATTTCCTGGGCCACCAGTGGCAGCTTTTGTTTCTGAGCTGGCACAAGGGACGGCCCTTGTTACTGATCCCATTTTGAGTCCCATTCCGACCTCTACGACCTCAGGGTCAGGTATAGGTATTGACTGGTCGTTCCTCCACACTGCGGATTGTATGGCTATTATTCTAATTCAAGTTTGTATTGGGATATACTTCAGATGAGAATTTTACTGTAGAACTGTACTAGTATGAATCAATTTCTGTGCCCTCAGTAAAAGTATGGATACTTACAGGCACTGGGTAGCATCTGACAGGTGTGATCGCGCACTAACTTAGAATGGAAATCGTAAGTCCGTAATACTAATACAACAATAATTCAAGACCAGGATTTAAAACCTTTCTCAAAGTCACAGTCTCCGTCGTTCGTAGCGTTGACTATCTTGAAAAGCACCCAACTCACAAAGTCCATGTCCACTGAATTCCAGTGGTCGAAGGGCATCATTAACCAGAATTCGATTCAAGCGCCGGTTGTTTTAATATATATCATTTGGTTGTCGGAGTGTTATCGCGGACTAAGTTCTTAACTCTGTTCGGACGTGCAAGAAGTTTGTTGACATATCCAACACCTTAAACTCGGCCAAGGGCCTCTCCATATCTGTTCGAGAAATTTTCAGCAACATGGTTTGATGATTTAGAAGGAGGCAAAAACTTACCCTGCTTCGTAGTATTTATCCAAATCATCATAATACAGATACTTGAAAAAATCGTGAGGTCGCAAAATACCAGTTGCGGCGGTTTCAAATTGCATTTATAATGTATGTAGTACTTTTGTTCGTCAGTCGGCTGTCAGTTTGGGCATATGTTATTGTCAAGCGTGTCAGCTATGGGGAGTGTTAAGACAGAATGTCGCAGTTGCATGCGAGAGCGATATAAACATTTTCTCGTTCAGTATTACAGAATCGGGGGATTATACACATGATTATTTGCAAGATAAGTTGTTACTCCTGCTTCAGACCTGTCAAAGATTGATAATTAGAAGATCCAGATAACAAGTCAGAGTTTGTCCATTGGAAAGTAATATATGTATTGCTTGTACACCACCGGATCCAAGAGGAAAGACAATTGGTTGACGTTTGTAAGGTTTGCATGTTGTATCATAATCAGGAACGACGAACACAATACATATCCTTTTCTTCGCGAAGGCAGGCAGTTCGTAAAAGTTCAAAAACACTAACCTTCCAGAGTTTGAGTTGATGCCCCTCCACCCTCAATATTCAATCTTCATGCATTTATGTAAAATGTGCGTGGTTATGATAATACTTTGTGGAAGTATAATGAAATCGTGACAAATGTAAGTTCACAGATACGAGAATAAATCGATAGTTTATTTAATCAGATTTAAAACACTTTTCAAAGTCACCATCGTTCGTAGCAACTCACAAATTCTGGATCATGTCTACAGAATAAGGTCTGGCACGGGTTATATCCGGGTCAAAACCCGACTCATGTCACGGCGAGCGCTTCAGGAAGGTTACTATGTACACACTTGACTTTGTTCCACGCTCAATCAAACGCAGAAGGGTTGAAGACTCAGCAATCCCCAAAGCTCAGAGCCCGCCTATCACCTCCATTCAGAGTCTTCCGAAGGTCGACGTAGACACAGGAACCGACTCGACTAATGTGCCCTTTCCACGGTCAAACATTGTCAAGCATCAGAAGAAGCAACATCAGGATGTGGAACCTTCTATAGACCAAGCAATTTTGGTTTGGTTGGCCATTTCTGATTACTCGCTTTGGATAGATGCAAAACTTCGGTATATGGTTAATTCTGGGAGCACCAATGGAGGTCATAGCGACGAGGTGGACGATGCTGAAGGTACACCTAAGACGGTCGTAGATGAGACGGAAACGCGGGGATGTACGTTGTCTTTCTCTCCTTGTTTTCCTATTTTATCTTGATTTTTACTCGACTAGATGTACCATTAGACTATCTTCTCAATGATTCGAATGCTTTCCGTCTCGTATCCCTTATTCAACCATACTGTGGCCTGAAAGAAATTGTGTATGTGAACGCACTGCGGAAATTTGCCGGAGGAGAAATCGATGTGCGGTATATCGTCGATCCAGAATCTTCATCCACACGTGCCTCAGTAAACCATAGGCGCAGAAGGATTCCACAATCAGGCCATGAAGTGCGAAGGAATGACTTTGCTTCCTTGAAAGATTCTGAATTCTCTAGGTTTAGTAAAGCAAATTGGGATGGATTGACTGTGTACATGGTATGTCCATGATATTGTCACATAATAACCACCACGATGGTCATTCTTTTTGATATCAGGAAAATATACCAGCACAATTTCGCAAGGTCCCCGCAATAGCGAGATTAACAACAGCACTACTACCTCATTCATCCAAGGGTTCGGGCTTCAGAAGAGTGCAGAACATCACATTCCCTCTACATCATCGGGATCAACCAGGTTCTATTCCAGCATGCAAAGGCTTTGCTCTTGTCACTCTCTCAACCAAAGACGACGTGCAGGCTTTAGTAGACGCTTGGCCTTGGGTGAGACCTGGAAGAACACATGGCGCGTCAAACGCTGAACATGATGATATGATTGTGGATGCGAAGACGCAAACGAGTACCACCCAGAGTCAGGAAATGAGGTCTGCGATCAGTTTTGGCTTGAGGATCTGTTCAAAGGGTCGTTGGGAGGAGTTAAAGGCAGAGTATCTACTCTATCGGCAACAATTGGTGGAGGAGATAAACAGGTACCAGGACGAGGAAGATACACGTTGTAGGGATTCGAAAGGCAAGACGGTTGTGGATGCGCAGTACTCTAGTAACTCAGAGACGGCGAACGTTGCTGTGGCTGGTTCGAAATCAGAGACGATTGTAGCTCAGGAGGACAGCCGACGAGGACTTCATGCAGATTCTCGATATCCGTCTGGATGCCTTGTTTTTGTACGTCATGTGCACCCTGGAACGAACAAGACGACACTCCGCTCTCTCTTCAAACGCGCATGGAAGGGAGACGGGGCAAGCGAAGATTGTGTAGATTACATTGACTACTCAAAAAACATGGACTCGGTAAAGTCTCTTCACCCTTTCCATCTCCAGTCACTCACTTCACATAGTGTTATATCCGTTTCAGCACTCCAGCTCACGCAGAATACTTTGTGGACTACTTCTCAAGTCACTATATTAACCAATTCAATGGTCTGGATGACTTGGGTTCAGAGGCCGTATCCCGGGAAGGAGATAGCTCGAAACCTATTCTTCCAGAAATAGTTCTAGGAAAGAGAGAGGAGATCTACTGGGAAAAGGTTCCGGAGAAAACGAGGAAGCAGGCAGTAGCGAAGACTTTGAAAGTGATAACAATGTAGGTGGCGACCTTGCATCGGAGGTCAAGGACAAGGGAGTGGAGGGTAGCGGTAAAAAGAGGAAGGCTTCTGATTAGATATGTGGAAAAGCTGTCTTCGAGGGCTGACCGGGACCTCCAATGTCCGCTATCTAAAATATCAATGTGAACGGAAAGCCCCTTTGATCGTATGAGTGAGAATGATCGATCACCGTGATCAGTAATGGATCTCTAATTTTCAATGCGAATCGCTTGAAGTCAATGATATTTATTAGTGATATCAACTAGAGACGGCAGGGACAAGAACATCAAGCTAGACTTGTACAAGCATGTGTATGGCCAAGACATAAGCACTACAACCATCAAGGCATATAACTTCGCAAATGCCTCGAAGACAAGAAGCATCGAAACATCAAAGGGACGTGAAGAGAAAAGGGGGGGAAACTTGTGGTGGCGCTACAGAGAAAATAGAAATAAGTAAGTGGGTAAACTACAAGAGGTAGGATAGATATGAAGAGAGGAGAAGCATCAAGCAGGTATTGCCTCGTTCATCAATCGTTGCCGAACATCAGCCAAGGCCCTCCCGAGATGGTTTAGCCCATTTCCGTCCTCCCCCGATCCCCAGAAGGCATCCTCCGGGTCCACATAAATCAGCCGAGCAACGCCTGTTGAGAGAAGCAACGAACGCAAATTCGCATGCTGTCTGAACTTTTGATACAACACATCCTTCATCTGTTAAAGAATACCTGAAATCAGCCCGCGTAATTTGAAGTAAAAGGAAAACAAGATTCTACCTTCTCCAGAAACACGCTTCCCCAATCCGGTCGTACCAATTCATGGGAAGCCGCTGACAGTGGGTATACTTCTTCAGCCCGCTCAAAATTTCTGATCTCCTCGGCTATATCTGGTCGAGTATCGATAAATTTAAGCGCTTCGTGAAGGTGAAGCGCTGTCGGATAAGGCCTACCCTCCCATATCACCCGATGAGGTGAATGGTTCATGAACACCGCGTACTTTCCTGATTGGTCAAATCGAATTGCTGGCGGGCTGCTTGGAATGGGGGGAACAGGTGCAGGATCTGAATGCATCAAGTTCGCAGCAGGAGCCATAGTCGTGTTTGTGGGTGGTGGACCGGCTGCACCGAAGGATGCGCCCACAGGTGGTTGTTGGTTTTGTGACGAGGCGTCTCTGTTCATAAACACGGGTATAAACCGTACTTGTTGTTGTTCTGGCACCCTCTGCTTGCCTTTCCGACTAAATGCTCGGAGAATACCGTCCTTTATCGACTTCTTGCGTTGGACTGATGGACCAGCGGGTATTGTCGTGGGCAGGGTCGTATTTTGAGTTGGGTAGGTTGCAGTAAGCAACGCTGTGGTTTGGGGAAGTGTTAGTAGGGATTTGTAAGGTGACATCTCATAGAGGTCTCGTGGTGGAGATGGTAGTGGGTGGAGCAATGGGGCCCGAGGCCGCGGTCCCGACGGTCCAAACGCAGCACGGCTGGCTGGCTCCAGAGGATAAATAGCATGCGCTAGATCAGCGACAATGGGTGGAGGTGTTGTATGACGTCTCGAACGTCTAGAGGAAGAACGATGAGCAGGTGTGTAGGAGCTTCGAGGCGGGTCGTCCTCATTGTCGTCCGCGTACAAGGCATCATCCCCTAATGGAGGAATGAATGGCGTTGCTGTTCTACGAGAGACACTGTGTGCGCTATGCGCTGTGTGCACAAGACAAGTAAGAAATACAAGAAAAGAAAAGAAGATAAAATAAACCACCAACGTTGCATGGGAGGAATGAAAGGAGGATTAGTTCGCGAATGAGAATCCGGCCGCATTCGCTGTGATGCTGCTACCATAGGAAATTAGGGCGACATTAACAACAACGAAATTTGTTTACTCACCTGCTTGCGGCATACCAGCTGCTCCAGCGAATCCTCCTACGAACCTGTCTGAGGTCCTTTGTCTCGACCTGCTCGCCCTACTTGACCTCTTGAAATGTTTATCTTGCGGTAGAAAATTCAATAAGGGAGGAGGCAAGTATGCACCCTGTCCGAACTGTGAAGCTGGTGGTATGAAACCTTGGTTAGGATATACCGGTTGTCCATAAGGAGCATATGGGGGCACAAAACCAGGTTGTGCACCAGCGTACGGCATTGGATATGGAGGAACTCCATAGTGATATTGAGGATTTCTATTGTTATTGTTCCCAAATCGTGATTGTCCAGAGCCCATGTCTGGCACAGTATGGTACGATCAAACGAGAGATGTGGAGTCGGTGACTGAGAAAATGACCAGCGTGTATGCAAAGGACGTAAAAACTGTGCCACATGTTAAAAAGCAGATCGATAATTAGAAATGTATCTGACTCACTGTTATGTATGATAATGATGAAAAAATCTAGTCGAAGGTAGCGCAGCTCGGAAAGAAAGCGAATCTACAAAATTGACAAAAATGCCAAAGTCGAACGCATTGCCTTATCAGGAAGTTTTGAGAATGCGGCACACACGTTGTCCGTTATTGTTTGGCCTCCTCGACGTTGAACAAACAATGCACCTCTAATTCTTTTTTGCATTAGATCCCCTGTAATCTTTTTATCTGAAGGCAAGACTACTTGACTACTGGAGGCTATGCGTTGGTGCGACATTCCGAATCTTTGAATTTGCGAAATACCGGCTCACTCGTCAATGTCATGCATCAATCTAAGTGGAAATGAATTGAGGGCCAACTGGCCGCATTGTAGTTTCAGTAGGCCTCGAATGCAGAGAATTTCAGGTCTTTTCGGCGTTCCAGCGTTGATCGGGATCGACTTATGGTTTTTTGATCCGGCCAGGGTTGATCTACCCGTATCATATTTGCACCTCTTGATTCTTGAACTTCCTTCTCGAGGAATGCAGCGTGGCACGACATCAAGAGCTTTCAATAATACCGTCCCTCATTGGAGGAAATGTGATAAAGCATGACATACTAAGCTCCCCAAAGGGAGCCTACAATCGCGGGATGGGCCATCAGCAAACGGGAATACATACTAAGTCAGGGGTATAAGTAAAGTCTATATCTCGCGTACAGGTTATTGGTATGCTTGAACTTTCTCGTGCCGTGTTTCATACAAACCCTCCTTGACGATTCCGTTGATTCATTGAGCCACCAATGGCACTTGCACAAAGGAAAAAGATAACCTTTTCATGTCGGAAAAGAAAAGTTGGATCTTTTATCACGTAGTTCCACTATAAGAATCACCTTTTTCCATTTTGTCTCTCCCATTTACGACGTCAATGTCACATCGATATTGTTGAGCAGATAATTTTTCGAGCAGGAGCCAAAATCGCAGATGTAATCAGATATATTCTCGCAACACATGAAAAGTGGGTAAATCGATCAAGATGCTTTGTATCTCCCCTAGTGTGTAAATCTAAAAAAAGGCAGAGGTCGTTATGTTAAGCCCTGACAAATTGGTCTTCTTATGTATCTCCCGATAGGTTGTCCATCTTGTGTCTTGTGATGGGCGAGAAGTCGACAAAGATCTTGGGGCTATTCTAACGAATAGATCGTAGTGTAAATTCTATGCCGGCAAGGCTGAAGATTGTAAATAAGCCTTCAGTTTTTCCAAAGCTCTTCCTCTATGCGAAATCTTGTTCTTCACATCAGAAGGCATCTCCGCGTATCTACATGCACATAGTCGATACGATAGTCAACACAGTGGATATGGAGATCAAAAGCGACTTGAAACGCACGTCATATCATAGCCCAACGGTTCGAATATAGCATCCCATCCAAACACTTTCGGTCCACGCGGAGGTACGATCGTACCCTCTGTTCTTCCTTCGAAAATAATAGGTTCCAAACCTTTCGAAACGAAACGAGTTCAGTAATCGAGCACTACAGCGCCTTCGTTTAATCAAAGAAGCGCACACTCACCCGGCCCCGAAGAATACGCAAACGTACAAACTGCTTCTGCCTTCTTAGTATCAAAGCCGACCAATAGCTTGTTCAAGCCGTCGTGCCCGATGGTGGACATGAATGACTTGATGTAAGGTCCTGGGAGGCCATGTAACGCCTCGTAGCAGAGGGCTGTATCTTCAGTTATGCATGGACCGCCGACCAGTTCTGCTGCACGGCGACATTTTGCTGCTGCTACTTCTACTGTCGTCCCTTGAATTTCTGGGACTGTGGTATCGATGGAGTCAAACAGTTCAATTAAGAAGGAACAAGGGTCACCGGAAAGATGGACACATACTGTCCACATTTTGCGATTCGATGATGATGGAATTACTCCCTTCGCAGAGAATTTCCTTTACTTCTCTGAGTTTATTAAGGTTGCCGGTCACGAACACTATTTGGAATTAAGGGTATTCAATTTTGTTCAACCAGTTCCTTGATGTGTTGAAGGGCACACCTAGCGGTCTTTGAGAAGTTGACATTCTAAAAAAATTTCGATGAATGCAACACAAAACACAAAAGGCAAGAAGTGGACAACTGATTCAGACTGATTTCGATCAAATCCGTGATCGGTTGATATAGACTTTGTGGATCATTCAATTTCGAATGATTGGGCCAAAGGTCACTACACTACAATAACAACACTAGTTTTACAAGTTAATACATGTCCGTTACCATTACATGACAAAATTACAAAGATAAGTGAAAAAGAACGAGGAGAAAAGGGGGTGATGAAAGAAAACTGAGTGGTGAAGAAAGGATAATAACCTCTTGATTCATTTCCTGCTTTCAACACTGTTCGCAAGTGAGCTGCATAGTCGCTGACGAGGAAATATTTACTAACCTTATTAAGGATGCTCGAAATATCCCTTTTGTCTGATCTCGTGCTCCCTGATTTTGTTGATCTCAAGCTGCCAGAAGGCGATGATTCCCCAACAGGAAACTCATGACAGACTGGTTTTTCAATACCTTTACGAAAGTGTAAACGTGTATTTTCCATCTCCTCCTCGTCAAGATTTCTCCGAATCCCATACCATTCGCATAGGACTATTTCAGCATTCGGACGCTGAGTAAAGTCTTGCACATGCATCTGGGTAAGGAGTTTTGGGATGAAGTCGAGACCATGATATTTCTGTAAGAAGAGACATTAGGTTATAGACGGACCCTGAAGACATAAGACTCACTTCGTACAACTCCTTGAAAACATTTCCAAGAGTGTAGATATCCAACTTGAACGGATCATATGATTTCCCTTTGGCCAACTCCGGCACGTCGTCGTCTCCCCCTCCTATATCTCTGACAAGCGGTTGCTTTGGAGGTGGAAGGTGGTACGCGCTCCCAAATCCAACAAAATAGTACCGTACAGGATAGTTCCTCCTTTCCAAAGACGAAATCTTGGTTATACCATCTGGCTCACAGAAGTGTGATACAAAGTGCCAGCCAGTGGGGATAATGGACTTTGCGTCCATCATAATATGTTCTGCAATCAGATTACTGACAATGCAAAAGTTGGAACGGTGTAAATCCAAAAGGGAATAAAACGTACTGATGAGCTACAAAATTTTCGTGAAGGAACGCCAATCCCTAATGGGATGCACCGATCGGGCGCTCCGTTAGCCGATGGCTGTGCACCATACTATAATAAGCACACAAACCTCAAGCGCCTGACTAACGAAATCAATAACTTCACACGACGCAACGAACTCGGGGTTGTCAAAGCGCCGGAGCACAGGCATCACCATGAATTGGATATTTGTTGTGTAAACATCCACAAACTTGTCGTAAAGAGGAACAACGTGATTCCGCGTGTCATTTGTCATGCGCCTAGAGGAGAAAAATTCCGATATCGTGATCTGTCGAGTTTTGGAAGGTTCTTTTATCATCTTGATACATACAACTAGACCGTCTTGGCGGCGGATGGTATCAAGAACTCGTGGAAGCTGTGAATGGATTCACCGATATGAATAAATGAGGCCAAGATAAGGCGTACAATTTGCATGATATGGTCCTCTCCAGTTGCGTGGTGACTACTCCCAAGCATCGTTGGGGTCCAATTTGGTTGATATCGTGGTCTCAATTGATAACCCCTCTGAGAGAGGAAGTTGTATCGATCACGCCATAATATCTCAGAAGGACTCAAACGTGGAGGGTAGTACACTGCGTTGTGTGAGGATGTCCTAGTCTTCTTTCGTGAAGACGAGTAGCAATCGCCGTCGTTGTCATCTGAAGAAACGGAAGGCTCACGACGCTTAAGCCTTCCGTTACTATCCACGTCAGACCAGACGACAGGACGAAGTATAGTTCGAGTCCCAAGACTCATGACTTCTTCATAAAATTTGACTCCAAGAGAAGTGGCAACGGTGGAGTCGTCCGCTAGGCAAAAAGCAAGACGAGCTGGAGCGACGCAAAGATCAGTATTAAAATGGGATCAGAGTAGCATTCAGTGATAATTGAAACCTCAATTTCTCTTCAGTTGTCGTTACAAAGCACGGTAGACGACAGGGAGGAACAACATGGAAGATGGGGTTCAAGGGTCACAGAAAACATCCCCTTCTGGATGTTTGTCCCCGTTCCCACGTGGCGGATAAGGCCGGTTGTAGGTCCAAGTTTATTTATGCTAAATATGGAATATAAATGTAATTCAGGTTGATGGCCATTTACAGACATGTCATCTACCAGTCGAGTTAGAAAGGTCGCTTGCTTTCAAGTTAATTTTTATCAAAGCTCATCCGTTTGTTTCTGACAACTGTAGACAAATCCGCAGTAACATACTCGAGTTTTATATAAACTATTTTTCGAGCCATCACAGTCCAAACTATAACCATCGGGAGAATCGACTTGGAAACTAGGGTATTTTCGAGAAACGAAAGAAAGGAAAATGTTGATATGTACATATATGTAGAAGGTCAGAATATGCCAACCCAAGCCTGTAGGTGAATCATTGATAAGACCAATAGCTCACAGTAATGAAAGCCGCTTCTTCGAGATACCAGTATACGGGAGGCTTCTTAGATTTGCCCTTCTTTTTCTTTACTTGATCACCTTGACGAACTAACTGAACCCACGTCCCACCAACCCCCATCCCTTCTCGCAGAAGGTTAGCTTGAGCACTCTCGATGAGAACAGTTATGTCGACATTTAATGGGTCGTGGGGTGTCACACCTGCACTTGTACCAGAGGTACCACCCGCAGCGTCTGTTTGAACAATGGGTCCTCGAGAAGAAGCGAGGATCTTCGGCTTGGAGTACACTGGAGCCTCTCCATTATCCCAATCAGGCATAGGCACCAGCACAAGCTTGCTAAAGTTGCGGTCGAGCTCGATCTCCACCGCCATTGCGTTCGGTCCACCCTCGGGGGTTGGCTGAGACGGAGGTGGATTAGGTGCAGGAGGGAGGATAGTTTTGACACGTCGCATGGAACGCTCAACTACCCCTGTGGTGTGGGTTAAGGGAAACGCGCTAGGACCCAGGAACTCAAGCAGAGGTTGTTCTTTTTCGTCTGGCTCCCAAGCTAGCTGCTCTAGTTGTTCAGAAGACCACGCGTTCATAGCGTCAATAGAAGGATCGCCCCAACTACCGTCCCCACTGCCCCAGCCTGAGCTCGAACTCCTCCAGCCACCTTGAGCATCATTATTTCCAGCAGCATCTGAATTTTCTGCGTCGATTTTTTGCTTCTTCGTGTGAGGTTCCTCCGATAATTTTGCAGTAGCATCAGTCACAACTGTGTTCGGAAAATCGTCACCCGGATTTGCAAATGAATATCCATCCGCTTTCTTTCCGAAACAGCCGTTACACCCAATGCCGAACTTATCAGGAACGAGTTTCATGAATGACGCGCTATTTGGAAGTTCGACAAGTGCAGCTTTGATCGTATCCAAAGAGCGACGTAGATGGCGGTCGCAGTCGGACTCGGGAAGAACTTTGCTCCTTATAAGAAATTTAACGAAAAATTGGAGAAGACGAGGAATATGTAACAAGTTGTCTTCTGACCTGTAAAGAGAGATCAGTCATAATTCAGAATTTAAATTCAGAGTTGTACCAGACGTAACCTTTAGCCCAAGAATAGGATGACATAAATATCCTGATGGATTTTTCTGGGTTATCCAAGAAGATCACAAGTTTTTCTTCATTTGACAGAGCCTTCTTGAGTGAATTGGAAACAGTTTGTCCATCATCAAGACGCGTCTCATATACAGGTTCTGCATCGTTTCCTTCAACACCCGAATCATCGGACATGCTATCGTCGTCGGCCTCCTGTAATTCCCTTTTCTTCTTCTTGCTTTGAAATTGTTCGGCGATTGGCATATACCCTTCCGGAAGTCCGATGTACCGAAGGAACTACAGAAAATACCTCATCAACTGAACAAAATTCTAAATCAGCACAACGAGTTACCTTCTCCCAGATGAATTTGGGTCCAGTTTCAGATTTCGTCTGCGCTGGCCACGTGCGGTCCTTTGTGAAGTCAACCGTTGCAGATTGGATCCTTTCAAATCGTGTCGACCTCCTGAGGAAGGCAATGTAAGCGCCATGGAACAAAGGCGAGAATGAGAACGCGTCCATGAGGCAGAACGACACGTCTACTTGAATGGAAGAAATAAGACGACTCACGGATCGAAGTTTACAGAGTATCGTATCTCTTCCGTTTCAGCCCATACATCCCACCATTCTTTGTTTACCTTCCTCACAGACTCTTTCAAGCCCGCCTTCTTCTCTTCTCCTTCCCTTTTCCTCTTCGTGTTGGTCTTGCAAGCATCGGTAGCGTGTCCTATCCTCATTCGGATGGTAGGTATACCCAAAGAGTCTACTTCGGTTTCGTCTGACCCTGGATTAACGCGTATGCCACCTTCGTTGAAGTCGCTAAAAGCGGTGACTTGAACGTCGTCAGGTGGTTGGGGAAACGGTGGAAACCGAATAACGTATCCATCAACAGGGTTGACTATACTATTGTCCATCGATGGAATCACATTCTCAACTTGCGGGGATGGAATCGCCATGTTACAGTTCTCAGTGAAGGAGACTTCGATGAATGCGTTCACCTTTATATACGGTCTTATCCAGGCGTCTATCATAAATCGCCCACATGATGATGGTCCAATCAGGGACAACGTCACCTGTTAAAACAATGGATACCAACATACAATGAGGTAAATGTCAGTAACGGCCAGGCATAAATCCGGATAAACATATGTACTGAAAAACACAAAATGGGTAAATAAAAGTATGTTACAAAAGAGACGAAAAGTGTTCTCAAGGTATAAGATGAAAGTACATTACAGAAATTCTATGAAGGACCGATTATCATCGGATGGACGAGGTATCCTGGTGGAGGTCTCGCAATCGCTGAGGAAAGGATCTTCCTTTTCTCCTCCCACAACTTCAAAGCCTTCACTAACTGGATGATCTTCTCCTTTTTACCCTGACGAACGTCATTGATGCTCACACTTCCAATCTTCACTTCATTATCCAGCAAGAAATCAAAGAGTTTGACTAGACCATCAAGTTTTTCGTCGTTGGTATCCACAGGGAATGCCAGATCAGGTACCGGAGGAGACGCAGGTTGGCCCTTGATAGACTCTGCCAATCGAAGGAGTGCAAGGCCGGTATACAGAGGACCTGTTGGGTCAATAATTTGCAGATGTTCGGGAAGGTGCGTATTGGCCCATTGAATGAGAGCGTCGTCAGCAATATTACTCTTCTGTAAACGTCGTAAAATCTATAAGTACGTTACAGTGGCACATTTGGGGGAAAAAGTACTCCCAGTAGTAGTCTGTGTGGAATTCGAACGGCGTATCTCTCGTGACGGCCGCGCTGGAGGTGCGGACGACCTCTTAGTGGTAGGTGGCGCAGAGGACAAGATCTTGGGCAGGTCATCGTCTCCAAAAACAGAATCAGCACGAGCACGGTCTTCTTTGAGGGCAGTAGGAATTCCCATTAGTACTCGAGCATCGCGGGTAGACAGATGGCTGGTATCTTCGCGACGCATTGCCCTTTGCGTAGCATCACGGGCAGAGGGAGATGGCGGCCGAGGAGCTGGATTCATAGCCTGTGCAACCACCAGAGGGATAGTGGGGATATTACACGAGGAAATAACAGGTCCTAAAAGGCCAGCTTGAGTAGACATTCCAGGGGTGACTGTCAACATACTTGTATAATCTCGATCAATGGTGGCCTTCATGATGGCTTTCATCCATTCACGAACAGAGGATTGCTCATCCGAGCTAAAATAGTGCGTTTTGTCATGATCATGATCGATTCGAAAACCGTAGCGGCCAGGATCGATATTCTCGTCTACAGTAACCTTGTAGCCTTGGACGTTGATATAATCTTTAAGACGCGTTTCCTACCCCAGCAGAACAAGATCAACATCTGTTCTACAAGAAATTCGCAAAACACACGCACTGTTTTACTGCTGCTCCGCAAGCAGTATAAATGGGGACCTTGAAGGACGAAGTATCTCAACTTCCAGCTGTTATATCTCACTCCCCTCTTCCGCATCCAGCCTACATTATCTGGCTCCCCTATCTGATCCAATATGCTCTGGCCTTGCTTAATCATACCGGTGACGCCATTCACCGCGACACTGCTAGGATCGAGACCGGAAACCACCCCCGAAACTGGATGGGAATGAGGTGTGGAGGTAGGCCTCTTTCGTTTGCCACCACCGGTTTCCTTGTCCTTGACAGGTGAGCTACCGGCACTGCTAATCGCCTTTTCTGCTTTCGGTGATCCAAGAGGCGTACTTGTGCGATATGATACTGAGGATGATTTGCGGATTGAGGACAGGGTAAACTTGCTCGATTTCTCCGCGGTGGTGTCGTCACTTGACAGAATGGTTAACATAGATAGTCATAAGAGGACAACAATTCACCTCGGAGGAGGCTTACGATGCTTAAATGTTCCACCAAAGATGCTCAGCCTCTCTCCATGCCTTCCACTCTCGGCGGCTTTCTTCGGTCTATGGCGTGGCACAAGGTTCCCAGAGTCCCTAGAACTGTCCTTTTCCTTCTCTTTGGTACTGTCCTTGTCTGATTGAACAGTAGGAGAAGGAAGTGGAGTTTCCTTTGAACCAACCGTTTTCGAAAGTGAGATTGCGGAATCTTGTGAACGACCAAAAATGCGACGACGCATGCTTTTAGTATTCTGAGCTACCTCACCCTGTGACTGACATTAAATACGATTTCCTCGAATGACATCAGGGGCATACCTCGCTCATATGTCCTCTATCCTCATCAGTTTGACTAAGGCTTGGAGGCACAGCTCTTGCAGTCGATTCCTGTAAGACACCATCACTGGGTGAAAAGGAAAGCGGGGTTGAAGGCTTGATCCAATAAGCTATAGTCAGGGCAAGACATTTGTAGAACCGTACTGAATCTCACCTCATGAAGGTTGATCCCTAACCCCACAGCAGAGGTGGATGAACCTGCCTGTCGGTTTGTTGTGGATGAATCTTGGCTAGGTTTTGTGACATTCCCATCCGACTGTTCTTGCTGCTGCTGTATAAACCCGTAGCCAGCTCGACTCCCAACTGAGCTGTGTACACTTTGAGTATACCCAGGTGTGAGTTGCGTTGTCATGGTCATTCCAGAGAATGATTGATGGCTTTGTTGACTGTGACTTTGTGTCCTCGAATGTGTCATAGGGCCCAAAACCCCTCCGGCAGTATCATCGAGACCGGTTGGGAAGCGCATCTGTGTGGGCATAGGCGAAGAGTGTCCCGACATTGTTGGGGGCACTGGAAATTCGAAAGAAGTTGGTCGGCGTAGCTCTGAAATGGCATTAGCGATGCGAATTCGTTTTCCATAAGCCACGATTCCGATCTCTGCCTTGAGCACATTGGCATCGAGATCAAGAAGCACATCTCCAGTGATTTCTTGTTCTGTAGATATCCATCATCTAACTGTTTAATAATAAAAAACGCTAACGTACCAACAAATTTGTCGCAGACGTCCTGATCGAACCCTTTGCCTTTCAACCATTCGATAACTTGCTCGACACTCCATTCAGAAGGGTGTGTCTTGAGATCGTCGGTAGGTGAAACCGCTTGTGATTGTTCTACTTGTGGCTTGGCGATTGCAACCTGAGGCGCAGAGTTTGACAGGTAAGCCCCAGCGTCTGGGTGGGTCGACCCTGATGTCGAACGCAATCCGTTCGTAGCAAAAGGTGGACTCTTCCGTTGTTGTCCTTCTTCAGTGGTATAAGGGCTTACGATGGTGGCGGCCAGTTGAGAAGCAGGAACAGAAGAGACGGTAGTTGGATTAGAGCTCCCCACGAACTGCAATCGGTCTTGGGGCTTTTCAACAGCAGGCTGTGAAAAAGAGTTAGGCTGCGGAGTTTCCTCGCTAAATGGGGTCGAGGCCGCAACTGCAGGTTCCACAGGCACATGGAAAGGTGACTGCGCAGTGGCGGTTGGGATTTGACTTTCGTCCTTGGGTGGCATCTCGAGGTCATTGTCTGGCTGTTGTATCTCTGTAACGGAAGTGCCTTTCGAGGACATCCTGTCATGAACGTGATTCTGGCCTTGCTCGTCCACTTCATTCTCGTCTTCCTCCAGAATACCTGGATGCCTCCTCTGGAGACGTCTTGACGTCGTAAAATCACCGTCATCGTCTACATCGCTCTCGTCACTCATCTCCGCCTCAATTGGTGGAGCAATCTGTCTCCTCATGGACGATGAACCCTCATTCATGATTGCCTCAAGCTGCTCAGCTTGCTCCACAGCTCTTCTCGCTTTAGCTGCCAACTTTCGTCTTGCATTTTTATGCCAACCCTCCTTATCACCCTCGTTGATACTCCCGTCCAAATCACTCAAATCAAAATCCGTATCATCAGTCTCTGTGTCACCCTCCTCCTTCATACTAGCGAAGCTAAAACTACGCGCTCCATCGTGGTCGTCGTTGCCCAATGGCCCCCGACCTAGTTGTTCGATGGCTTTCTGCACGTCTGTCATAGTTGCACGCATCACCTCTCCGTCAGAAACGGCCGACCTTGGATTGAAAGAGGGATCCTTGCTTTCCTTATCACCGGCCGTATCGTTCTCTTCGCCATTAATATTCAAAAATGAAGGACCTGTGGCAGGCTTGGGGATGGGTGACAGTACGGGAGGTGAGTCTATTTCTAATTCCTCTGGAAGAGGCCGAAGAGCAGAGTTCGGTGGTAAAGCTTCTGCCGTACTGGTGCCGCCATTAGTTGTAGGTGGGATCGAAGTGGTATAGCTGACAGGAAAAAGACCTTCTTTGCCAGTTATATTCCGTCCCTGAGATATTTCGCATTACTTGAGTAAGGACTCGAATGGAACAAAGATATGGCGCACCTGCCACCATCCGTCTCCGAACTGGTCATCCTTCTCGATGACTTCTATTCGTTCACCTGCACGGAACCCAACTTCATCGTCATTTTCGGGAAGAAAATCGTGTAAAGCGTAAATGTATTCCGGCATTTCTGGTATGAAAACCGATTAAGCTGGAATGCGCTACCGACAGAGAACGGTCAATGTGTAAGTTCGTGTATTTGCTCGATAAGCTGTTACTGTCAATGTTCAGTTAAGCCTTCTAACAGAATCGTCAATAAATCGTGAGTTGTGCAAGGTCGTCCAAGTGAAACGCGACTCAGTAGTAAGTGCCCGAGGCTATCCGAAAGGAAGACGAGAACTCTGATAAATTGTGATAAGCCAGAGGAAGCCGAAATGTCACGCCGTCACAACATGCCCAAATTTTATCGTCTCACTTTTTTTTCCAAGCACATTCTTTGGTAATTCTCTTATTTTTCCCCCTTAGAAAAATTCAAGGATTATATGGTTATGTAGTATGTACACCATCTGAGGATGTACTCATTGCCATTGGTCAATCGGACACATTTATGAATGATGAAGATCTCGGTGAAGTCTGATGATCCAACATGATGTACACTATTCATAACACCATCTGGACATCTATATCGGCAGGAATTCAAGTACATGGCAGGCTGAAGTGTGCCACAATACATAACCGTCCCTTCGTTTCCGCAGTGGTCAAATGACAAAACCATCATGTGAACAAAAAATATGAGCTTTCATGGTTGATTTAGCGTCATGGTTTCTGCCCAGTCAACGGCATCCCTTCTCCCTTTCTCTACATCTACTGCAAACCAAATCACGAGCGATGCCAACGTGCAAAGTGCGAATAAAAACGGGAAGCCTAGCCAGTTATTTCCCGACCGATTGATGATCGACTGAATAACGTTGGGGCCGATCATTGACGACGCACGATTTGACAACCCGAAAAGACCGAAGAACTAGGTGCACACAAAATATTGAACAGACGTTTAATAACGAACGAAAGGAAGTGACGCACCATGTTATCGAATCCGGGTGGGGTAAGTTCAGCCATCATCGTTTGTGAAAAAGCGTAGTAGGGTGCTTGGAAGATTCCGAAGACAATATTATAAGCCCTGAATGCTTTTTCAATCACAGGCGTTGCATTTGGGTTTTGCAAATTCATTCACCAAAATTCCCAGGCACTGTGGAACCTGCAGAGTGTCAATGGATAACTTTAATTGAGATTTAATTTCTTTACCCTAAATTCCGCGTCCAAATCCCAACCACTCCCCATAGCGGGATGAGGATGCTGAACACGTTAGTAACAACAAACTGTGTATGTTGTAAGCCTAATCCCACTACGCATAGAGATACCCACCATCTTCTTTGTCGTAACTTTGAAATACCTCTGGAAATACCAAAAGCCGAATGTACTGATCGTCGAAGTGATTGCTTCCGATAATCCAAGGTACGTATTCTGCAAAAAGCTGAACGAGAATCTGTCGTTTTGGCAGATAGAAACAAGAGTTCCCGTCGTGTTAAGGCCCTAAAGTACCTGTTTCGAAATCAATCCAGTCCACAGTGAAGCTAGGACTGACGTCTGCAAGGAGGAAGAAAGCAGACAGATATATGAAGGTATTTGGAAGTTTCTTGTACGCCTTGCATGCAGCCCAGATCTACATCCTTCGGGTAAAAAAAATTCTTTGGGACTTTTGTAAAACGAACCCTTTTCCAACCAATGGTGGGATAGTGCTCTCCTTCAGGTATGGGGGGTCCTGGACGTGGCTGTTGGAAGATAACTGATTGACATCTAGTCAGCATGAACACAGAAGACTCGGATGGGAAAGGCGTCTACACCACCACCCGCCCAAAAGAACCCAATACGAGTTGACTCTTGCAAACCACAGTCAGTGATTAGGTAAATCAGACAAGAAGATGTCAAGCTTACAACACCAATACATAGTTATTAACTTTAGGATTTTTCGCCAAAAGCGATAAAAGCGACAGGCTCAAGCATAGCGTTACAACATAGCCAATGTTGCTATGCGCCTAGTCCGTGAGATTTTGTAAACGTCCGCGAGTCTACTGATCGCGAAAATGGACCAACTGTGCTAATATTACTGATACGATTCTTCTCTAAACTTTCTTCTTGTTCGTAATCTTCCCTGCTAATTTCTCCGGCTTCGTATGTAGTTCGGAGGGTTCGTGCATGAGGTGTGTTTCTGGCGAGGCGAGGGAATATAGCAGCGTAAAAGACGAGTGTACCTCCATATGTTATGAAACCAATCATAAATAATGCCATCGCAAGGGGCCACCGTGAGGGAGCTTTCGACAAGAGATGGTAGAACATAATATCGTCCCCGAAAGATAGACGCACTTGTCAGAAATATTTCGGCGTACTGAGAAATCCAGCAGAGGAGAGTAACAGCAAGAAGGAGCCATCTTCCAAAGGTACCATAGTCCGCTGCTGAGCCTATGGTAGTAAATATCAACGTCATTACCTAAGGTGAATTGAAATGTGTTCGTCAAAGAAGAGCTGCAGATGCTTACTGCGAAACTAACACCATTCGCAATTAAAACAACACTCGAGACGGTCTTTGTTCCTGAACCCCATGGAATAACACAGTTTCCGGAACCATTGGAATCGCATGGATTGCCTGGCCCTTTGGACGGGTCAAATCCTGCTGAGTGGGCAAGATATTGGAAGAGGGTCATGGAAAACCCAAGTGGTCCTACACCCTTGAAGGGTTCCCAATGAGTTTCAGAGCCACTGAGCTCCGCATAGGGCTAACATACATTATTACCGTTATAGTATACTTCCAGTTCCATTAGTTTTTCCAAGTTACGATGTGTTCAACAACTCACGATAGTAGCTCCACAGCTCCTTCCTTGTAACAATAGGCTCTTCGCCCTTAACCACTGACACGAACCTAGGATCAATAGCCACTGCGTCACCTTCTGGAGATTCGCTTCTACGGTCGTCTACAATCCTTTTAATGACTTGTATATCAGCCAATGTATCCTCCACAAAGTGTCGCTTCGCATCTAACCCGGGGAGGTAATGCGGCAGTGTTGGGAGAGATGGCTCGATTGCAGACATGTCAGCCTAAATGACCACTGCTAAAACACAAACCCAGTCGCCCTCTGTCGTCCCACTTCAGCGGCGTTAGAACTGACGTAGCTTTGCGGTCGTGTGAACTTGTTACAATGTCATTGTTACAATGAATTAAAACTAGCCTACACTGCTGTGGTCCAACTATTAAAGAGCAGTTTTAAATTCTATTCTGATACATAAACATTAGGGAATCCATTTAGATTTGACAAAAATGT